>WBZO01002157.1_pt1 | contig 26871 bp, 21 predicted proteins | sample 5204261 | NCBI WGS metagenome assembly WBZO01 (sample SAMN12412400, study PRJNA552823) | activated sludge metagenome | isolation source: activated sludge from anammox sidestream of wastewater treatment plant... | place: USA: North Carolina | collected 2017-09
CCGATCAGGAAATGTCCGATATTGAGTTCCGCCACTTCCGGCAGCGCGGCCACGGGCCCGACATTGGCGAAGGTGAGGCCGTGGCCCGCATGGATCTCGAGCCCCAGAGCCCCGCCCTCGCGCGCCGCTGCCGTGAGGCGGGCAAGCTCGGCCGCGCGCGCCGCTCCCTCCGCCTCGCAATAGGCGCCGGTGTGAAGCTCCACCACCGGCGCGCCGAGAGCCACAGCGGCTTCGAGCTGGTGGTGGTCGGGATTGATGAAGAGCGAGACGCGAATGCCCGCATCACGCAGCTTCGCCACGTAAGGCGCCAGATGCTCGCGATGGCCCGCGACATCGAGGCCGCCCTCGGTCGTCACCTCCTCGCGCCGCTCGGGCACGATGCAGCAGGCATGCGGGCGATGCCGGAGCGCGATTTCGAGCATTTCCTCCGTCGCCGCCATTTCCAGATTGAGCGGCAGCCCGATCGTGCTCATCAACTGCTCGATGTCGCGGTCGCGGATGTGCCGGCGATCCTCGCGCAGATGCGCCGTGATGCCATCGGCGCCCGCCGCCGCAGCGGCCTCGGCCGCCCGCACCGGATCGGGATGATCGCCGCCACGCGCGTTCCTGATCGTGGCCACATGGTCGATATTCACGCCGAGGCGCAGATGCGCCGCCTTCTGTCCGCTCATCTCTTCCATCTCCGCCGGCAGCGCGGATCGCGCGCTCAATGCCGGATGCTTCTATTCCTGCTCGTCGTTTTCGCTCTCATTGCCTGCCGGTGCCGGCACGGCGTCTTCCACATGCCGCGAAAGCGCCCGCTCCTCAAGCTGCTCACGCCTGCGTAATTGATAGGCCGAGACGGCCGTCTTGACGAAGAAATAGGCGGCAAGCCCGCCCGCAAGGCCGAGCGGCACGGCCCCGATCGCCATCGGCACCATGACCGGGAGGATCACGTCGAACGCCTTGCCGCCCATCAGCAGCTCGGTGAGGTTTACATTCGGCCGCCCCGACAGGCCGAGGAGCCGGTTGCCGAGGTCGTAGGTGGCAAACCAGATCGGCGGATAGGAAACGGGATTGCCGACCATCGTGCCGAATACGGCCGCAATGAGATTGCCACGCAGCACCCATGCGATGAGCAGGGCCATCATGACATGGAAGCCGAGAAAGGGTGTGAAGGAGACGAACGCCCCCGCCGCGACCCCGATCGCGATCGCATGGGGCGTGCCGCTCAGCCGCCAGACGCGCCGCCAGACATAAAGGCTCGCGCGCTTCCAGCCGATGCGGGGCCACAATGACTCCCGCATTTTCTGCAAGGCGGAAAGCTGGACCCTACGCCGGAACACCGATCATTCCTTATTTGAGGCCCCGGCTGCCTGGCTTGGTAGCCGGAATGTCCGCCAGTTCGGGCGGGAGTTCGCTCGCGGGATAGGCCGGAATGTCGATCTGCGCCAGAGAGACGAGCTTGGCGCCGACATTCGCTCGGCCGCCCGAGCGGTCGATGAGGCAGGCCGCCGCGACGACGCGCGCGCCGGTCTTCTTGATCGCCGCGATGCATTCGCGAGAGGAAAGTCCGGTCGTGACGATGTCCTCAACCATGAGCACCTTCATGCCCTTCTTCAGCGGAAAGCCGCGGCGGACGACGAATTCGCCATCCTCGCGCTCCACATACATGGCGGGCACGCCGAGATGCCGCGCCGTCTCATAGCCCGGAATGATGCCGCCGACGGCCGGTGAGACGATGGCATCAATATCGTCGCCCACCTCGTCCCTCACCTTGGCGGCGAGCGCCTTGCAGAGCCGCGAGGTCCGCTTCGGATTCATGAACACCAATGCCTTTTGCAGGAACATCGGGCTATGCAATCCGGAGGACAGGATGAAGTGGCCCCTGAGCAGGGCTCCGGCCTTTTCGAATTCCTTGAGAACTTTCGCTTCTTTCATGGCGCCCCTCGTTATGGCGCTTCGGGATAGCAGATTTCGGCTGCCATGGCCCGAAAATTACGCGCTCTGCGTAGCCCCGGACAGGCTGATGCAAGCCCCCGCGCGCCTAGCGGCGTGGCCGGATGACCTTGCTCACGACGGAAAGTCCGTTTAGCGCCGACATGATCCGGGTCAGGTGCTTGAAGTCGCGGACCTCGAGATCGACCTGCATGTCGTAGAAATCGGAATCCCGCTCCGTCATGCTCAGATTCGTGATGTTGCTGCCATAGTCGGCGATGAGCGATGTGATGTGGCCGAGCGCGCCGACCTCGTTCCGCGCCGTGATGTTGAGGCGCGCGGGGAAACTCTGCGGATGGTCGGGGTCGATATCCCACTTCACATCGAGCCAGCGCGTGGGTTCGCCATCGAACTCGGCCAGAGCGGGCGCGTCGATGGGATAGACGGTCACGCCTTCGCCCGGCGTGATGATGCCGACGATGCGCTCGCCGGGCAACGGCTGGCTGTCAGGCGCCATGCGGATCGCCAGCCCGTGTCCGCGGCCCGTCAGCCGCACGACGGCGCGGTGGTCGCCTGCGCCATTGGCCTTGGCGGATTTGCGTGCCGGGGTCTTCTTCGCCGGGAGTTCGGGATAGACCGTTTCGAGCACTTGCTGGCCGGTCAGAGTGCCATCGCCGACTGAAGCGAGAAGATCGCCGAGATCGTCCATATGCAGAGGTCCGATAGCGCGCTGGAGGATGACATCCGTCACCTCCTTGCCCGCCGCCTCGAACACGCCCTTGACGATCTGGCGTCCGAGCCTGCCGAACTCCGCCTGCTTGGCCTGGCGGATCGCGCGGCGGATGGCCGAGCGCGCCTTGCCCGTTGCGACGAATGCCTCCCAGCCCGGTGAGGGACGCTGGGCCTGCGAGCGGATGATCTCCACCTCGTCGCCATTCTGAAGGATGGAGCGCAGCGGCATGTGCCGGCCGTTGATCTTGCAGCCGACGCAACTGTCACCGACTTCCGTATGGACGGCATAGGCGAAATCGATCGGCGTCGCGCCGCGCGGCAGCGTGATGAGAAGCCCCTTGGGCGTGAAGCAGAACACCTGGTCCGAATACATCTGGAGCTTGGTGTGCTCCAGAAACTCTTCCGGCGTGCCGCCATGCTCCAGCATTTCGATGAGCTGGCGCAGCCAGCGGAACGTGCTCGCGAATTCCTCGGAGCGCTCCGCGCCGCTCGAACCGTCCTTGTAGAGCCAGTGCGCGGCGATGCCGAGTTCGGCCACCTCGTGCATCTTGTGCGTGCGGATCTGTACTTCGACGCGCTTGTTCTCGGGCCCGATCATGGTGGTGTGGATCGAGCGATAGCCGTTGTTCTTCGGCGTCGAGATGTAATCCTTGAACCGGCCCGGAACCATCGGCCAGTTCGTATGCAGAATGCCGACGGCGCGATAGCAGTCCCCGACGTCGTCGACGATGACACGGAAGCCGAAAATATCGGAAAGCTGCTCGAGCGAGATCGCCCGGCGCTCCATCTTGCGCCAGATCGAATAGGCGCGCTTCAGCCGCCCGTCGACCTTGCAGGCAAGGCCTCCCTCCTCCAGCCGCGCCTGAAGGCTCTCCGCGATGCGCTTGAGCGTTTCCGAGCTTGCCGAGTGAAACTCATTGAGCCGCTTCAGCAGCGTTTCGCGCGCCTCGGGATTGAGTTCCTTGAAGGCGAGGTCTTCCAGCTCCTCGCGGATTTCCTGAATGCCCATGCGGCCGGCAAGCGGCGCATAGATGTCCATCGTCTCCTGCGCGATGCGGCGGCGCTTCTCCGGGGACGGAATGAAATGCAGCGTCCGCATGTTGTGGAGCCGGTCCGCGAGCTTGACGAGCAGCACGCGGATGTCGTTCGACATGGCCAACAGGAACTTGCGGAAATTCTCCGCCTGCTTGGAGCGCTCCGACGTGATCTCGATCCGCGTGAGCTTGGTCACGCCATCGACGAGATTGGCGACCTCGACGCCGAAGAGCTTGGTCAGCTCCTCCATGGTCGCGCCCGTATCCTCGATCGTGTCGTGCAGGATCGCGGTGACGATGGTCGCGGTGTCGAGCTTGAGATCGGTGAGAATCCCTGCGACCTCGATCGGATGCGAGAAATAGGGGTCACCGCTCGCCCGCATCTGGTTGCCATGCTGCTTCATGGCATAGACATAGGCACGGTTGATGAGGGCTTCGTCCGCTTTCGGATCGTAGCCCAGAACCCGATCAACCAGCTCGTACTGGCGCAGCATCGCTCACCCGTTCGTCCACCCGATCCGCCTCACGCACACAAAAACGCCGCCCTCACCTTCCGGCCGGGGCGGCGCTCGATTACGCTCGGCAGCGGAACCTCATCCTTCCGCCTTTGGCCTTCTCTCAGTCTTCCGCATCCATGTCGTCGGCATCGGCCGATTTCTGCTGCGGAGAGTCGATCTGGTTCTGGATCGCGCGGAGAAGCTCCTCCTCGCTCATTCGGTCGCCGCCGCCGGCCGCGCCGAAAGTGTCGATCTCGGAGGCCGCGACCTCGCCGGAGGTCAGAAGCTGCAGGCTCTCGACCTCGGGCTCTTCCGTCTCGACGCGCTTCTGCATGCTGCCGATCAGATCCTCACGCAGATCGTCCGGCGCGATGGTCCGTTCCGCGATCTCGCGCAGCGCCACCACCGGGTTCTTGTCGTTGTCGCGATCGACCGTCAACTCCGCGCCAGCCGACATGGCCCGGGCACGATGGGCCGAAAGCAGCACGAGCTCGAAACGGTTCGGCACCTTGTCGACGCAGTCTTCAACGGTCACACGCGCCATGGATCGGAACTCCGCAATAGGTCAGGGAAAAGGTTTTGCCGAGTATGTAGGGTCTGGCCCTCGGGGAAGCAAGAAAAAACAGGGCGTTAGGCCCCCGATTTGGCTCATTCCATGGGTTTGTCCATGAGTTCATCCTGAAGTCAGGCGCTCGATCCCGGCCATTGCGGCCTCGCCCTGTTCCGCAATGAGAAGCCGCAACAGGACGGCCGCGCCCTCGCCATTGACCGGATGGCGCCATTCCGGCGCGACCTCAGCCAGCGGAACGAGCACGAAGCCGCGCTCGCAGATGCCGGGATGCGGCAGGCAGAGCGGAATGGGCCCCGTCCCCGCCTGAAGCCCCTGGGGATGCCTCGGTGGCAGAACCATGCCACTATAATCCAAAAGATCTAGATCAAGCGTGCGCTCCCCCCAGCGGACGAGCCTCACCCGCCCGAACTGCGCCTCGATCCGGTGGAGCGTCTGGAGAAGCTCCTCTGCCGGCAAGGCGCTCTCCACGACGATCACGGCATTCACATAGGGCGGCTGCGCATAGGCCGCCATGGCGGGCGTGCGGTAGAAGGAGGACCGCCGGACGACATCGACGCCGAATGAAGGCATGGCCTCGATCGCCGCATGCAGCGTCGCAAGGGGGTCGCCATGCGCCGTGGGCAGATTTGCCCCCATTCCGACAAGGATCATTGCGGCCCGCTCAACACGATTTCGATATCCGTTCCCAAATCACGAGTACTTCTATAGTTTGGCGCTATTCACACACGCAATCGAAGCTTGCGTGAAAAATGGATTTTCCAATCTCCGCTTGTACCGGGTTTCAAGGAGAGAAGTATGGGTTTTTACCCGCAGGAACGTATTGCCCTTTTCATCGACGGCGCCAACCTTTATTCAGCCGCGCGGGGACTTGGGTTCGACATAGATTACAAGCGTCTTCTGGAGCTTTTTCGGTCAAAAGGCATATTGGTCCGGGCTTTTTATTACACGGCTCTTCTGGAAGATCAGGAATATTCGCCGCTCCGGCCTCTGATCGATTGGCTCGACTATAACGGTTACTCGGTGGTGACGAAGCCCGCCAAGGAATTCACCGATTCCACCGGCCGCCGGCGCGTCAAAGGCAATATGGACATCGAACTTGCCGTCGATGCCATGGAGCTCGCCGACAAGATCGACCATCTCGTTCTCTTCTCCGGGGACGGCGACTTCCGCCGCCTCGTCGACGCCATCCAGCGCAAGGGAAAGCGCGTCACGGTCGTCTCGACGATCCGCAGCGCGCCGCCGATGATCTCCGATGAGTTGCGCCGTCAGGCCGACCAGTTCATCGACCTCGACACCCTGCGCGGCTCGCTTGGCCGCAATCAGGACAATCGCAGCCACGCGCCGCTCCACGCGGAGGATGAGGACGACTATTACGACGACGAGGACGAGGACGACGACGACCTCCCCGCCCGCGCCTGAACTCCGGACTTGCACCCATGAAAGCCCTGAAGCAGTGGGAGGCGGAGCCGCCGCATGACTGCCCGCTTTGCCCCCGCCTCGTCGCCTTTCGGCAGGCCAACCGCGACGCGCATCCGGACTGGTTCAACGGCCCCGTGCCCTCCTTCGGCAGCGAAAAGGCCCGCCTACTGATCGTCGGCCTCGCGCCCGGCCTTCAGGGCGCGAACCGGACCGGCAGACCCTTCACAGGCGACTATGCGGGCGATCTTCTCTATTCGACGCTCATCGAATTCGGCTTCGCGAAAGGCAGCTATGCCGCGCGCCCGGATGACGGGCTCACGCTCGTCGATGCCATGATCACCAATGCCGTGCGCTGCGTGCCGCCCCAGAACAAGCCGACCCCGCTCGAAGCCAGAACCTGCCTGCCCTTCTTTTCCGCACGCATCGCCGCGCTCCCGCGCCTCAAGGCCGTGCTCGCGCTCGGCCGCATCGCCCATGACAGCGTGCTCGTCGAGCGGCAGGTGAAGCGCACGCAGGCCGCCTTCGCCCATCAGGCAAGCCATGACATGGGCGGCGGCGTGCGGCTCTTCGACAGCTATCACTGCTCGCGCTACAACACGAACACGGGGCGCCTCACGACGGAGATGTTCCATGCCGTCTTCCGCGACATAAGGGCCTTTCTCGACAAGGCCTGAACCTCAGCTATATCGCTGCTCCGTCCACGGATCGCCTTCATTGTGGTAGCCACGCAGCTCCCAGAAGCCCGGCCTGTCGACGGCGCTGAACTCGATGCGCCTGACCCACTTCGCGCTCTTCCAGAAATACCATTGCGGCACCACCATGCGGACAGGTCCGCCATGCTCGCGCGTGAGCCGCTCCCCCTCCCAGCTATGGGCGATAATCACGTCCGGCGCGGCGAAAGCCTCGAGCGTGATGTTCGTGGTGTAGCCGTCATAGGAATGAAAGATGACGTGCCGCGCCTCGGGCTTCGGCTTCACCATTTCGAGGATCGAACGCGACGACACGCCGTCCCAGCGATTGTCATAGCGGCTCCAGGTGGTGACGCAGTGAATGTCGCTGACGAAATGCGACTGCGGCAGCGCCATGAACCGCTCGAAGGTCAGCGTCAGCGGCGCTTCCACCGCGCCGTCAACGACGAGCTGCCACTCGTCGAGTGGTACTTCGGGCTGGATGCCGAGGTCGAGCACAGGCCACTTCTCGACGAGGTGCTGGCCGGGCGGCAATCGGCGCTCATGTCCCCGGTCGGGGCGGCCGGTGATGTGCCGGCCCTCCGCCGCGGTCTTCTCCTTGGAACGGATCAGCCTGTCCTTGATCTGGCCAAGCAGGCCGGGCTTGCCCTCTTCGCTCATGGCCGCTCCCCGTGCATGTTCTCCGCTCGAACCTAGCCGCGCTCGCGCATCACCCGCGCCTTGTCGCGCTCCCAGGTGCGTTTCTTCTCCGTCTCGCGCTTGTCGGCGAGCTTCTTGCCCTGCGCCAGACCGATTTCCACCTTAACCCGTCCCTTTTCGTTGAAATACATCTTGAGCGGAACGAGCGTCATCCCCTGACGAAGAACCGCCTGGGAGAGCTTGTCGATCTCGCGGCGGTGCAGCAGGAGCTTACGCGGCCGCCGCGTCTCGTGGTTGAACTGGTTGGCCTGGAGATAGACGGGGATATAGGCGTTGACCAGCATGATCTCGCCCTGCTTCGTCGCCTGCGCATAGGCCTCGTTGAGGCTTCCCTGCCCCACGCGCAGCGACTTCACCTCGGTGCCCTTCAGCTCGATCCCCGCCTCGAAGGTATCGGTGATCGTGTAGTTGAAGCGCGCCTTGCGGTTGTCGGCGATGATCTTCCGGCCGTCTCCGAGCTTCTTTTTCGCACCGCCGCTCTTGGAGGACATGGTCCTTCTGTCCTGATTGGCGTCAGTCGATCAGACCGGCATGCCGCATCGCGCCGCGAATCTTCTCGCGAGTCTCCGCGGTGACGGGCACCAGCGGCAGGCGCAATTCGTCACGGCAAAGGCCGAGCAGGCTCGCCGCATACTTGACCGGCCCCGGGCTCGGCTCGACGAAAAGATTATGGTGAAGCGGCAGCAGACGATCCTGGTATTCGAGCGCCTTTCGGTAGTCGCCGGCAAGCGTCGCCTTCTGGAACTCGGCGCAAAGCCTCGGCGCAATATTGGCCGTGACGGAGATGCAGCCCTGACCGCCATGAGCGTTGAAGCCGAGAGCGGTCGCGTCCTCGCCCGAAAGCTGGATGAATTCGGCGCCCATCGCCTGCCGCTGAAGGCTCACACGCGCGAGATTCGCCGTCGCGTCCTTGACGCCGACCACGTTCTTCAGGGCGAAGAGCCGGATCATCGTCTCGACGCTGATGTCAACGATCGTGCGGCCGGGAATGTTGTAAAGGATCATCGGAATGTCGACGGCATCGTTCAGCGCCTTGAAGTGCTGATAGAGCCCTTCCTGCGACGGCTTGTTGTAGTAGCCCGTCACGCAGAGCGCGCCGTCCGCGCCAACGGACTTCGCATGGCGCATGAGATCGAGCGCCTCGGCGGTGTTGTTGGAGCCAGCGCCGGCGATGACGGGCACGCGCTTGCGCGTGACCTCGACGCAGATTTCGACGACGCGCCGGTGTTCCTCATGCGAGAGCGTGGGCGACTCGCCCGTCGTCCCGCAAGGCACCAGACCGTCCGTGCCCTCGGCGATCTGCCATTCGATCAATTTGGCGAACGCCTCCTCATCCACCTTGCCGTCACGGAATGGGGTGATGAGGGCGACGTACGATCCCTTGAACATTTTCTATAGCTCCAATGCCCCGCCACGGGGCTTGTTGACCGCCTTTGAGGCGGCGCGCACGATAACCATAACCCGCGAAAGCGGCAACAAATCCGGCAAATCCTTCGTCCTTGGCATGTTGCCCTGCTTGATAGCAGAAAGGTAATCTCGACAAAGGACAATCCGACGCGGAATAGCGTATGTAGGGATTGATGTTAAGGGGCTCGATCGTTCCAGCGGGGAGCGTGAACGGCCGCAGAAGCATGAATTGGACCGCGCCGTTGCACGATCGGGGGCAGTATCGCATGAAGGGCCTGAATTTCGGCCGGCGTTTCGCCTTCGCCGCCGCCATTCTGGCCTCGGCCTGTCTTTTTGTCGGCTCGGCCGGCACGCTTCTCGCCGCGCCTCTGCCGGCCGAAAAGCCCTCCGCCGCCAAAACTACGCACAAGCCGGCCAAGACCACGAAGAAGAGCGCCACCTCCTCGAGCAAGGCCAAGCCGGCGAAGCACACAGGGACGACCGCGCACAAGAAGAAGCACGCGAAGGCTGCGACCCGCCCGAAGCACAAGCTCGCCACCGTCACCTCCACCCTTCTCACCAAGGACGACATCGCGGCCCTGACCGATGCCTTCGCCGAGGGCGACCGGAAGAACTGGCCGGAAGCGATGCGGCATATGAAGCGCCTGAAGGACCCGGTCGCCGCGAAGCTCGTTCTCTGGAACCGCCTCGTCGCGCAGGATTCCGGCGCAACCCTTGGCGAGATCGTCGCCTTCCAGGAGCAGAACCCCGACTGGCCGCGCCAGGCGCTCCTCTCGCGCCGCGCGGAGGAGGCCCTTCTTGCCTATGCCATGACGGATCAGGACCGGCTCGGCTGGTTCACGGCCCATCCGCCGGTAACCGGCGAGGGCAAGATCCGCTTCGGTCAGGCGCTGATCGCCACCGGGCGGACGGAGGAAGGCAAGGGCTGGATCCAGCGCGCCTGGGTCGAGGACGACTTCACGCCCGCGCGGCAGAAGGAAATCCTCGCCAGTTTCCGCCCCTATCTCACAGCCTCGACGCACAAGGCCCGCCTCGACCGGCTGCTCTGGAACGAGCGGACGGGCGACGCCCAGACGACCGCCGCCCTGATCGGCGCCGACGCGCAGGCACTCGCGAATGCCCGCATCAAGCTCATGTCGGGATCGAACGACGCGGGCAGCGCGCTTTCGCGCGTGCCTTCGCGCTTCAACGACGATCCGGGCCTCATTTTCGACCGGATCCGCTATGAGCGCCGGCGGGGCAATGACGAGGCATCGCTGCCGCTCATCCTGACCGCGCCCAACAAGCCCCACGGCATGGTCGATCCGAACGCATGGTGGATCGAGCGTCGCATCGCGGCCCGGAAGGCGCTGGCGCAGGGCCGCTACAAGGACGCCTATCAGATCGTCTCGGCGCATGGGCTGAAGAGCGGCGCGGACTATGCCGACGCCGAGTTCATGTCCGGCTGGATCGCGCTGCAATACCTCAACAATGCCGGTGCCGCGCTTTCGCACTTCGCAAAGCTCAACGAAGCCGTGTCGACGCCGATCAGCAAGGCCCGGGCAGAATACTGGTGCGGCCGCGCCGCATCGGCACAGGGCGACAAGAAGGTGGCGGAACTCTATTACCGCAAGGCTTCGGCCTACCCCACGACCTTCTACGGCCAGCTCGGCGCGGCGGCGCTCGCGAGCATGAGCGGCGGCGAGCCGCGCCTGCACCTCGCAAGCGACCCGAAGCCGACACAGGACATCAAGGCGAGCTTCGAGCGGCTCGAACTCGTGCACGCGGCGCACATCCTGCACGATTTCAACCGCAACGATCAGATGTGGAGCTTCATGCTCCACCTCGCCGACATTCTGGACGAGCCGGCGCAGATCGCGGCGCTCTCCGACCTTGCCGTCAAATTCGGCGACCCGAAACTCTCGCTCCGCGTCGCCAAGTCGGCCGCGCAGCGAAACATCGTGCTCGCGCAGCGCGCCTATCCCGTTTCGCTGATGCCGAAATTCCACGAAAAAGGGCCATTGGTCGAAAAGGCGCTCGTCTATGGCCTCTCGCGGCAGGAGAGCGAATTCGATCCGGCCGTGGTGAGCCCCGCCGGCGCGCGCGGGCTGATGCAGCTCATGCCCGCCACGGCCAAGCAGGTCGCGCGCAAGATCAGCGTGCCCTATTCGCCATCCCGTCTGACGACCGACCCCGCCTATAATGCGATGCTCGGCTCGGCGCATCTCGGCGACCTCGTCGAAAACTATACCGGCTCCTACATCATGAGCGTCGCCGCCTATAATGCGGGCGGAACCCGCGTGTCCGACTGGACGAGCCAGTTCGGCGATCCGCGTTCGCCCGCGGTCGATCCGATCGACTGGATCGAGAACATTCCCTTCTCCGAAACGCGCAACTATGTGCAGCGCGTGATGGAAAACCTCGAAGTCTACAGAACCCGCCTCAGCGGCAAGGCCGAGCGCATCCGGCTGTCCAAGGATCTGCGCCGCAACACGGGCGCGCCGATCACGACCCCGGCGCCGATGCCGGGCAAGGCGCCGTCGATCTCGCCGCTGGAGGCAAGCCCCGCAATGGCGCCTGTCGTCGAGCAGGAGGACCGCCCCTCCGCAGGTGATGGCGGCAGCGTCAATGACGCCAAACTCGCCGATGCCGAGACGAAAACCTCCGCGATGGAGGTGCCGAGCCGCACTCCCCTGGCGCCACGGCGCAGCTACTCCAAACAGTGAAGCCGATGCCCTTTCGCGAACTGTTCTATACGTCGCAGGATGGCCTGCGCCTCTTCGCGAGAGACTATGGCTCGCGGACGTCGAAGCGGGCGCCCGTCATCTGCCTGCCGGGCCTGACGCGCAATTCCAAGGACTTCGCGGCCCTGGCGGAACGCCTCTCCACCTCGCGGCGCGTCCTCTGCCCCGACCTTCGCGGTCGCGGCCGTTCGGAATATTGCAGAAACGCCGCCGACTATACGCCCGCCAACGAGGCGCTCGACATTTTCGACCTGATGGGCGCGGCCGGCATTCACCGCGCCGTCTTCATCGGCACGTCGCGCGGCGGCATCGTGACCATGCTCATGGCCGCGCAGCGCCCGAATGCTGTGCAAGGCGCGGTGCTGAACGATATCGGCCCCGAAGTGGAGATCGCGGGGCTGAAACGCATTGCGGGATATGTGGGCGTCGGAGACGCGCCCGCAAGCTGGACCGAGGCTGCCTTTCGTCTCCGCATGATGAATGAGCGCGAATTCCCGGCGCTGACGAACGAGGAATGGTACGCCTTCGCGCATCGGACCTATGCGGAGGAAAACGGCGCACCGAAATTCGACTATGACGCGCGGATCGGCGCCCTGCTCCGCAAGACGCTGGAGGCTGCGAAGGGCGAAATCCCCGACATGTGGGCGCAGTTCAACGTGCTCACCGCCGTGCCCGTGCTCGTCACGCGCGGCGAGAATTCCGACATTCTTTCGGCCGAGACGGCCCGGCGCATGGAGATGCGCCATCGCAAGCTGCAATGCGTGACGGTGAAGGATCGCGGCCACGCCCCTTTCCTCGACGAGCCGGAAGCGCTCGCCGCCATCGACGCCTTCTTCGAGCAGTTCTGAAAACGCATCACGCCCGCCTCACGCGCAGCATCCTCGTCGCGCCGATCTGAAATTCGAACGGCACCGGCACGAGATCGGCGAAAAGGCCCGCGGCCTCGAGATCCGCCATCACGGCCGGAAGGTGGCTCGACGGCCGCCCGTCGAGATTGACCAGCGGAAAGATGCGCACCTCCCGCGCCACGCGCGCAAGCTCGCGCACCGCCGCGACATGGAAGTCGCAGTCGAGATCGTCGCCATAGAGAAACAGCAGATGCGACGAAAGTGCGAGGTCGAAGCCATCATTGCCGAACGGCAGATGCGGCAGGGACGCCGGGACGTAGCGCGTCCCCCGCCGCGCTTCGTAATCGGCGAGAAAAAGCTCCAGCGCCTCGCACCTGATGCGCTCCAGCGCCTCCGGCGAGCCGTAGCGGCTCCATCTGAAGCGATAACGCGCGATGCGCAGGCTCTCCATCATCGCGTCCCGCGTCGCCTCGAAACCTTGCCGGATCGCCTCGCCGGGAAGCTCGTAGATCGGGTCCGCTGCGACGACATTCGCGCCGAGCGCACAGGCTTCGGCCGCAAAGGAAGCAGGCCCGCCGCCCGCGTCGAGCACGCTCGCACCAGGCGCGACATCATCGAGCGCGAAAAAGGCGCGATATTCCTCAAGCCGCCGCCCCCAGGGGACGATGCCCTCGAGCGCGAACTCCCTTGTCCGATTGCGTTCCTTGATCATCCTGCACTCCATGTTCGGGCCGGATGCCGCTCCCCGGAAGGGCGGCCTCGATCCGAACACGGAAACAAAAAGGCCGCCTCCAAATGGGGCGGCCGATCCGGCAGGTCGATAGACGACATGACTGGGCCACCCTTCAGGTGGTCCACCAGCCCTTCACGAAAAGAAAACCGTGCGTCATTTCCATCGTCCAGTCATTCGCCCGGCCTCTGCCGGGACGTTCGCAAATCTACGCCTGCGCAGGACGCTTGCCAAGGCCCCTCGCAGCCTTACGCTCGGCAGACAGTGAATCAGGAGGCAGGCATGAGCTACACCGACATCCTTTACGCCGAGGCGAACGGCGTCGCGACCATCACCATAAATCGCCCGGACAAGATGAACGCCTTTCGCGCCCAGACCTGCGAAGAGCTGATCGACGCGCTCAATCGGGCCGCCTGGTCGAAGGAGATCGGCGTCATCGTGCTCGGTGGCGCGGGCGAGCGCGCCTTCTGCACCGGCGGCGACCAGTCTGCGCATTCGGGAAAATATGACGGCCGCGGCACGATCGGCCTGCCCATCGAGGAGGTGCACAGCCTCATCCGCGAAGCGCCGAAACCCGTCATCGCCCGCGTGCAGGGCTATGCCATCGGCGGCGGCAATGTGCTCTGCACGGTCTGCGATTTCACGATCGCCTCGGAAAAGGCGGTCTTCGGCCAGGTCGGTCCCAGGGTCGGCTCCGTCGATCCCGGCTTCGGAACCGCCTATCTCGCCCGCGTCGTCGGAGAAAAGAAGGCGCGCGAGATCTGGTATCTCTGCCGGCGCTACTCGGCCGCCGAGGCGCTTGCCATGGGCCTCGTCAACGCCGTGGTGCCGCATGAGGAACTCGACGCCGAAATCGCCCGCTGGTGCGCCGAAATCCTTGAAAAAAGCCCGACCGCCATCGCCATCGCCAAACGCTCCTTCAACGCCGATACCGATCACATCAAGGGCATCGGCGCCATGGGCATGCAGTCCGTCGCGCTCTATTACGATACAGACGAGGCGCGGGAAGGCACCAACGCCTTCAAGGAGAAGCGGAAGCCGGAATTCCGCAAATACGTCAAATAGGCAGGGCCCGGACGGTCCCGCCCCTCACCCGCCATCCGCGCGGCCGATCCCTCAAGGCCCGGGATCGACCGGCGCCGGACGAGCTGGAAGGGGCGAACGCGGCGGGCCCGTCGACTGGAAAGAGCCAGTAAATCTCTGGAAACCACATTTCCGGCCTTCCGGCCTCATCCACCCCTTGCCCTGTATGCGGCGCGGACGTAGTAAATGTGCCCAACTATTTTTGGCGCGGCGGCGGCCTGCCTGTATCCTACGCCTTATCGGCCGCTCACCGCCCCTTTACGAACATTCGGGTAGCCTTCGGTCTTTGCGAACGCGGAGAAGTCCATGATGACCAAGCGCATGGCCACCATGCTCATCGTAGTCGGCGTCATCCTGGCGGGCTTCGTCGGCTGGAAACTGTTTGTCGGCATGATGACCCGGAAATTCCTGGCGGCCATGAGCCACCAGACCGCGACGGTTTCCGCCATGCCCGCCGAAGCCATGGACTGGAGCCCGGTTCTGAAGGCCGTGGGCACGCTTCGCGCCGTCCGCGGCACGGACATCGCTCCCCAGCTTGCCGGCATCGTGGCCGAGGTACCCTTCAAGTCGGGCGACGACGTGAAGGCCGGAGATGTCATTCTCAGGCTCGTCGACGAGGACGACATCGCCAACCTGAACGCGCTCAAGGCATCGGCCGAGCTTGCCCGCATCACCTATGAGCGCAACAAGCAGCTCGTGAAGTCCCGCACGGTGAGCCAGGCCGCGCTCGACAACGCCATCGCCACCTACAAGAGCGCCCAGGCCCAGGTCGCTGCCCAGCAGGCCGTGGTCAACAAGAAGCGGATCGTTGCACCCTTCGACGGCCGTGTCGGCATCCGCCTCGTCGATGTCGGGCAATATCTCGCCGCCGGTACCAAGGTCACGACGCTGCAGGCGCTGGACCCGATCTATGTCGACTTCTCGCTGCCCCAGCGGAACGTGAGGCAGATCGCAACCGGGCAGAAAGTTGTGGTGACCACGGACGCCTTCCCGGGCGAGAGCTTCAGCGGCGAGATCATCGCCATCGACCCCAAGCTCGACCCGGAAACGCGCAACGTCGCCATCCGCGCCCAACTCGCCAATCCCGACCGCCGGCTCCTTCCGGGCATGTTCGCCTCGATCAACATCACGACCGGCTCGCCCGAAAAGCGCCTCACCCTGCCGCAGACGGCGATCACCTACAATCCTTACGGCCAGTCCGTATACGTCGTCACCAAGGGCGAGCCCGGCGCCGATGGCAAGCCTGTCATGACCGCGCGGGAAACCTTCGTCACCACGGGCGAGACCCGGGGCGATCAGGTCGCCATCACCGGCGGCATCAAGGAAGGCGACATGATCGTGACCACCGGCCAGCTCAAGCTCAAGAACGGCATGGCGGTCACCATCAACAACGAGGTGAAGCTGCCAAACGAGATCAATCCCGTCGTTCAGGACCGGTAACCGGAGCAGGCCATGAAGTTCACGGACATCTTCATCCGCCGTCCGGTTCTCGCCACGGTCGTGAGCCTGATGATCCTCGTGCTCGGCCTCAGGTCGGTATCGCTGCTGCCCGTGCTGCAATATCCGCGCACCGAAAATGCCGTCGTCACCGTGCAGACGGCCTATTTCGGCGCCAGCGCCGATGTCGTGGCCGGCTTCATCACGACGCCGCTCGAAACCTCGATCGCCCAGGCGAACGGCATCGACTACATCACCTCGACGAGTTCGCAGAGCCTTTCTGTCATTCAGGTGCAGATACGCCTGAACTACGACTCCGCCAAGGCGCTGACCGAGATCAACACGCGCGTCAACGCGGTAAAAAACCAGCTTCCCCCGGAAGCGCAGGAGCCGGTCATCAGCATCGCCGTCGGCGAGACGATCGACTCCATGTATATCGGCTTCTCGAGCGACGTCCTCGCCAACAACCAGATCAGCGACTACCTCCTGCGTGTCGTCACGCCGAAGCTGCAGGCCGTGGAAGGCGTCCAGCAGGCGGAATTCCTGGGCGAGAAGCGCTTCGCGCTCCGCGTCTGGATGGACCCGGACAAACTCGCCGCCTACGGCCTGACGGCGTCGGACGTCTCGGCCGCGCTCGCCCGCAACGACTTTCTTTCGGCCGTCGGCACGACCAAGGGCCAGATGGTCCAGATCGACCTCACAGCCTCGACGAGCCTTCACTCGCTCGACGAATTCCGCAACCTCATCATCCGCGACAAGAAGGGCGCCTCCGTCCGGCTCGAGGACGTGGCGAATGTGACCCTCGGCGCGGAGGACTACGAAACCGCCGCCGCCTTCGACGGCAAGCCCTCCGTCCAGATCGGCATCAAGGTGGCGCCCACGGCCAACCTGCTCGATGTGATGAAGCGGGTGCGCAACATCTTCCCCGAGATCCAGGCGCAGCTTCCCGAGGGGCTGCACGGCGCCATCGCCTATGACGCGACGAAATTCGTCAACAGTTCGATCAGCGAAGTCATCCGCACGCTGGTGGAGGCGCTTGTCATCGTCACCCTCGTCGTCTTCGCCTTTCTCGGTTCGCCCCGGTCCGTTCTCATTCCGACGCTGGCCATTCCGCTGTCGCTCATTGGCGCCTTCACCTTCATGGTGGTGTTCGGCTTCTCGATCAACCTTCTGACGCTGCTCGCGCTCGTTCTCGCCATCGGCCTCGTCGTCGACGACGCCATCATCGTCGTCGAAAACGTGAACCGGCATCTGGAGGAGGGTCTGCCACCACTCAAAGCGTCAATCATCGCCGCACGGGAATTGAGCAGCCCCATCGTCAGCATGACGGTGGTGCTGATCGCGGTCTATGTGCCCATCGGCTTCATGGGCGGCCTGACGGGCGCACTCTTCACCGAATTCGCCTTCACGCTGGTCGCCGCCGTCACCGTTTCGGCGGTCGTCGCGCTGACACTCTCGCCCATGATGTGCGCGCGCTTCCTGAAGCCGCACGATGCCGAGCGCAGCCACTGGGAGCAGCGCCTCGTTGCCTTCATCGACGAGCGCTTCGAGCGGCTTCGCCACGGATATGCCCGGATGCTCCATGCGAGCCACGAGCAGATTTCGGTCGTTGTCGTCTTCGCGCTGATCGTGATCGGCAGCCTCTATTTCCTGTTCACCACCGCGAAGACCGAACTCGCCCCGCAGGAAGATCAGGGCATCGTCGTCAGCATCGTGTCGTCCTCGCCTTCGGCCACGCTCGCGCAGCGCCAGATCGCGATGCGCGAGATCTATGACATCTATGCGAAGCATCCGGAGACGGATCACGTCTTCCAGAACATCCTTCCGACGCAGGCTTTCGCCGGCCTTGTCACGACGCCGTGGGACGAGCGCACCAAATCGGCAACGAAGCTTCAGAACGAGTTGCAGGCCGAGCTCAACAAGATCCCGCTCGCCCGCATCGCCGCCATCCAGCCGCCGCCCCTGCCGGGCGCGCGCGGCTTTCCCATCAACTTCGTGATCCAGACGACGGAGCCTTTCGAGCAGCTCTACGAGGTGTCGCAGCAGTTTCTTGCCGAGGCCCAGAAGAGCGGCAACTTCATCTTCCTCGACACCGATCTGAAGTTCGACAAGCCTCAGGCCGAGATCGTGATCGACCGCGACAAGGTGGCCCAGATGGGCCTCACCATGACCGATGTGGGCGCGGCGCTCTCCTCCATGCTCGGCGGCGGCTACGTCAACTATTTCAGCCTCTCCGGCCGTTCCTACAAGGTCATACCGCAGGTGCAGCAGAAGTTTCGTCTGAACACGGATCAGCTCGGAAACTACTATATCCGCTCGGCCTCCGGCGCCTCGATACCGCTATCGACGGTCGCGCATATCGAGACGAAGACCGTTCCGCAAACGCTCAACCATTTCCAGCAGCTCAACGCGGCGACGATCAACGGCGTGCCCAATCCCAGCATCACGACCGGCGAAGCCCTCAACTATCTGAGGGACCTCGCGGGCCGGACCTTGCCGACGGGCTACACGATCGACTTCGGCGGCCAGTCGCGCCAGTTCGTGCAGGAAAGCAGCGCGCTTCTCATCACCTTCTTCTTCGCGCTCGTCATCATCTTCCTCACTCTCGCCGCCCAGTTCGAGAGCTTCCGCGACCCGGTGATCATCCTCATCACCGTGCCCATGTCGCTCTGCGGCGCTCTCCTGTTCATCAATCTCGGCTTCGGCGGCGCGAGCCTCAACATCTATACCGAGGTCGGACTGGTCACGCTCATCGGCCTCATCAGCAAACACGGCATTCTCATCGTCGAGTTTGCGAACAACCTTCAGCTTCAGGGCCGGTCGAAGCGCGAGGCGATCGAGGAAGCGGCAGGCATCCGCCTGCGGCCTATCCTCATGACGACGGCCGCCATGGTGCTCGGCGTCATGCCGCTCATCCTGGCAAGCGGCGCGGGCGCCGTCTCCCGCTTCAATCTCGGTCTCGTCATCGCAAGCGGCCTTGCCATCGGCACGCTCTTCACGCTCTTCGTCGTCCCGGCCATGTATATGCTCATCGCCGAGGACCATCAGGCGATCGCCGGTGAGGAAGACGAGATAGGCGAGCTCGAAGCCGAAATTTGAGCGGCTTTGCGCGCCGCCCGCCCCTCTTGTCAAGCAGGGTCATTCCCTAAAGACCCGGCAGCAGCCCGCGCCTAGAATGATCCCGTTCGCATGGCCCCGCACCCGGCCGGCGGATGGGAGGCGCTCATGCCTGTCGTGGAAATTGACGGCCGCAAACTGGACGTAGCCCCCGGCACCACCGTCCTGGAGGCGGCGCGTCATATCGGCATCGACCTGCCGACGCTGTGCCACGATCCGCGCCTGCGCCCCGCCGGCGACTGCCGCATATGCGCCGTGGAGATTGCGGGCGAACCGCATCCTCGCATGGCTTGCACGACGGCAGCCACCGACGGCATGTCCATCACAACCCGCTCGCCCGCGCTCGAAGGTTTCAGGAGGACCATCCTCGCCTGGATGGCAGATCGCATTTCACCGGCGAGCTTTGATGCGCTGCCCGGAAAAGAGCTTCACATGCTCATGCGCCGCTACGGCATCGAACCGCGCGGGCAGCCATCGCCGGAGCGCGAGCGCGATCTTTCGCACCCGATCATAAAGGTCGACATGGCGCAGTGCATCGACTGCTTCCGCTGTGTGCGCATCTGTGACGAGGTGCAGGGACAATTCGTCTGGCATGCGGTCGGCCGCGGCGCCGAAACCGAGATTGTGCCGGGCGACGCGTCCGATCTCGCCTCGAGCGATTGCGTTGCCTGCGGCGCCTGCGTCGACACCTGCCCCACGGCCGCGCTCACGGATATCTTCTCGACGGCGTTTCGCGACGACGACAAATGGACACGCTCGACCTGCGCCTATTGCGGCGTCGGATGCGAGATCGAGATCCACAGCCGCGGCGCGCAGGTGCTGGAAATCCGGCCCGCAGCGGACAGCGCCGTCAGCAAGGGCCATCTCTGCTCCAAGGGACGCTATGCCTTTGCCTTCAATACCTCGCCTGACCGCCTCCGGCAGCCGCTGAAGCGCGGCCACGATGGATGGGAACCGCTCGGCTGGGACACTGCCCTCGACAGTTGCGCAAAAGAATTCACCCGCATTGCCGGGACATTTGGTTCCGATGCCATCGGCGTTCTCGGCTCCGCGCGCGCGACGAATGAGGAAAACTATCTGCTGCAAAAATTCGCCCGCATTGTGCTCGGCACGAATAATGTCGATTGCTGCGCGCGTGTCTGCCATGCGCCGAGCGCCGCCGCACTCAAGGCCATGCTCGGCACGGGCGCGGCCACAAATTCCTTCGACGACATCGAGAAGGCGAGCGCGTTTCTTATCGTCGGCGCCAATCCGACGGGCAATCATCCGGTTGTCGGCGCCCGCATCAAGCAGCGCGTTCTCGACGGCGCCAAACTCATCGTGATCGACCCGCGCAGGATCGAGCTTGCGGACTATGCGACGCTGCATCTCGCGCCCCGGCCGGGCACGAACGTGCCGCTGCTCAACGCGCTCGCCCACGTCATCGTCGAGGAAAAATTGTTCGACGCGGTCTTCATCCGCGAACGCGCTGCCACATGGGAGGATTTCGGCCGCTTCATTGCATGCTGGACGCCGGAACGCGCGGCTGCGATCTGCGGCGTTCCGGCGAACGCGATCCGCGACGCAGCGCGCCTCTATGCGGCGGCGTCTCCCGCCATGGCGTTCCACGGGCTCGGCCTCACCGAGCACACGCAAGGAACCGAAGGGGTGATGGCGCTCACAAATCTTGCCCTACTTACAGGTAATCTCGGAAAGCCGGGCGCAGGCATCAATCCGCTCCGTGGACAGAACAATGTGCAAGGCGCCGCGCATATGGGTTGCGAACCGGCAAGCCTCACCGGCGCCATTGCCATCGAGGAAGGCCGAAGCCGCTTCGAGGCGATCTGGAAGACTGCCATTCCCACGCGCCCCGGCCACGATCTACTGGGCATGATCGACGCCGCCGCAGCAGGCAGTCTCAAGGCGCTCTGGGTCGTCGGCTACGACATTTTGGCGACCCTTCCGAACATGAATGAAACTCGCGAGGCGCTGTCGAAACTCGAATTCATTGTCGTGCAGGACCTCTTCATCAACGAAACCGCGCGCCACTTCGCGCACATGGTTCTTCCTGCCGCCTCGGCCTTCGAGAAGGATGGCACCTTCATGAATTCGGAACGCCGTATCCAGCGCGTGAGGAAAGCTGTCACGCCGCCGGGCGAGGCCCTGCCGGACTGGAAGATCGTTCAGGAAATCGCCGCACGCATGGGACACGGCTCCTCGTTTTCCTTCGCGTCGTCCGAAGCCATCTGGAACGAAATCCGCGCTCTCTGGCCCGACGGACGCGGCATCGCCTATGACCGCCTCGAAGCGGGCGGCCTCCAATGGCCCTGCCGCAGTGAAAGCGACCCCGGCACGGAGATCATGCATGTTGCGCAATTCGCCCATGCCCGCGCCGCGCCCCTGCGCTGTATCGACTACATACCGAGCGAAGAAGTAACCGATGACGAGTTTCCGCTCCTGCTCATGACCGGCCGCGATCTCTACCAGTTCAACGCCGGAACCATGACCATGCGAACGGATAATGCGAAGCTTCGCCCGACCGACACGCTCGACATGGCGCCGTCAGATGCCGCCCGCCTCGGGCTGCAAGCGGGCACGCGGGTGTGCGTGAGAAGCCGCCACGGCGAGGCGCAACTGACGCTGCGCCTCGATGAGGGAATGAAGACGGGCGAGGTCTTCGCCACCTTCCACGATCCTGAGAACGTTCTCAACCGCGTGACGAGCCCCCACCGCGACAGGGTCGTTCACGCGCCAGAATACAAGCTCACCGCCGTCGCGGTCGAGCGGCTCGACGGCCCTCCTCACTGTTAGGCCGTAATGCCTCCATCAGCACTGGTCCGGGAAATAGGACATGTGCTCGATCTTGCCGTGGCTGAACCACAGATACATGGTCTTGTGGCCTTCGCAGTCGCCACAGCCGTCCGGCGCGTCATAGACGACCGGCACCATCCAGCCGAAATGACTTCCGATGACGCTGACATTGCAGTTGGCGATCTCGCTCGAAGGCGCGAGCACCGTCACATTGGCCTTCGGATCGTTGAGCTTCGCCCTTGTGAAGGCAACCGCCTGTTCGCGGTAGTCGGCAGGCAGCGTGCCGACATCCTCAGGCGCATTCAGCCCCGCCGAGCGACCCAGATTCGTGTCACAGCCTGCGACCGCAAGCATCGCAAGGAGCGCCAGCCCCACCCTGTTCATCCGCATGATCATCCTTCCTCAGGCCCGGTATGCGAGATTACCCGCAACAGGCCCGTCGCCGCAATTGACAGCGAGCGGAAGGTTTCGACGCTATCTAGCCGGCCTCGCCCGCCCCGTCTTCGCCGCAGGCGGGCATTGCGTCCTTGAGGAAGCTCCGATGGAGATAGCCGCGCTCGGCGGAGTTCATAACCTCGACCCAACCCGACCGGGGATCGACACGCTCCACGACCACGCGCGTGCAGCGGATGACTGTGCCAACGGCCGGGCTCGCAATGGTCGGTCCCTGCCGCAGATAGACGGACTTCGCCACCACCTGCGTGCGGGCCGGGGCCGCCACTTGCTCCTTCGGCGCGTCGGGTACAACGGTATCGGGTGCAGCCGCAGCGGATGCGGCCACGACCGGTATCGCCGCTACATTCTCTGCCTCTGGCGCTTTCGTCTCAATGAGATCGGGAGCGGACGAATCCTCCACGGCGCGCGACGCCGATGTGGAGGCTTGCTCCGGCGCGGGCGCTTGCTCCGGCGCGTCGATAACAACTGGCTCCACCATGTCGTTGCCTGCGACATGCACCTCGGGCGAGGCATCGCCGGCGCCCAGATAGAAGAGAAGCCCCCCGAACGCCAGGCCGATCATCAGTACCCAGCCTTGTGCACGACGAAACCAGCTCGTGCTTTCGGGAAGCTTGAATTCGGGCACCGTCTGCTCGCGCTCGCGCCGCAACTCCGCCGAGAGCGCATCGAGATCGTCACGAATATCCACGCCGAGCACATTCGCGTAGCTGCGCATGTGGCCGACGAGATAGAGGCGCGGAAAGCACGCTTCCGCCTCTCCGCGCTCAATGGCATCGAGATGGGATTCCCTGATGTGCAGACGCCCGCTTATCTCGGCCAGCGTCAGATTCCGCTCGCAACGCGCTTCGCGCAATGCGGCGCCAATTCTCTGCTCCAGCATGTCCTGTCCCCGAACGCGCTCAGGCTCCGGATTTAAGCACAACGACCTTCATCCATCATGTCGAGTTATGTGTGCTGATTATGTAAACGATTTGCGAAACTGATCCGTTTCGGTACATCACGCGCAATTTCGATCATATTTTTCCGATATTTCCGGCTATCGGCCGTGGATGCGTGACGTCATAATCCCCCGCCCTTTCACAATGACGAGATGTCAATGCGCCGCAGCCTCTCGCCGATCATTGCCGCTCCAATCGTAATGGCGCTAAGCGCTTGCGTGACTTCGACCGAACCCGCAGCGCCTGCGGCCGCGACCACGGACGCGGCAAGCGCAGCGGTAGACGAAGTCGCGGCTGACACGACGGCAACAGGTTCCATCGTCGAGAGCGATGCGCGCACGGCTTTCACCTCCGCGCATGCAGCGCCCGGGTTGCGAGTTCCTCTTCCCCGTCCGCGATATCTCGGTTCGCGCGAGCATACATGCCTCGCCGCCGCCATATACTACGAAGCGCATGGCGAAGGCGACGACGGCATGATCGGCGTCGGCCATGTGATCCTCAACCGTCTCGACGCACGTCCGGCCGGCACCACCATTTGCGATGTCGTCTATGAGCCGGGGCAATTCGGCTGGGCGCGACGCATATCGCGCAAACAAGTCGCTGTCGGGAAGTCGCGCCAATGGCGCGACGCTTCGACCATCGCCGACAAGCTTATCGCGGGCGCAATCCCCGATACGACGAGCGGCGCGACGTCGTTTTACTCCACGCTTCAGTTCCGCAAGTCGCCGCCGCGATGGGCCGAAAACAACGAGGAGACGGCGCGCATCGGAAATCACGTCTTCATCAGATAGGAAACGCAGCGCATAAAAAAACCGGCCGCAAGAGGGATTGCGGCCGGCAGGTCTGCGAGCGAGTGGTCTCGCAGGAGGAATTCTAGCGCATGCCCGTTTGCCGCAGACTGGAGGGCGTGAAACGCTCCCCATCGACGGAAGCACCGGCGAGATAGTTCTCGGTCGCATTGCCGAGGATCATGTTGTCGGCGATGTAGCGTCCGGCCGAGAGATCGAAATAGAAGTCCGCCGCCGTGACGCAGGCAGGCAATTCCGACGCTACATAAAGGCTGTTCTCCTGTGTGCGCCACAGATTGCCCTTGGTGTCATAGAGATCGGCCAGAACGATCGTCCAGCTATCCTCGTCCACATAGAATGTGCGGCGCGGAAGGATGTTGCGGATGCCGGGCTTTACAGTGGCCTCCACCACCCAGACGCGGTGCAGCTCGTAGCGGATGAGATCGCGGTTCGGATAGTCCGGACCGACGATATCCTTGATCGTGAGCTTCTGGTCCTTCAGCGCCCAGGCATTGTAGGGAACATAGAGTTCCTTCTTGCCCACGAGCTTCCAGTCATAGCGATCCCCGTCGCCATTGAACATGAAGGTCTGATCGAAGGTCCGCAACCCGTCCTGCCCCGGCACCGGATTGTCATAGGCAGCGTTGGGCGCCTGCTTCACACGGCGAAGCCCGGGGATGTAGCCCCAGGATTCCTTCCGTCCGTTGTAATACTCGTGCACGAGCAGCACGCCACCGACCGACGCGGCAGGTTGGGTCTGCGTATAGATGAACTTGCCTCTGAAGCCCTTCGTATCGGCAAAGGACTTCGTCTTCGGATCGTATTGCGGCGTGTAGGACACCTGATCGCCCACATTGAGAATGTAGCGATCGCCGCCCTGCATCACGGCCATGGCCGGGGTGCTGATGACGCCATAGCCGCGATAGGCCGAGCGGTGGTTCTGGATGACTTCCCAGCCGGTCGTCGGGATCGGGAACGGGAAGCCGCCATAGCCAGCGGTTATGTGCCCGCTCTCGTCCATCTTCGTTTCGGCGACATTCGCCCTCGTGCGCTCATAGACGCGCTCGGGATAGGCGCAGCTCCGCCGCGTCGGATAAACATCCATCCTGTAGCCGGGATAGCGCTTGATAAGCGCTATCTGGCCTTCAGAAAGCTTATCCTTGTACTGATCGACATTGCCGCCGTCGATGCTGAAGAGCTTCGCATCTCCCGCGTAAGGATTGACGCGCGGTTGCCCGACCGTCCATCCCGCAGGTGGCGCGGTGATGCCGCCCGCCCATTCCGGAATGCTGCCGTCGGCATTGCCTGCCCTCTCCGCCCCCACCGGCGTCAGCGATTTTCCGAGGTCATCAACGCCGGCCGCCTGGGCCATCGCAATGCAGGAAACCGACAAAAGACCGGCCGTCAGAACACTTCTCAGTTTGACTGAATAAGACATGGTTTCTTTCTCCTGGCTCATTGATCGCTATCGATGGCCGGTCAGAATGCGTAGCTTACAGCCACAGTGGCGTAGTCGTGATCGGAATTTCTGGACACGACACCGCCACCCATATTGTTGGTATAGGCGACGCCCACCTTGAGGTTGGCGTTGTACGTGCCATCGAGTCCGATGGTGACGGCCCTGCGCCCCTCGATGAAATTGCCGGTGGCAGTCCGGTCGATCGGCGTGCCACGAACGTCATGCGAGAAAGCGACATGCGGCGTCAGTGTTACGCTGCTTCCGAATGCATTGCTGTAGGTGGCGGAAGCCGAGAGCTTGTATCCCCAGGCAAAGAGATCGCCCGTCGTGTCAATCGGCCGCTTGTCGAACGACACACCGCCGACTTCGACGATGGCATCGATGCTGTCCGCACCGATGGCCGTGGTCGCAACGCCGAAGAACGGATCCGTCGGTCCCATCGAGATCGCGGCATTCGCGATCATGTTGAAGCGATCCGCCTTGGGATAGGTGAAGACGGAAGCCGGCCGCAGGAAAGGATCGCCGAGGACCGCCAAGGCGGCTTCAACCAGCGAGTTCTCGTTGGTCGGCACCGGAAAGTTCGGCTGATAGCTCGCTTCCGCCGCGACCGAGAACTGACCGACCGGGAAGCTGACGGACGCGCCCCAGAGATCGATCGATTCAGGGAATGCCGCGAAGTAATTGGCCGGCACGATATCAATGAATGGGAAGACCACAATCGGAACAGCCTCCGCCGAGCCCGCGAAGTATGGCAGTTTGGCGTGGTAGCGGACGAAGAACAGACCGAGTTCCGTCGACATGTTTTCGACGAAATAGCGCGCCGCAACGCCGAACTGCCCCTGATCACTCGGAGCCTTGTCTTCGGCCTTGGGAATGCCGAGGCCGAAGGCGAAAAGCGTCGCCGGATCGAGTCCGGATCCGCCGGGATCGGCAAGGTAGAAGAGGCCTTGTGCGCCGGGACCGAAGAGATCGTCAGTGGCGAAGAAAGTGCCCACGGGCGGAAGTTTGCTCTGCCGCCACTGGAACTGGTAATAAGCTTCGAGATTGAAATTCGGGAACAGACCGATATTCCCGTAGATCATCGGCGATGGCAGATAAGCCTCGCGGATATTCGTGCCCGGCGTGACGAGCTTGACGACGTCGAGCGCATTGGTCTGCGAAATGCCGCCCGATGTGAAGAGCGCCTCGCCCCAGTTGATCACCTGATTACCGGCGCGAATGGTGAGCGGCGAATTGCCGATTTCGAAATTCCCGGACACATAGGCATCGAGCAGATCGATGCCGCGCCCGATCCGATGGCGCGCGGTCTTGCTCAGATCGGTTCGCCGCGTGCTTTCCGCATCGTTGTTGATGGCGTCATAGAACGTGTTGACCCGGAGAAAGGCGCCGAAATTTCCTGCCGTGATCTCCAGCTCGTTCAGAAGCCTCGTCGAGGCCGAATAGAAATCGCCCCGGCGATAATTGAGATTACCGTCATCGAAATTGACGCCGTTCGGGTCGTTACCACCATTCGTAACGCCATATAATCGGCGTCCGG
>WBZO01002012.1_pt2 | contig 26830 bp, 21 predicted proteins | sample 5204261 | NCBI WGS metagenome assembly WBZO01 (sample SAMN12412400, study PRJNA552823) | activated sludge metagenome | isolation source: activated sludge from anammox sidestream of wastewater treatment plant... | place: USA: North Carolina | collected 2017-09
ATTCTGTCCAGAACGTGCGCAGCCCTGGCTCTCACCGGACTGCTGGTGGCCACCGCGTCGGCACAGCAGCCGGCGGCCCAGCCCGGTGAGGCCGACCCCGGCGTCCGTCCCGTCCGGCTCATCGACCGGGACGAGATCCGCGTGAGCCGCGTCGAACTGCAGCCTGGCGCCGTCCGCAAGGCGCACCTGCACGACGATGTGGAGTATCACGTGTGGGCGCCGGTCAACGGCACACTGGAGATCACCATCGGCTCGGACGGTCCGAAGGCGGCCGCGCCCGGTCAGGCGTTCTTCATGAAGAAGGGGACCATGCACGGGTTCCGCAACACGGGGTCGACGCCGGCGGCGGTCTTCGAGATCTTCGTGAAGAAGTCGTCGACCACCGCCTCGCTCGACATCGACGGCGAAGTGCAGCAGATCCTCGCCGGTCTCCGCTGAGGGCGGTGCTCAGGCCCCGGCCGTTGCTGCAGTCAGGCGGCGAACCCCGGCTCGGAAGCCGTCGAGCAATCGGCGCGTGATCGGCCCAGGCTGTCCGGTGCCGATCACGTGCTCATCCACCCGGACGATCGGCAGCACCTCGCGTGTCGTGCTCGTGAGGAACACCTCGTCTGCACCCAGCAGATCCGCGTCGAGGATCACCTGTTCGCGCATCGGCACGCCGTGCTCGCGGGCGACCTCGAACAGGAACTCGCGCGTGATGCCGACGAGCAGCCCGGCGTCCGCGGGCGGGGTCAGCACCTCGCCGTCCTTCACGATGAAGATGTTGGACTGGCTGCACTCGGCAATCTCGCCGCGGTAGTTCCGCATGATCGCCTCGAAGGCCCCCTTGCGGATCGCCTCCTGCTGGCCCAGCGCGTTGTTCAGCAGGTTGTTGGACTTGATGATCGGGTTCACCGAGCTGGGGTGGTTCCGCATCACGCCAACCAGCGACACCATCACGCCATCGTCATACGCCGACACTGGTGCGTCCACGTGCGGCTTTACGATGACGACGATGCTCGGCGTCGGGCAGGACTTCGGGTCGTAGCTGATCTCGCCGATGCCCCGCGTCACCAGGATGCGGATGTACGCCTCGCGGCCGTCGGTGCCGAGCCCGGCGGCCCGCATGGTCTCGTCGCACCGTCGGGCCAGTTCGTCGTCGGTCAGTCCGATGTCGAGGTGGATGCGCGCGGCAGACGCCCGCATCCGGTGCATGTGCCGGTCGAAGAGGAAGGGGATGCCGTCGTAGGTCCGCACGACCTCGTAGACCCCCTCGCCGTACAGGAACCCGTGGTCGAACACCGAGATGACCGCGTGCTCCCTGTCCATGAGGCGGCCGTTCACATTCACCATCACGCTCATCAGGCCAGCGTACCGCCTGTGCTATCGTGGTTTCAACCCTCCATGCGAGTGCTCACAGCCGCGCAGATGCGCGAGGCCGACCGCCGGACGATCGAGGATATTGGCATCCCGTCACTGGTGTTGATGGAGAACGCCGGCCGCCAGGTCGTGGCGGCGATGGAGGCGGTGCACGGCGACCTCCAGGAACACTCGGTCGCGGTGCTCTGCGGGCGCGGCAACAACGGAGGCGACGGCTTCGTCGTGGCCCGCACGCTCATCCAGCGCGGTGTCGACGTGTCGGTGTTCGTGGTGGGCAGCCGCGTGGCCGAGGTACGCGGCGACGCGCGCGTGAACCTCGACATCCTCGGCCGGCTCGGCATCACCGTGGTGGAGGTCGCCGACAGCCAGGCCTGGGAACTGCACTTCTCCGAGGTGTCGGCCTGCACGCTCATCGTGGACGCCATCTTCGGCACCGGCCTCAACGCCCCGCTCGAGGGGTTGCTGGCGAGTGTCGCGGAGGACGTGAACCAGTCCGGCATTCCGGTTGTGGCCATCGACCTGCCGTCCGGCCTCTCGGCCGACCACCACGAACCGCTCGGCGACTCCATCGTGGCCGGCACCACGGTGACGCTCGCGGCCCCGAAGCTCGCCCTCGTCCTGCCCCCGGCCGAAACCCGCGCCGGCGACATCGTGATTGCCGACATCGGCATCCCGATGGAGGTGGTCGAGTCGCTGGAGGGGCCCCGCATGGACCTGCTGACACGTGGCGCCATGCGCAGCCTGGTGGTACCTCGCGAGGCCGACACGCACAAGGGCGACTACGGGCGCGTGCTGCTGGTGGCCGGCTCACGCGGCAAGACCGGTGCAGCGCACCTGGCGGCGGTGGGCGCCCTGCGGGCGGGTGCCGGGCTCGTGACGATCGCCACTCCGTCCAGTTGCCTGCCCATCGTGGCGGCGATGGCGCCTGAGTACATGACGGCCAGCCTCGACGAGAACCCGGACGGTCTCGACCCGGACGGCGTCGAGGAACTTCTCGGGACAGCGACCGACGTGCTGGCCGTTGGACCTGGCCTCGGGCAGGGCGCTGGCACGCGCGCCTTCGTCCAGGCCATCGTCGACCGCGCAACCGTGCCGCTGGTGATCGACGCCGACGGGCTGAATGCATTCGCGGGTCAGCCCGATCGCCTCGCCGGCCGCGAGGGCCGAGACGTCATCATCACGCCGCATCCGGGCGAGATGGCGCGGCTGGTCGGGATGACCACCGAGGAGGTGCAGGCGAACCGGCTCGACGTAGCCCGCACGTTCGCAACCACACACCATGTCTACGTGGTGCTGAAGGGGCACCGCACGCTCATCGCGACGCCTGACGGCACGATCTTCATCAACCCGACCGGGAACCCCGGGATGGCTACCGGGGGCACCGGTGACGTGCTGTGCGGAATGATTGCCGCGTGGCTCGCGCAGTTGCTCGATGCCGAGGCGGCCTGCAGGCTTGCGGTCTACCTGCACGGGATGGCGGGCGACCTGGCACAGGCCGACGAGGGCGAGGCGGCGATGCTCGCGTCCGACGTCGCCGCGCACATCGGCGATGCGATTCTCGAGCTGACGTCGAGCCGCAAGGTCGTCGAGAAGTAGTGATCGTCTCCAGCCACTCGGAGGCCGAGACCCGCGCGATTGCGCGCGATCTCGCCGGTCGGCTCGAGCCTGACGCCATCGTCCTGCTCACGGGCGAGCTGGGCGCAGGCAAGACCGCCTTCGTGAAGGGGCTGGCCGAAGGGCTCGGTGTCGACCCCTCGGATGTGACCTCGCCCACCTTCACGCTCGTCCAGGAGTATCGCGGCGGGCGGCTCACGCTGTACCACATCGATCTCTACCGGCTCTCTCCGCGTGAGGTCGACGATCTCGGGCTCGATGAGCTGACGGCGAGCGGGGGAGTGGTGGCCATCGAGTGGCCGGACCGGTGGACGGACCTGCCGGACGCGGTGACGCGCGTGGCCCTGCAGGCGGTGGGAGAGGATGAGCGGTCGATTTCCATCGACCGCCCCGTACGGTAGCCGGTCCACCTGCATGGACCGACCTCCTCAGTTGCCCGAGCGGTAGTTCGGCGCTTCCTTCGTGATCGCCACGTCGTGCACGTGGCTCTCGCGGAAGCCGGCGGGCGTGATCCGGATAATCTGCGCCTTCGTCTGGAGCTCGGGGATGCTGGCACACCCGGTGTAGCCCATGCCCGCGCGCAGGCCGCCCACGAGCTGGTGAATCATCGCGGCCACCGAGCCCTTGTGGGCGACGCGACCCTCGATCCCTTCCGGCACCAGCTTCTCGCCAACCTGCGAGGGGCTCTCGAGGTCGAAGTCGTCCTGGAAGTAGCGGTCGCGGCTCCCGCGGCGCATCGCACCGATGGAGCCCATGCCGCGATACTCCTTGAAGCTGCGGCCCTGGTAGAGGATCAGCTCGCCCGGACTCTCGTCGGTGCCGGCAAACAGGTTGCCGATCATCGTGGTGCTGCCACCCACCGCAAGCGCCTTCGTGATGTCGCCGGAGAAGCGGATGCCGCCGTCGGCGATGATCGGGATGTCGTGGCTGGCCGCCGCCCTGGCGCACTCCATGATGGCCGAGATCATCGGCACGCCGATGCCGGCGACGACGCGCGTCGTGCAGATGGAGCCGGCCCCGATGCCCACCTTCACGGCATCCACGCCGGCATCGATGAGGGCCAGCGTCGCCGCACCGGTGGCCACATTGCCGGCCACGAGTTCCACGCCGGGAAAGCGCGCGCGGACCTTCGAGACGATGTCGAGCACGCCCTGGGAGTGGCCGTGCGCCGTGTCCACGACAAGCACGTCCACGCCGGCGGCGACCAGCGCGTCGGCCCGCTCGAGCGTGTCCCTGGCGACGCCCACCGCGGCGCCGCAGCGGAGGCGTCCAAGGGCGTCCTTGGACGCGTTCGGGTACTTCACCGCCTTCTGGATGTCCTTGACGGTGATCAGCCCCTTCAGGCGGAACGCGGTGTCCACCACCAGGAGCTTCTCCACCTTGTGGCGGTGGAGGATCTCGCGCGCGGCATCGAGGGTGGTGCCCACCGGGACGGTGATGAGGTTCTCACTCGTCATGATGTCGCGGATGGGCCGCTGCACGTTGGTCTCGAACCGCAGGTCGCGGTTCGTCAGGATCCCGACGAGCCGCCCCTCCTTGCTGCCATCCTCCGTGATGGGCACGCCGGAGATCCGGTACTTCTTCATGAGGTCCAGCGCCTCGAAGATGCGGTGGTCGGGCGACAGCGTGATCGGGTCGACGATCATGCCGCTCTCCGACCGCTTCACGCGATCGACCTCGGAGGCCTGCTCCTCGATGGACAGGTTCTTGTGGATGACGCCGAGGCCGCCCTGCTGCGCCATGGCGATGGCGAGCCTCGACTCGGTCACGGTGTCCATGGCCGCGCTGACGAGCGGCACGTTCAGGCGGATGTTGCGCGTGAGGCGCGTGCTCACGTCCACCTGATAGGGCAGCACGGTCGAGTGCTGCGGCACGAGCAGCACGTCGTCGAACGTGAGGGCAGTGGCGAACCCGGCGTCGATGGCGGCCGGTGGGGCGAAGGCGTCAGTCTTTGTCGTCATAAGTCCGGATACGCAAAAGGCCGACATGCGTCGGCCTTTCAGGGGTCAGCGATCGAATTCCGCGCAGGCCGATCGCTGACGATCGACGGGGCGGGGCAGGGCGCACGCGTTCAGACCGCGGCACCATGGCACTTCTTGTACTTCTTGCCGCTGCCGCACGGGCACGGGTCGTTGCGGCCGACCTTCGGTCCGTCGTGCCGCACGGTCTTCACGTCGGCGTCGTCGCCACCGACGCGTGCGGGCTGCGGCGTGCGGTGGCCGGCCACGCCGGCTGCGGCCGGGGCCGGCGTCTGCGAGGGTGCACTGTTGAAGATGGACGAGGCCTGGGTCTCTGCACCCGGGTTGTTCATGACCATCGGCGGCCGGGGCGGCGCCTGCCGGACGGGCGGTGGTGCGGGCGGTGCCTCCTCGGACAGCACCGGACGCAGGCGCCAGAGCAGGCCAACGGTGTCGTTGTCCACCCGGTCCTTCATCGCCTGGAACATCTGGAAGCTTTCCTTCTTGTACTCGACCAGCGGATCGCGCTGGCCGTAGCCGCGAAGCCCGATGCCTTCCTTGAGGTGATCCAGGCTGTACAGGTGGTCCTTCCACTGCTGGTCGACCACCTGGAGCATGACGTCGCGCTCGACCCGCGTCAGGATCTCGCGGCCGATCAGGTTCTCCTTGTCGGTGTACGACGCGACGATCAGGGCCCAGAGCTCGTCGCGAATGTCGTCGGCGGTCTTGCCCGCGAAGTCGACGGAGGAGGTGTCGACGCTGAACTGGTCCTCGGCCTCACGCCGAAGGGCATCGAGGTCCCACTCTTCGAGGTCGGCCTCGGCGGGCGCGTACTCCTCGACCAGGGTGTCGAGTGCGTCCTCCGCGAGCGTCATGAGGTAGTCGCGCGTGCCCACCACCTCGGTCTCGTCGAGCCGGATGTTGCCCTCGAGGATCTCGCGACGCAGCGAGTAGACGCTCTCGCGCTGCTTGTTCATCACGTCGTCGTACTCGAGGAGGTGCTTGCGGGTGGAGAAGTTCTGCGCCTCCACCTGCTTCTGCGCGCGCTCGATGGCCTTGGTGACCATGCCCGCCTCGATCGGCACGCCCTCTTCCATGCCGAGGCGCTGCATCAAGCCGGAGATGCGATCCGACCCGAAGATGCGCATCAGGTCGTCCTGGAGCGAGAGATAGAAGCGGGCCGAGCCCGGGTCGCCCTGGCGGCCGGCGCGGCCGCGCAGCTGGTTGTCGATGCGGCGGGCTTCGTGCCGCTCGGTGCCGATGATGTGCAGGCCGCCGAGCTCCACCACCTTCTTGTGCTCGTCGTCGGTGATGGCCTTGAAGTGGGTGTAGATGCGTTCGTAGTCGTGCTTCGGCACGCGGTAGAAGCCGTCGAGGTGCGAGAAATAGACGAACTCCTCGTCGTCGACGAAGCGTTCCTCGCCCTTGGGCAGGCGCTCGGCAATCTGCTCGGCCAGGGCCTGCTGGCGTGCCATGAACTCGGCATTGCCGCCGAGCAGGATGTCGGTGCCGCGGCCGGCCATGTTGGTGGCGATGGTGACCGCGCCGATGCGGCCGGCCTGTGCGACGAATTCCGCCTCCTGCGCGTGGTACTTCGCGTTCAGCACCACGTGCTTGTCGTGGCCGCCGCCGGTGATCGTGCCGCGCTTCAGCCCGCGGCGATCCAGCATCGTGGAGAGCTTCTCGGACTTCTCGATGGAGACGGTGCCGACGAGCACCGGGCGGCCGGCCTGGTGTGCCTCGATGATGTCGGCGACGATCGCGTCCCACTTCTCCTGCTCGGTCCGATACACCAGGTCCGGCAGCTCCTTGCGGAGCAGCGGGCGGTTGGGCTCCATGATGTTGACCTGGAGCTTGTAGATGTTCTCGAACTCCACGGCCTCCGTCTCGGCCGTGCCGGTCATCCCGGAAAGCTTCTTGTACTTGCGGAAGTAGTTCTGGAAGGTGACCGTCGCGAGCGTCTGGTTCTCGCGCTCGATCTTCACGCCTTCCTTGGCCTCGACCGCCTGGTGCAGGCCGTCGCTCCAGCGCCGCCCGGGCATGAGGCGCCCGGTGAACTCGTCGACGATGACGACCTCGCCGTCCTTCACCATGTAGTCGACGTCGAGCTTGAAGATGGCGTGGGCGCGCAGCGCCTGGTCGACGTGGTGCTTGATGTGGGCGTTCTCGAGGTCGTAGATGTGCCCGCCGTTCAGCCGGTGGAGCAGCAGCTGCTCCGCCTTCTGCATGCCGCTCTCGGTGAGCGTGACGGTCTTGTGCTTCTCGTCAACGACGTAATCGCCCGTCTGGTCGATCGCCTCGCGCTCCTCGGCCTTCACGTCGCCGCGGATGACCGCACCCGGCTTCAGCCGGGGGATGATCTTGTCCACCTCGTAATAGAGGTCGGTGGACGCCTCGGCCGGACCCGAGATGATGAGTGGGGTGCGGGCCTCGTCGATGAGGATGCTGTCGACTTCGTCGACGATGGCGAAGTGGTGACCGCGCTGCACGTAGTGCGCGAGGTCGAACTTCATGTTGTCGCGGAGGTAGTCGAAGCCGAACTCGTTGTTCGTGCCGTAGGTGATGTCCGCGGCGTAGGCCACCTGGCGCTCCGCGTCGTTCAGCTCGTGCTGGATGACGCCGACGCTCATGCCGAGGAAGCGGTAGACGCGGCCCATCCACTCCGAGTCGCGCCGGGCGAGGTAGTCGTTCACGGTGACCACGTGGACGCCCTTGCCCTCGAGGGCGTTCAGGTATGCGGGCAGCGTGGCGACGAGCGTCTTGCCTTCGCCCGTCTTCATTTCCGCGATACGCCCCTGGTGAAGGACGATGCCTCCCATCAGCTGCACGTCGTAATGCCGCATGTTCATGACGCGGCGACCGGCTTCGCGGACGACAGCGAAGGCTTCGGGCAGGAGCGAGTCGAGCGACTCGCCGTTGGCGACGCGTGCCTTGAACTCGGCGGTCTTGCCGCGCAGGGCCTCGTCGGTGAGGCCCGCGATCGACGCCTCGAGGGCGTTGACCTGCGCGACGATCGGCCGCAGCTTCTTCAGGTCGCGTTCGTTCTGTGTGCCGATGACCTTGGCGAGCAGTGATTGGAGCATCTACAGCGCGGAATGTCCCGTCCTTCGATGCGCCTCAGGACGTCCCTGAGTTGGCCGAAGGGCCATGGGTATCTGCCGATTGTAGCAGAAAGAAAAAGGGCCGAAGGGTGGACGGGTCATGCCCGTGTGTCCCTCCGGCCCGTGGATGGCGTCGAGGCGCTGCGACCCTAGCGGGTCTTGGCCGGCTGCGCGAGGAGCTGCATCGGGTTGAGCAGCTTGCCGTTCACGAGAATCTCGTAGTGCAGGTGGGCACCGGTGGAACGGCCGGTGGAGCCCACATAGCCGATGACGTCGCCCCGGTGCACGTCCTGTCCGCGCTTCACGTTGAACCCGCTCAGGTGGCCGTAGCGGGTGGTAATCCCGAAGTCGTGGCGGAGGACGACCATGTTGCCGTACTCGCCCTCATACGAGGCCGAGTTCACCTTGCCGTCGGCCGTGGCGTACACCGGCTGGCCCTTGGAGGCCGAGATGTCGAGCCCCTGGTGGAACGCCGACTGACCCGTGAACGGGTCCGAGCGTCCACCGAAGCGTCCCGTGAGCCATCCCTTCGCAGGCCAGATGGACGGCGTCGCGGCCGCCAGCTTCTCCTGGCGCTCGATGCCCTGGCGGACGCTGCTCAGTCGTGTTTCGAGGGCGGAGAGGAGCGTGCGCAGGACACCGAAGGTGTCCTCGGGGGAGATGAGCGACGTGGACATCACGTTGCTGATGGCGGCGTTGGTCTGCGAGGTGCCGCCGACCGCCCGGTTCTTCACCACGGCAGGCAGCTTCGCAATTGCATTGGCCTGTACCGGGTCGAGCGCGGACCGCGACCCTAGCTCGTCAATCACCCCTTCGAGCGACTGAATCTGCTCAGCGAGTTCGCCGGTCGTTTCGCGATAGTTGCCGTTCTCCTGGGTCAGCGCCGAATTGGTGGCGCGGAGCTGGTGCAGCTCCATGCTGGCGCTCCACTTGGCGCCGAGCCCGATGAGCACGGGCATCGCCAGTGTGCTGCCGACGACGAACGCGACGGTCCGCAGGCTGATGGTCAGTCTGCGCACGACGCCGGTCGATCGGTCAGCGATGAGAACGGTGTATCGCCGTGAGAACATTACCCTCTCAAGTGAAGCGGAACTGCTTGTCCGGGAAGTCCGAAGACAACCGAGGTTCGAGCCCGGCAGAACGGGGAATTTTCAGCACTGTAGCACACGCGATTTCACGATCGGAAGTACGAAATGCCGAGTCGGCGAACGCCCAGCGAAGAACGTGCGCATGGCTGTGCAGCGTTCGCCAGCCCCACCATCGTCGTCTGCGAGGACAGGCACCTATGACGCACAGAAGAGCCCTCATCGTGGCCGTGACGGCGGCCGTGCTGCTCGCGAACGAGCAGCCTGCGTCCACGGTTGGACGTCCGGGATTCACCCCGCTGGCCTGCCCGGCCCAGAGCTGGACACCCGATGACCCCGCATTCGAGCCCTTGCCCGGAGCGAAGGCCTTCTTCGGACGCTATGACGGCGGCATCTACCGCGTCGAGATCCCGGAGCGCTGGAACGGCGAGCTGATGCTGAGCGCGCACGGATTCGTCAGCAACGCGGGGCCGCGCGGTGCTCAACTGCGCGTGGGCACGCCAGCGATCCGCCAGCACCTGATCGAGCAGGGCTTCGCCTGGGCCGCGTCGAGCTACCGCTGCAATGGGTACGTGCCCGGCGCGGGGCTGCAGGACACCATGGCGCTCATGGACCTGTTCACCCAGTTCAACGGCGGCACCGCCGCCCGGCGGGTCTACCTGACCGGCACCTCGATGGGCGGGCACGTCACCCTGCTCGGGATGCACGAGTTTCCCACGACGTTCGCGGGCGGACTGGCCATGTGTCCGGCCGGTCCCGAACTCTTCGACTACTTCACCGCCGTGGGGGCCGCTGCCGAGGTGATCACCGGGGTCCGGTTCGAGAACCCGTCGACCGTGGGCGACAGCCTGAACCGGATGGCCGCGATCCTGGGCGAACCACCGAACTACACCGAGAAGGGACGCCAGCTCGCCAATGTCCAGATCGAGCTGAGCGGCGGCCCCCGTCCATTCGCGGCACAGGGCCTGCGCTCGCGTTTCCTGCAGAACATCAGCGGTGCCGCGCTGGCCGGGAGTACCTCGCCGTCGAACCGCGCCACCACCAATATCCACTACACCTACCGCCTCGACGGGGCGCTCGGGCTCGAGGGTGGATCGCTCGATCGGCTCGTCCGCCGCAAGGCGCCCGACATGGAGGTGCGCGGACCGCAGGGGCCCTTCGATGAACTGGTGCCGCTCGATGGACGGATCGAGCGTCCGCTGCTGACAATGCACGGCACGGGCGATCTGTTCGTGCCGATTCACCTCGAACAGACGCTGCGCACGGCCGTGAAGGCGGCTGGCAAGGACGACCTGCTCGTGCAGCGCATCTACCGGATTGGCGGGCACTGCCAGTTCAGCGTGCCCGAACAGGCACGCGCCTTCGACGACCTGGTCCGCTGGGTGCGGGAGGGGATCACGCCGGATGGCGATACGGTGTTCGGCGACCTGAGTGATGCGGGGCGCCGATTCACGAACCCACTCCGTGACGGTGATCCCGGCGATCTGGTCGTTGGCGCGGTCCGGCGCTAGGGGAGGGAGCGGCATCAGCCCAGCCTGAACTGCAGGGCTTCGGCGACATGGTCGGCGTGGATGCGGTCCTCGCCGGCGAGGTCGGCGACGGTACGTGCGACACGGCGGACGCGGTCGAACCCGCGGGCACTCAGGCCAAGCCGCTCGGCGGCGCGTTGCAGCAGCTGCAGGCCGGAGCGGTCGAGCGCGCAGTGCGTCCGCAACTCCGTCGACCCGAGCGCGCCGTTGGTCTGTACGCGGGCACCCAGGTATCGCTGCTGCTGCCGGTCACGGGCCGCCATCACCCGGCGGCGGATGGCGGCAGAGCTCTCGGACACGCCGGCGGTACCGAGCTGGTCCGGAGGCAGGCGCTGCACGTCGACGGTCAGGTCGAGACGGTCCTTCAGGGGACCCGACAGGCGTCCGGCGTACCGGGCCACCTGCTGTGGCGTGCACCGGCAGGTGCGGACGGGATCACCCGCCATACCGCAGGGACACGGATTGGTGGCGGCGACCAGCACGAACCTGGCCGGGAAGGTGACCGTCCTCGAGGTCCGCGCCACCGTCACCACCCCTTCTTCGAGCGGCTGACGCAGCACGTCGAGGACGCTACGCGGGAACTCCAGCATCTCATCCAGGAACAGCACGCCGTTGTGTGCCAGGCTCACTTCGCCGGGGCGTGGATGCGAGCCGCCGCCCGCCAGGGCGGAGGCCGAGATGGTGTGGTGAGGAGCCCTGAACGGGCGGACCGCAATGAGTCCTGCACCCGGCTGCACCAGCCCGGCCACGGAGTGGACGGTGGTCGACTCGATGGCTTCATCGAAGGTGAGCGGGGGCAGCACGCCCGCCATCCGCCTCGCGATCATGGTCTTGCCCGCGCCCGGGGGACCGACCATGAGGAGGTTGTGCCCGCCAGACGAGGCGATCTCGATGGCTCGGCGCGCCAGGTCCTGCCCGGCCACGTCGGCGAAGTCGGCCACCACGGGCTCCGTGGGCGGGTGGGCCTGAACGATGGCCCGGCTCCCGGCCGGGTCGCGCGTCGCCCCGACCGCGTCTGCCAGTGAGGCCACAGGCAGGAGTCCGGCGGGAAGGACTGCGGCCGCCTCCGAGGCGTTGGCCGACGGCAGCAGCAGATACCCAAGCCCTTCGCGACGTGCCGCCGCCGCGAACGGCAGCATCCCGCGGGTGGACTGGATCCGACCGTCGAGCGACAGCTCACCGACCACCATCATCGAGGCCAGGGCATCGGCAGGAATCACGCCGCTTGCGGCCAGGATGCCCAGCGCGATCGGGAGGTCGAAGGCGGCCCCGGCCTTCCGGACGTCGGCCGGCGCCAGGTTCACCGTGATGCGGTGTGGCGGAAACTCGAAGCCGCTGTTGCGGATTGCACTGCGCACACGGTCGCGGCTCTCGCGCACGCTGGCGTCTGGCAGTCCGACCATGGTGAAGAGCGGCATCCCGAACGAGACGTCGACCTCCACCTGCACCGCGCAGGCGTCCACACCCTGAATGGCCGCAGTCCGAACGGAGGCGAGCATGCGCTCTGGCTCTGCAAGGACCGCCCCGCTGGGGCCGTTCCAGGCCTGTCAAGCACTTGCAGCGGTTGACCGATTCAGGTGTGGCAGGAACAGCAGCCTGGGACGAGGTGGTGTATGCAGATAACGATGCACCGCCGGTGCGGCAGACACGTGGGCAGGTTGCCCGTGCGCGTCAGTTGGCCTGCGCCGTGTAGATGGTGAGGCGGTCGCCCGCCGTGATGCGGGTACCGGGGATGCGGTTCCAGGACTTGATGTTCGACACCGTGGTGTTGAACGCGCGGGCGATGGCCCCCAGCGTGTCGCCGCGCTTCACGCGGTAGGTCACCTTGATGCGCTGGCCGCTCGAGGCGTTGACGGCCGGCACGACGGAGTCGGCCACCAGCGGACGCGACTCGGCGGCGGGCACCGGCCGGTCGGCGCGGGCCGCCATGAGCCGGGTGGACTCGTGCGGCACCATCAGCTTGGCGCCCGGCCTGACGCGGGCGGTGGTCTTGAGGTAGTTCGCCGCCGCCAGGTCGGCGCGGCTCACCCGCAGCGTGCGGGCCACGGCGGCCAGTGTGTCGCCCTTCTTCACGGTGTACCAACGCAGCGACGCGAGGTCGGCCGTGGAGGCGTCGGCCAGCTTCGTGCGGACCGCTTCTGCCGTACCCGACGGCACCTTCAGGCTGTAGCTGTTGTCCTTGATGGGCGTGGTCCAGCGACGAAGTTCGGGATTGAGCCGCTGGATCGTGTCGATGGTGGTGTCGGCCCACTCCGCGATGCGCCGGAGGTCGACCGGCTGCTCGAGCGTCACCGTCTCGTAGCTGTGCGCTTCCTCGGTTTCGAACTCGAATCCGTACTGGGCCGGGTTCTTCGCGATGACGATCGCCGCGAGAATCATCGGCACGTAGTCGCGCGTCTCGCGGGGCAGCACGCGTGGCTTCTTCGAGAGGGCCCAGAAGTCGCTGACGCCCGCGCGCTTGATCGCCTTCTGCAGCCGTCCCGGACCGCCGTTGTATGACGCCAGCGCCAGGTGCCAGTCGCCATCGAACATCGAGGACAGCGTGTTCAGGTACTTCGCCGCGGCGAACGTCGCCTTCTCGGGGTCGGAGCGCTCATCGATGTACCAGTCCTGCCGGAGGCCGTTTTCCCTGCCCGTGCCGAGCATGAACTGCCAGACACCGCGGGCCTTCGTACGCGACAGGGCATTCGGGTTGAACGCGCTCTCGACCAGCGGCACGTACGCCAGATCCAGCGGCAGCCCTTCTGCCCGGAAGACGTTCTGGATCATCGGAAGGTACTTGCTGCCGCGCTTCATTCCCTCCTGCAGGAAGTCGTGCAGCCGCCCCTGGAACAGCTCGATGAACGAGAGCACCCGGTCGTTCAGGGGAATGGGGATGTCGTAGTCGCCTGTCTGGAGGTTCGACTTCACCGTGCGGGCGAGTTCGGCACTGACGGCGGGTGGCACCAGCGTGGCCGAGACAGCCAGGAGCTCGTCGATCGAGGCCGGCTCGTCCGGTTGCCGATCGGTGAATCCGTCGCCCTGCGCGAGCGCCTTCACCTCGTAAGTGCTGATGCGGTCGACCAGGCGGTCGAACTGCTCCCGGATCCTGGGCTCGGTCCGTCCCCCGTAGGGCGATTCGATCAGCACGTTGAGCGCCCGGTCGAAGGCCTGTCGCGCACCCTCGACATGGCCCGCCTCGAGCTCGAGCTGGCCGGTCCTGAAGTGACGGTCGGACTGTGCGAGGAGGGCGAGAACGGGATCTTCGACGGGCGTCGTGGAACCGGGCAGGGTCGTGGCGGTGACGGGAGCCACTGAAGGACCCGGCGGGGCTGCGGTGACTGGCGCCCGGCGAACGCCCGCGCCGCAGGCCGCCAACAGGGGCAGCAGCGCAAGGAGAGCGAGTCGCAGGTGCGGGCGTCGAACCATTCGGGCGCTCCGAAATCGCGCGTCCGCCAATCGGGGCGGCACCGCGCATCGTAAGTCGCCCCCGTGCGGGGGCTCCGGGTGAACCGGGGCGGCGCCAGATGGTGCGCGCCGAAACCTAGCGTGCCGTGTGGAAGCTGCGGAAGCCTTCCGCCTGCCCGGACGAGCCGGCCGTCAACGGCTGAGGCATACTAGCATCCGCCCGTCGGTCGGTCAACAGTAAGTCCAAGTGGCTCAGCATTAAGCGGCCGACTGGCGTTTGGTCCACGGGGCGGAAACCGCGGCGGCCCGACCCGGAGTCGACCGTGAGGTCAGCCGTGGAAGGGGGCCGGCGCGAACACCCGGTTCGCCTCGCCCAGCTCGCGAGCCGAGGGGGTGACGATCGCCCGCTCGGAGACGACGAGCGTCCGACCCTCGCGCATGGCCTTGCGGACATCCTCCTCGCAGACGAAGTCCAGGGGCGGGGCATCCGAACCGCTTGTGGCTGCCGGACCGGCGGACGTGGTGCCCCCGTCCGTGGCCGCGACACCCTTGTAGCCGCGCGACCCCAGGAACTGCTCAATCCGCTGCGTCAGCACCTTGGACGTGATGCCGGCCGAGGGCGCCACACGCGCCGGGCCCGACACCGGCAACGTGATGTCGGATGCCCGCTCGAACCGGTTCGGCACGGAGGTGACTTCGTAGGCCAGCCGCTTGATGTTGAGCAGGTGCCGCGGAGTGATGTTGTCCGACGTGATGTTGCCGCCGTAGCCGCCGCATCCCAGTGTCATCGCGGGATCGAGACCCGAGGAGATGCCGGTGGATCCGAACGTGGTCGGCGTGTTCACCGCAATGCGGAAGGCCGGTTTCTTCAGCCCGAACTCGAGGATCACCTGCTCGTTCTGCGAGTGGATCCCCATGGTGTGACCCATGCCGCCGTACCGCAGGATCTGCTTGCAGCGTTCGCAGCCCTCGCGCCAGTCGGCCACCACGTAGAACGAGAGGACCGGGCACAGCTTCTCGATGGACAGGGGATGGTCGCGGCCAACCCCGTCGAGTTCGGCGATGAGCACCCTGGTGCCGTCCGGCACGGTGATGCCGCAGGCGCTGGCGATGGCGACCGCGGACTTCCCGACCAGCGATGGATTCGGCAGCCGCTGGGGAGTGACCAGCACCGCCGCCACCTTGCTGCGCTCCGCCGGGCTCAGGAAGTGGCACCCCTGCGCCTGGAACTCGCGCTTCACCTGCTCGGCAATCGGCGCATCGACGACCACGGAGTTCTCCGACGAGCAGAGCACGCCGTTGTCGAAGGTCTTGCCGGTGATGATGTCGCGCACGGCCTTCTTCACGTCGGCCGTCCGTTCGATGTAAGCAGGGGCGTTGCCCGGTCCGACGCCGTACGCCGGCTTGCCGGCCGAGTAGGCGGCGCGCACCAGGCCCATCCCACCGGTGGCAAGGATGACCGCCACCTCGCGCTGCTTCATCAGCTCCTGCGTCCCTTCGAGCGACACCGTCGTCATCCAGCTGATGGCTCCCGCGGGCGCTCCCGCGCGCCGCGCGGCCTCATCCATCACTTCGGCCACCCGTGTGATGCACGTCACGGCCGACGGGTGCGGGCTCAGGACGATGGTGCAGCGGGCCTTCAGGGCGATGAGAATCTTGTAGATGGCGGTCGACGTCGGGTTGGTCGACGGGACGATGGCCGCGACGACGCCGAATGGCTCGGCGATCTCGACAACCCGCCGCTCCTCGTGCCGTGCCACGACCCCCACCGTCTTCATGCCCTTGATGAAGTCGTAGACCTTGCGGGAGGCGAACAGGTTCTTCTGGATCTTGTCTTCGTAGACGCCGAAGCCGGTCTCGTCCACGGCCATGCGGGCGAACACCTCGGCCTGCGCGGTGGCAGCCTCGGCCATCGCGGTCACGATGGCGTCAATCCGTTCCTGGGAGAACTCGGCGAGTTCGAGCCAGGCCTGCCTGGCCCGGCGGGCGAGGGCACGGGCCTCGGCGATGGACGCGAGGTCGCGATCGCCGTGGGGGCTGACGGCGGCGTCGGCCATCGGCGGCTAGGCGCCCTTCGGCAGGATGCGCTCGACCTCGGCGTGAGGGCGCGGAATGACGTGGACGGACACCAGCTCACCGACCCGGCGGGCAGCTGCGGCCCCGGCGTCGGTGGCGGCCTTCACCGCGCCGACGTCGCCACGGACCATGACGGTGACGTACCCGGCGCCGATGTACTCCTTCGCGATCAGCGCGACATTGGCGGTCTTCACCATGGCGTCGGCCGCTTCGACCGAGCCGATCAGCCCCTTTGTTTCCACCAGTCCCAGCGCGTCGTGTGCCACGTCAGACTCCTGCGCCGAAACTGTAGCACACGGGTCCGCCCGATTGCGCCTGCCCGCGGCATCCGCTAGCATTCCTAGGTTTCACTCTGAGCGATTTTCCGGAGCATTATGATTCGAGCACGTCTTCCTCTTCCCGTCCTTGCCGGCCTGCTGTCCTTGACCACCGCGCTGCTTGGGTCCGCCTGTGGTGGCGGTGACGAGACCGCCGGTCCGCCCCAGGCCACGCCGAGCGTGTCGCTCAGCTTCGAGCGCGTACCAGCCGGCAGCCCGCTCGAGATCACCTACAAGTTCGTGGTCGCCTCCGACGCGTCGTTCAGCGAGGACTACCGTGTGTTCGTCCACGTCGTCGACACGGACGAGGAGCAGATGTGGAATGACGACCACGATCCGCCCACCCCGACGTCGCAGTGGAAGCCCGGGCAGACGATCGAGTACACGCGGACGATCTTCGTGCCGGTGTTTCCGTACGTGGGGGATGCCACCCTCCAGGTGGGCCTGCACTCCGTGAAGGACCAGCGGCGCGTGGCCATGACCGGCGAGGATGCCGGCCAGCACTCCTACCGGGTGGCGAAGCTGCAGCTCCTGCCGCAGACCGACAACCTCTTCACGGTCTTCAAGGACGGCTGGCACCCGGCAGAGACCGCGGCGCACGACCCGGCGCTGGAGTGGCAGTGGACGAAGAAGCAGGCCACGCTGGCGTTCAAGAATCCCAAGAAGGACGCCATCTTCTACTTCGACCTCGACAGCCCGGGCAAGGACCTGCACGGACCGCAGCAGGTGTCCGTCATGCTGGGCGGCCAGGCCGTACAGACCCTGACGGTGCAGCCGGAAGAGCGGTCGCTGCACAAGATCACCCTGCCCGGCAACCTGATGGGCGAGGCGGATCTGGCGGAGCTGCAGATCGTGGTGGACAATACGTTTGTGCCGTCCACGATCACGAACGGCACCAGCAAGGATCCCCGTGAACTGGGCGTTCGCGTCTTCCACGCTTTCGTCGACCCGCGGTAGTCGGGCCTGGAGGGTCCGGCTGCTCGGCCTGACCCTCTGCCTCCTCGGCTTCCCGGTTGCGGCCAGGGCCGACCTGGTCACGTTCGTCACCGGACGGACGATGTCGGTTCGTGCACATCGCCCGGATGGCACCCGGGTCGTGCTCGAACTGCGTGGCGGCGGCGAGATGGTGGTCGAGACCGCACTTATCGCCGGGATCGGACCTGACGAGGTCCCGTATCCGGAGCCGGCCCCGGCAGCCGATCCGACCCAGCACGCCGCCCAGCCCGTTCCCCTGCCTGGCCTGCCAGCCCTGACCCGCCATCCGTCGTACGACTCGCTGATCCGGAAGGTGGCGGCCGAGCAGGGGGTCGACCCCACGCTCGTCCGGGCGGTCATCCAGGTGGAGTCGGCGTACCAGCCTCGTGCGCGGTCGAGCAAGGGGGCTCTCGGGCTGATGCAGGTGATGCCCGCGACGGGACGCCGGTACGGCATCCGCAATCTCTACGACCCTGCTGCCAATATCAGGGCAGGCGTCACCCACCTCAAGACCCTGCTCGATCGTTTTCCACTCGAGCTGGCCCTGGCAGCCTATAACGCCGGGGAAGGGGCGGTCGAGCGGTTCGCCGGCGTGCCCCCGTACCGGGAAACGCTGGACTACGTTGCACGCATCCGGGCGCTCACCGGGCTCTGACGGGCTGCGCCGGGCCGGAGTTGATATACTCTCGGACTGTAATGTCCACGGCTGCAATCTGTTGCGGTTTCGGCGGGGGCGCCTGACGGGTGGAGTTCCACTGTCGGCTCGCCTCGAGCACGGGCGAAATCGTGGAGGGGGTGTACGTAGCCGACTCCGAGGCACGCCTCCGCCATGAACTCGAGGAGAAGGGGCTCTACGTCCTCGCGCTCAAGCCTCGCGGTGCCGTGGCCGGCATCCCGTTCCGCCTCCCGAATCGCTCGACCATTTCGATGCGCGAGTTCCTGGTCTTCAACCAGGAACTGGCCACGCTCCTCAAGGCCGGCATGCCGCTGGTGCAGTCGCTCGATCTCCTGAAGCGCCGCGTCACGACACCGCTGTTCCGCGGCGTCCTCGACGACGTGCACGAGCGGGTCCGGGCGGGGGCGGCGCTCTCGGATGCATTCGCCGCGCAGGGCAGCCTCTTTCCGAGCATCTACACCGCCTCGCTCGTCGCGGGCGAGCGCAGCGGCAACCTCGATGCGGTGCTGCGGCGGTTCGTGGAGTACACCAAGATTCTCGCGACGGTGAAGCGCAAGACGCTCTCGGCGCTGATCTATCCGGCCATCCTGACGGCACTCGCGTCCGGCGTGGTGGCGATCATCGTGCTCTGGGCGGTGCCGAACTTCGCCGACTTCTATGCGTCGTTCGGGGCCGAGCTTCCGTTGGTCACGCAGGTCATCGTGGCGGTGTCCGACATCCTGCGGCGCCACTACCTGATCATCCTGCTCGCGATAGGCGGGGCCGTGGCGTTCTTCATGAGCTGGATCCGGCAGCCTGGCCGCAGGGCCGTGCTCGATCGGCTCCTGTTGAGGCTGCCGTTCGTCGGCGAGATCGCGGCCAAGTTCGCCACCTCGCAGATGGCGCGGACGCTGGCCACGCTCCTGAGCGGCGGCCTGCCGCTCGTCAACGCGCTCGACATCGCCGCGAGGTCTGTCGGCAACCAGTTCATGGCGCGTGAGCTGGACGTGGTGGGCACCCGCGTGCGGGAAGGCGTGGCATTCTCGGCAGCGCTCGAGGCGCGCGGCGTGTTTCCCGAAGTGGCCGTGAAGATGGCCGAGGTGGGGGAGTCGACCGGGGCCCTCCAGGACATGCTGAACACGGTGGCCGACTTCTACGACGAGGAGATCTCGACCAACATGGAGCGGTTCGTCACCGTCATCGAACCGGTGCTGCTGGTCGTGATGGGCATGGTCATCGCGGGGCTGCTGCTGGCGCTTTACATGCCGCTCTTCCAGCTCAGCGCGGTGCTGGCCGGCTAGGCGGCCTTCACGAGAGTCCGAAGTACATCGCGCATGGCTGACGTCCCCACCCCCACCACCTCCCTGCACACTGACGCCCCCGACCTTGGGCCGGACGAGCACCTCGCCGAACTGGAGCAGGCCCGGCGCCTGGCCGAGCGGTACCGGCTCGAGTTCGTCGACATGGACACGTTCCGGATCGACCAGGAGCTGTTCCGGTCGATTCCCGCAGACCTGATGCTGCGGTACGGCTTCGTGCCCTATCGTCGCGACGGCCGCTCGCTCTGCATCGTCGTATCCGACCCAACCGACCTTCCGATGATCGACGAGCTGGGCGTGCTGCTGTCCACGCCGATCAAGGTGGCCGTGGGGCCACGCTCGGCGATCGAATCGATCCTGAAGAAGAGCGAGAGCTCGCAGCGCGTACTCGAGGATGCGACCGAGAGCTTCCAGCTCCAGCTCCTCAAGGACGATGACACCGCGGAAGACGCGCTGACGGTCGAGCGGCTGACCAGCGACATCAGCCCGGTCATCCGTTTGATCGACTCGACGATCTACACGGCGATCCAGCGGCGGGCGAGCGACATCCACATCGAGACGCAGGACGACGCGGTGTACGTGAAGTACCGCATCGACGGCGTCCTGCAGCCGGCCATGCGGCCGATCGCCAAGCAGTTCCACGGACCGATCATCTCGCGCATCAAGGTGATGGCCGAGCTGGACATTGCGGAGAAGCGGGTCCCGCAGGACGGCCGCTTCAAGCTCCGGATGCCGGGCAAGACCATCGACTTCCGCGTCTCGATCATGCCGAGCGTGCACGGCGAGGACGCCGTGATCCGCATCCTGGACAAGGAGTCCATCAGCGAGCAGTTCACGGAACTGCGGCTCGACATCCTGGGCTTCCCGGAGGCCGAGCTCCGGCGGTTCCGGAAGTACATCGCCGAGCCCTACGGCATGGTGCTGGTCACCGGTCCTACCGGCAGCGGCAAGACGACGACGCTGTATGCCGCGCTCTCGGAGATCAAGTCGGTCGAGGACAAGATCATCACGATCGAGGACCCGGTCGAGTACCAGCTCCGCGGCATCACGCAGATCCCGATCAACGAGAAGAAGGGCCTGACGTTCGCGCGTGGCCTGCGCTCGATCCTCCGGCACGACCCCGACAAGATCATGGTCGGCGAGATCCGCGACGCGGAGACGGCACAGATCGCGATCAATTCGGCGCTCACCGGGCACCTGGTCTTCACGACCGTGCACGCGAACAACGTGCTCGACGTGCTCGGCCGCTTCCTCAACATGGGGGTGGAGGCCTACCAGTTCGTCTCGGCGCTGAACTGCGTCCTCGCGCAGCGGCTGGTGCGGACCATCTGTGTCCACTGCAAGCGGCCCGCACCGGTCTCGCGTGCGCTGCTCGAGGAGTCGGCGCTCGATCCGAACCTCGAGCACACCCACACGTTCTACGAGGGTGTGGGGTGCATCGAGTGCAACGGCACCGGGTACAAGGGACGGTTCGCGATCTGCGAACTCCTCGACCTCACGGATCGCATCCGCGAGATGATCCTGGCCAAGCGGCCCACGTCGGAAATCAAGAAGGCGGCCCGGGAAGAGGGCATGCGGTTCCTGCGAGAGTCGGCCGTCGAGCGCGTGATGGACGGCCATACCACCCTGCGTGAGATCAACAAGGTGACGTTCGTCGAATGAGCCGCTTCTCTCTTTCCCTGCAGGATGCGGCGCCCCCGATGGCCGCCGTGCAGATACTCGGATCGCGCATCTCCGGGCTGGCCCTCGAGGACCGCGGCGGGCGGTGCACCGTCGTGGCGCATGCCACCGAGGCGCTGCCGGAGCAGGCGCTCGTGCCGGCGCTCAACACCCTGAACGTCAGGGACCGGACCGTCGTGGCGGCGGCGCTCGGACGCGTGCTCGAGCGCATCGGCAACCCCCGGCGCATCGGTCTCGTGGTGGCCGATCCGGTGGTGAAGGTGTCGCTGGTCAGGCTCCAGCAGGTGCCCGGCCGGGCGCAGGATCTGGAGCAGGTCATCCGATGGCAGGTGCGCAAGAGCGCGCCGTTTGCCATCGACGACGCCCAGGTGTCCTTCGTGCCGGGCATCGCGGCGGCCGACGGCCAGGAGTTCATCGTGACGCTGGCCAGGCGTGACGTGATTGCAGAGTACGAGAGCCTCTGCGACGCGGCTGGCGCGCAGGCGGGCATTGTCGACCTGTCGACCTTCAACGTGGTGAACGCGGTGATCGCCGCCGGGTCCGTGCCGCCGGGCGACTGGCTGCTGGTGAACGTGTCGGCCGGGTGGGAGTCCATCGCCATCATGCGTGGCGGGCAGCTGATCTTCTTCCGCAGCCATGGGGCGGACGGGGAAGGCACGCTCACCGACGTCGTGCACCAGACGGCGATGTACTACGAGGACCGCCTGGGCGGCAGCGGCTTCAGCCGCGTGCTGCTGTGTGGCGGCGCCGAGGCCGGTGACCCGGCCACGCTGCGGCGCACCCTCGGTGAGCGGCTCATGACGGATGTGGAGGCGGTGGACCCGACGCGCGCCGCGTCGATGACCGACCGGATCGGTGCCGCGCCGGCGCTGCTCGACGCCCTGACCCCGCTCGTCGGGCTCATTCTCCGGAACCGGGAGGCCGCGTGATCCGCACGAACCTGTCGACGCGCCCGTTCTACAACACGAGCGCCGTGCGCCTGTGGCTGGCGCTTGCCGGCCTGCTGGTCTTGGGTGCCACAGTCTTCAACGTGACACAGGTGCTGCGCTACTCGAACAGCAACACCGAACTGGTGACACGGGCTGCCAACGACGAGGCCCGGGCTGCCGAGCAGCGGCGGACGGCCCAGCGGCTCCGGTCCACCGTGGACGTGGCCCAGGTCGACGCCGTCTCGGTGGATGCCCGCCAGGCCAACGACCTGATCGATCGCCGCACCTTCTCCTGGACCGAGCTGTTCAACCGCTTCGAGGGGACGCTTCCCGATGACGTGCGGATCACCGCGGTGCGTCCGGAGGTGGACAAGGATCGACGCACGCTGCTGACGGTCAACGTGCTCGCGCGCTCCGTGGACGATGTCAACCGTTTCATGGAGAACCTGGACCGGACCGACGCGTTCCTCGAGCTCCGTTCGAGCCAGGAGCAGACCAACGACGAGGGCCAGATCGAATCGTCGCTGCAGATGATCTACCGGCCGGTGCCGCCGGAGCAGCCGGCCGCCGATGCGGCAGCCGCCACGCCTGCGGTTGCGGGAGGCGCACGATGAACCCGCTCGTACGACGCGCGTTCAGCGAGAACCGGGCGATCAGTGTCGCCCTCGCCGTGGCGCTCGTCGCCAACGTGCTGGCCTACATCTTGGTGGTGCGTCCCCTGGAGGCCAAGTCGACGGGGGCGGAGGATCGGGCGGCGGCTGCCGCGAACGCGCTGCGTGCGGCCGAGCGTGAGCGCGCGCAGGCCGACGCGCTCGTGAAGGGGAAGGCCACGGCCGACGAGGAGCTTGCGGCGTTCTACCAGAAGGTGCTGCCGAGCGACATGACCGCTGCGCGGCGGATGACCTACGCCAGCCTGCCTGCCCTCGCGCGCCGCACCGGGGTCCGCTACGAGGCGCGCACCACCAACATCGAGGAGGTGGACCGCGATCACCGGCTCGAGCGGATGACGATTCGCATGAGCCTGGAGGGCGAGTATGCGAACCTGCGGCAGTTCATCTATGCGCTCGAGAGCGCGCCGGAGTTCGTCATCATCGACGGTGTCACGCTGGTGGAGAGCCAGGGCGACGAGCCGCTCAGCCTGACCCTCGATCTCTCCACCTACTACCGCGTGCGCCCGAATGCCTCCTGAACGCCGCCGGCTCATCGTGCTGCTCACCATCCTCGGCGCGGTGGTGCTGGTGGCGGTGTATCGATTCTGGCCGTCGGCGCCTGACGCGGCTGCGGCCCGCGCGGCAGCGCGCCCGGCTGCGAGACCGACCGCGGCTGCCACCCTGTCCGCGCCAGACGTGCACCTGCAGGCGCTCCAGGGCGAGCGGCCACGCCCCGTGGAGGAGCCCGGCCGGGACCTGTTCCGGTTCATGTCCAAGGCTCCGCCGCCCCGCGTCGTGGCGGCGCCGGCCCAGTCGGCTGGCCCGGCAGGCCAGGCCCCACCCGGCCCGCCGCCACCGCCGACGGTGGCGCCGATTACGATGCGGTTCATCGGGGTTCTCGAAGCCACGGAGCATGCGCAGAAGATCGCGGTCCTCACCGACGGCCGCGGCATCTACCAGGGACGTGAAGGCGATATCATCGAGGGGCGCTACCGGATCATCCACATCGGGGTCGAGTCGGTGGAGATGGCCTATCTCGACGGGCGGGGACGGCAGACGATCCGTCTGTCAGGCAGCTAGGGCTGGTGTGATGGTGATGCACACGGATTCGAGGGCACTGTGAGGACACGTCTGAGGCGGCTCGGGCTGCTGGCGGCGACGATCGGCCTGGCGGCCGGCTGCGCGGCGGGACAGGCGTTCCGCCACGGCAATGCCGCGGTCAAGGCCGGCGACTTCGACCAGGCGGTGGCCTACTTCCGCACCGCGGCGCAGGCCAACCCGGACAACCCGAACTACAAGATTGCGCTGGAGCGGGCGCAGCTGTCCGCCTCGAGGGCACATTTCGAGAAGGCGAAGCAGTTCGAGGAGCAGGACCAGCTCGAGGCGGCCCGTGGCGAGTATCAGCTCGCGTCCGAGTACGATCCGGCGAACCGCCAGGCTGCCGCGAAGGTCATTGCGCTCGACCAGACGATCCGCGCGAGGATCGAGGCGAGCCGCCCGCGGCCGGTCATCGAGCAGATGCGTGAGCGGGTACGCGCCACGCCGACCGAGCCGCTCCTGAACCCCACATCCCGCGAGCCGCTTCGCCTCAGTTTCAGGAACGCCAACATCCGCGACATCCTGGACGCCCTCGGCTCCGCGAGCGGCATCAACATCACCTACGACCCGCAGGTGCCGCAGACGGCCGCGTCGGTACAGCTCGACGGGGTCACCCTGGAACAGGCGCTCCAGCAGATCATGTCGGTCAACCAGCTGTCGTACAAGGTGACGAGCGACCGATCGATCCTCGTCTTTCCCGACAACGCCCAGAAGCACGCCCAGTACGACGAACAGGTGGTGCAGACGTTCTATGTTTCGCATGCCGACGTGACCGAGCTCACGCAGCTCCTGAGTTCGCTCATCCGCCTCCCCAGCATGGCGGTGCAGCCGGCCATCCAGTTCAACAAGACGGCGAACACCATCACGGTGCGCGGCACCACCTCGGTCGTCCAGATCATCCAGAAGGTGATCGAGCAGAACGACAAGGCCCGCGCCGAGATCATGTTCGACGTGGAGATCCTCGAGGTGAACCGCCAGCGGGCCAAGCAGTACGGCCTGAACCTGTCGGAGTACGCGCTTGGCGGTGTGCTGTCGCCCGAGGTGTCGCCAGGAGCCACGACCACGAGTACGCCGTCGACCGGGACCACGACGCCAGCGACCACCACCACCGGCGGGCGTGGCACGTCGCCCTCAGGCGTCACGTCGCCGCCCCCCTTCAACCTCAACACGCTGTCGCGCGGCTTCACCACCTCGGACTTCTACCTCGCGGTTCCGACGGCGATCGTCCGCGCGCTCGAGAGCGACACACAGACCAAGCTCATCGCCAAGCCGCAACTGCGCGGGGCCGAGGGCAACAAGCTCACGATGAACCTCGGCGACGAGATCCCGATTGTCTCGACGAGCTACACCCCGATTGCGACCGGCGGCGTGGGCGTGAACCCGCTCAATTCGTTCCAGCTCAAGCCGGTCGGCATCAACATGGACATCACGCCCGTCCGTGTGACGCTCGAAGGCGACATCCTCATCGATCTGAACCTGGAGAACAGCTCGCGCGGCAGCGACGTCAACGTGGCCGGTACGAACTATCCGTCGTTCGGCACCCGCAAGGTCGGCACGCGCCTCCGCCTGCGCGACGGGGAGTCGAACCTGCTGGCGGGATTGCTGCGCGAGGACGAGCGGAAGTCGCTGAACGGGTTCCCGGGCGCCGTTCGTGTCCCCATCCTCCGCCAGCTGTTCTCGAACAACGAGCAGACGATCGGGCAGACGGACATCGTGATGCTGCTGACGCCGCACATCCTGCGCGCGCCGGAGATCACCGAGTCTGACCTGCGGCCGATCTACATCGGGTCGCAGGGGAACCTCGGCATCGGCGGGCCGCCGCCGCTCATCGGGGCGCCGTCCGCGGGCACGACGCCGTCCGGAGGCACCGCGCCTGCGCAGGTCCCGCCTGCCGCCTCGCCGCGCGGTCCGGCTGCGGCACCAGGGGCCGCACCGACCGGGCAGCCGGCTGCGCCTCCGGGGACGACGCTGTCGACCCCACCGGGCAGCACCCCTGTGCCAGGCACCGTGCTCGTGCCCAACCCGCCCGCGGCTGCAGCAGCGCCGCCCGCAGTGGTAGCACCAGAGCCGGCAGCCACACCGGAGCCAGCAGCCGCACCGGTCGACACGCCGGTGCCGCCACCGGCGTCTCAAGGACTGGGCTCCGCCCAGGTGATCCTCACACCGCCAGGAACCACGTTCAGGGTCGGCGCGGGACCCTACACGGTGCCGATCTCGGTGACGAACGTGTCGCGGCTCTCGATGGTGTCGCTCACGCTCACCTTCGATCCGGAGCGGCTGCGCGTGAGGGCCGTGAATGAGGGCAGCTTCATGCGCTCTGGCGGTGCGAACGCCGCGTTCACCCAGCAGGTGGCGCCTGGCCGCGTCGACATCACGATCACGCGAGCCTCCGACGCCACGGGCGCGACCGGTACCGGCCTGCTCGGCGCGGTGCTGTTCGATGCCGTGGCGCCTGGGCCTGTCACGCTGTCGCTCAGCGGCACGGGCGCCGGTCCCGCCGGGGCCCCGATGGGGCTCCAGTTCCGGCCCGTGACGATCACCGTGCAGCCATGATCCTTCGGCCGGGCGAACGCGGCTACACGTTCATCGAGCTGATCGTCGTCTCGGCGATCGTGATGCTGCTCGCTTCGGCCGTCATGCCCCTGGCGCGGGTCACCGCACGGCGCCAGCGGGAGGCCGAGCTGCGGCGCGCACTCCGCGAGATCCGGACGGCGATCGACAGGTACAAGGATGCGGCCGACGCCCAGCGCATCGCGTCGCTCGAAATCAAGGTGGGCAGCGAAGGCTACCCCGCTGATCTGCAGGTGCTCGTGGACGGCGTGCCGATGCAGAACGATGCCACCGGCAGGATGCTGAAGTTCCTCAGGCGCGTGCCGGTCGATCCGATGACCAACTCCACCGAGTGGGGCAAGCGGTCGTACCAGGACGAACCGGATGCCACGCGCTGGGGTGGACAGAACGTGTTCGACGTATACACCACGTTCGAGGGCACAGCGCTCGATGGGACCAAGTATCGTGACTGGTAGGTTCAGGAACGCGCGGGGATTCACCCTCCTCGAGCTGATGGTCGTGATGACCATCGTGGTCACGCTCGCCAC
>WBZO01002160.1_pt1 | contig 26803 bp, 36 predicted proteins | sample 5204261 | NCBI WGS metagenome assembly WBZO01 (sample SAMN12412400, study PRJNA552823) | activated sludge metagenome | isolation source: activated sludge from anammox sidestream of wastewater treatment plant... | place: USA: North Carolina | collected 2017-09
TGCCTACTTTTGCCTATTGGTCGAAAAAATTGCCTACTTTTCAGGCCTTATTCAACTAATAGTCAAGCAGATAGATGTTTTTGTCGGGGCAGCAGGAGTCTCAACAACACTACAACAACCTGTATTTCACATTGTTACTTATTGCCTTTTTTGCCTACTCGGCCTCGTCTGCCGACTTTTGCCTACTTTTTTCGATCAACGCCTCCTGCAACTGCGTTATCTGCCGCTGCATCACCGCAATGTTCTCCCGCAACAAACCAAGCAACTTCCCATCACCGTAACCATAACCCGAACCCGGTTCACCCACCATATCATACTTCTGTTCTTCTGCCCCAAGGTACTTTTTTCCCTCTCCAAACAGCAGCCAGTTTAAATTCAAATCAGGCACCTTTTCATGCAGCCTGATTAAAAAATCTAAACCAGGACTGCCATTCTTCAGCACCGAATGAACACTCTGGCGCGTTACTCCTATCCCCTCGGCAAACCTCTTCTGCGATTCGAAACGCTCCTTGATAACCTCTAACAATCTGTCTCTTAGTTCCATAGCTTTAGCAATTTATTTTTTTTCAAAAATTGTAAAGAATTTACTTGACACGTATCAAATATTCCTTATATTTGCAAACTCTGGCTGACATTTGGCATCCATTTGGCAGCCATTTGATTGACAAATCTATTACAAAAAACGTGCTAAACACACTTTATCTATGAATCGCGATAAACGAATAACAGTCCGCCTCTCTAAAATCGAAGAAAAAAAACTCGTAAAACACTGCAAATCAATCAAACAACGAAAAGCGCAATATGTGCGCTCCCTCGTGTTGAACGAAATAAACAAAGACTTCCAGTCCACGTAAACCAGGAAGCACCCCCTGTCGCTTTTTTCATCATCGTACTTCGTTTTCAGTTCTAAGGGGGTGCTCCTTTTTTATCTTTTCATAACCTTAAATCTTAAAACACCATGATCACCATCTCGAAACTCAAAAACGGCTACCTCGTCAACCAAAAAGAAATCATCGAACACGGCCCTATACTCAAAGGGACCGAATTTCTTTCATGCTCCGAACGAAACGCCCTCATCCAGTTTATCCACAGCGAAAACCGGAACCTGAAAATTAACTCTTCTGTGTATCCCGATTCAGTTAAAAAACACCATTTATCAAACCATTAATCCTATGAAAATAACATCAATCCAATTCATCGCCAGGGTGCTCGAACAGCGCATTGACCAAATCGAAAAAGCGTTGCCATCCATCTTCGAAATGCACGATGGCGAAAAACTCATCGAGCAATACCAGCAGGATATTGAAACCAGTAAAAACATCCTCGCCGAGCTCAAACACGAGGTCGAAATGATTACCAAATACGGCCACAATTGGGTGCAACATAATCCAAACCTACTCAATGAAACAAAAAAAACAGATAAAAAACACTGATATTGTTCAGCTTGTCGAAGATGGGCGCATTCCAATCAAGGTACTCGTCCGCAAACTGCCACTTTCCACCGACATCTACATCGGGCGGTTCAACGGATGGTCGTGGGTGGTGCGGAATCCCGTACTGTTCAACTCCGTAAAGGAAGCCCAGGACGAAATCGACCGATTATGCAAAGCAAACCCTAAATACATCAATCAAAAAGACTTTTAACCCATGAAATGGTTATCACAGTCCCCGACGAACACTATCATGTGCTTATTCCAGAAATCATGAAGACCACTAAACACCTTCGCTCAAGCATTCAGGTGATAGACGACACAAAAGAGGCCGACAAAAACGAAACATTTGTTCCAGAAGGGCTTATGCTTCTCACACCAAAATCGTTAATTGATCCAAGTAATAACTAAACCATGCAAATCATCCTCACCATCCCCGACGATCAGCTACCTTATGTGTTGTTTGGTATCCATCAAGTCACCGAAGGCATGACTAAGAACATTCAGATCATCAATAACACGCCTATTCCCGTTGACGGTGGCTCAACAGATGAAATCATCATCCACCGCAAACTGGCAGAGCACCAGCAGCGCAGCCTCCACAAAAAAGTAAACCTATAAGTTGATTGCCATCTAATAATTTCTCAATCCCGTATTCTTATGAATCCTAACCTCAGAAAAATAATCGTCACATTGCTTACCGCTTCGCTCAAAGCACTAATATTCTATTTCATTCTAACCAAGTGAATGGTATTGACGAAACATCTTTGTATGGTTATTGCTCTACCTACCCATGTTTATAGGCATGGAGGCAGCATTTTCATTAATCACTCCCTCCTGATAAAACCAAAACAGAAGATCTTCCCTAAACCAATCACGCACCAGCCCATTAACCATTAACCATTAACCATTAACCCGTGATCCCAAAAGACACCATAGATCAGATCATCCACACCCTCCAAATCGAAGATGTACTTGCCGATCACATCAAACTCACCCGCAAGGGCAGTGTGTTTTCTGCCTTATGCCCCTTCCATAGTGAGAAAACTCCCTCCTTCATCGTCTCTCCTTCCAAAAATATTTACAAATGTTTTGGCTGTGGAAAATCAGGCGACGCCATTGATTTCATCCGCGAACACAAAAACCTGTCTTTCGTCGAAGCCATCAAATCCATCGCGGCCAAATACCAAATCCCTGTGCCCGAACGCCAGCGCACCGACGAAGAAATCGAACGCGACAACAAGGCCGAACAAATCAAATCGCTCTACGTACTCGCTGCTTCCTTCTACCACACACAAATCTTCAACACCGCCCTGCCACAGGCCAACGATGCCATGGCTTACATCTCCGCCCGCCTGCAACCCGATTCCATCACCGAATGGAAACTTGGATTTGCTTCCCACGAATGGGATGCCTTCGCCAGCTATGCGCTGTCAAAAGGCTATTCCGAACAGCAACTCATCGACAGCAAACTCGCCAAACGCTCCGACCGGACCAATAAACTATACGACTTCTTTCGCGAACGAATTATCTTCCCCATCACCGACAAAGCCGGACGCATCACAAGCTTTGCCGGTCGTGTTCTGCCCGGAAACGACGACACCCAAGTGAAATACCTAAACCTGCCCGAAAGCGATTACTACCACAAAAAAGAACTGCTCTATGGCCTCTCTAAAGCTTCACGCGAAATCAAACAGCGGTCAAACGTGTTTCTCGTCGAGGGCTATACCGATGTCATCCGCATGCACGAACTCGGCATCATCAACACCGTGGCTTCTGCCGGAACAGCTTTCACCATCGACCAACTCAAACTGCTTGCCCCCCTCACCCGAAAGATAACCATACTGCGCGATGGCGACAAAGCCGGTACCAACGCCATGCTCAAAGATGGCAAACTAATCGCCGCACACAAACTTCATCCTTACCTTGTCTCACTTCCCGATGGCAAAGACCCCGCCGACGCCTGGCAGTCTGCCGATGAAGCTGAAGCATACATCCAAAAAAATACCTTCGATTTCATCAGCTTCGTGGCCAATGATGCACTCGAAAAGGCTGGCGCCGACCCCATGCTAAAAAACGATGCCGTGAGCGAAATTGCTTCACTGCTCGTCAACTACGACACCACCACACGCGAACTCTATGTATCAAACATCAGCCGACAAACAAAGCTGAAAGCCAAACTCATCAACGACAAAATCAAAGAAATAGAGGCTTCCAGCAAAACTTTCGACGATGACAACAACGACCGCTACGACAACGAAGTAATCCTGCCAGATGGTGTTGACCCCGCAGCCTACGAAAAATATGGCTTCTTCGCCTATAAAAATGTGTACTACTTCCCCTCAAAAAACGGCCATGAGAAAATGTCCAATTTCACCATGACGCCCATCTTCCACATCAATTCCATCAACGAATCCAAACGCATCTTCGAACTCGAAAACTGCCATGGCCACAAAGTGGTGGTTGACCTCGATATGCAGGAAATGACCTCCGTCCAGGCTTTCCAGCGAAACATCGAAGGGCGCGGAAACTTCCTGTTCAGCGGACAGATAAACCACCTCGTTCGCCTCAAATATATGCTCTACGAACAAACCAAAACCTGCACCGAAATCCGTGTGCTCGGATGGCAAAAAGAGGGCTTTTGGGCATGGTCCAATGGCATCATCTCTGGAACCAACTTCATCGAGGTGGACGAATACGGGGTGGTCGATCATGATGGCGAAACCTATTTCATTCCGGCATTCTCAAAAATCTACATCAACGACAAATCCATCTACACCGACGAGCGCCGCTTCAAATTCATACAGTCATCCATCTCACTCAGCGATTGGTCCATCATGTTCATGCGCGTCTTTGGAAACAATGCCATGATCGGCATCTCTTTTTGGGTGGCCACACTTTTCCGCGACCTCATTCTCCGCTACTTCCAAAACTTCCCCATCCTAAACCTCTTTGGCCCCAAAGGAACAGGAAAATCTCAAATGGCCGTGTCGCTCTGCTACCTCTTTGGCGAAAAACAAGCACCATACAACATCCACAACGGAACCAAACCTGGCCTCGCCGAACACCTTCAGCAGTTTTCCAATGCCTTCGCCTGGGTGGACGAATACAAAAACAACATCGAATACGACAAAATCGAAACCCTTAAATCCATCTACGACGCCATCGGGCGCAGCCGCCTCAATATGGATAAAGGCCGCAAAAAAGAAACCACCAACGTCAACTCCGGCGTCATCCTCTCAGGGCAGGAAATGCCCACGGCTGACGTGGCTTTGTTCAGCCGCGTCATATTCCTCATGTTCAACCAAACAGAGTTTACCGACGCCGAAAAACACCAATACGACCTGCTTAAAAAAACCGAAGCCAAAGGTTTGAGCCACATCACCTCAAACATCATCAAACACCGAAAACATTTCGAAGAAAACTTCTACGACACCTACCAGGAAACACTTACCGACTTCAACGAATATTTCGCACAAAACCCCGTCGAAGATCGTATCATGCGCTCTATGGTGAGTATTGTTGCGGCATGGCGCACAATTAGCCAGGTAGTAAGTTTTCCGTTCACCTACGTCGAACTGCTCGAAGTAGGTTGTAAATCCGTCGAATATCAGAATGCCCAGATAAGCAAATCAAACGAAATAGGTATATTCTGGAACCTGCTCGAATCTCTTTTCGACGAAAACCTTATTCAGGATAAATTTCATTTCCGTGTGGATTATGTTGACTCCATCAAAACAAAACACAGCGTTATCTCCCTCCCGCAACCGGCATCGGTGCTCAAATTTAAATACAACACCATTTATTCGCTCTATGCGCAACTCGCCCGCAAACAGGGAATTAAACCAATGCCTTCCGACACTTTGCAGTATTACCTCAAAAACCACAAATCTTATATCGGAATACAAGATCAATGCGTATTCACCGAAAGAAAATACAATCCGGCCCGACAAATCGAAGAAGAACGCACACAAAACACTTCGGCTATGTGCTTCCAATACGAAACACTCGGCATCAACCTCGAACGAACCGACTCGCTGGAGCCTGTAAACTACGGCCAGCCAACATACCCAAAAGACTCAAACGACAACACAAACCAAAATTACGATGCACCATGGTAACGGATGAAAATAAACACATAACGGCATTAAACCTCTATGCCAGATTAGGCGGAAATCAAAAAAATAGTGTAGCGTTGATGTTACAGCTGTTGAAATGGAAGAAAACATTGCAAATGTTTATAAGGTTGGCTATAAAGCCCGCCAAAAGGAATAGACTACCAGACAGACCAAAATATTACAGTGATTAATTATATTATTCATAAATAACCCACTAAAAAAATAAACTATGTACAAAATCATCAAACAAAGCACTTACGATGCCATTCTAAAAGAGGCCGTTATAAATGCCGACGAGGCCGCAAAATTGCGAAAATATTGCGAAGATGCTGACGCCAAACTTAGAAGCAGCCGCGCTTATATCAAAAATTTGGAGGCTAAAGTCAGACGGCTGACAAAGAAAGCTTCAAAAAAACAACTCAAAAGTGTGGCGATGAAGCAGAATGGAAATATAGAAGTTGGAAACTCCTAAAACCAATACAAAATGAATCCCTATTACTTGCCCGGACAGAGCGTTACAACGCAAAACATCTTAGATGCCACTATTGAGGCTACGGGTGTAACAATTAACGAAATACAAAGTAAATCGAAAATAGCGATATGTGTTATTCCCCGCACGATTTACGCCATATTAGCGATGAAGTACACACTCGACAGCCATAGTGTTATTTGCGGCCTGATAAAAAGGGATAGGACGACGGCGTTTAATTATTATAAAATACACGAAAGTTATCTATTTAGCAGGGATACTAAATACATTGAATTATTTACAAAAGTTAAAACAAATATTGGGAGGAATAGAAAATGAACATCCTTAAACAAAACTACGAGGAAGCTTGCAACGACTACTTGCACGAGTTTTGCGAGCGTTACGAGATTGACCACAGCGACGCCCGATGGATTGGCGGCGTTGGCGAGATGGGCGAAGTTGTAGATTATTATTTCTCGATGCGCGATATTATTTACTGCGTTAATAACCATGTCGAGTGGGATGACTTGATGAATTGGTACGACTATTCCATTGATGCAGGTACTTATGGCTTTACAGCTCCTAATTTGAAGTCTTGGCTTGCCGGTTGCCCGAGAAAGTCAGCAGCCGAGATCGAAGAAATCAAAGCCCAGCGATCAAAGATTGAGGCTTTAAAAGATGAGTTTGAGGAAATGATTAAAAATAAATGAAAGATCAACGTTTCGTTTTTGCGAGGGCGACACAAAACTTAATAGAATGGAAGTAACTATAAATTATAAAGCAAAAGCAGGAGACAAAGTTTTGGCAAATAATCCGAGACGTAAAAATAAAGAGCCTGAATACTTCATAATTAAATATGTAAAATATTACAACTTTGGCGACTTTGATGTGGTAAGGTATGATGCATTAACAGTAAGGAAGGCAAAAACAGGCAGTGTAAATGTTGTGTTAGATGATGCCGACATACTTGAGGTGTGCGCTGGCAAATGAAGCACAACGGTTTGGATTTGCGATGTGGCGGCTACGGACAAAGAAACTCTCAACACAGAATGAAAGTGAAAGCGAGCGATAACCGTCAATTAACTTTTCAGACCGCCATATTGCAAAAACAGTGTTATAAGCTGGCTGCGGTTAGTTAGCACAAAACTAAAATTGGAACACGAAACCTTTTTTAATTAAAATTTTTGAAGCGTTGGAAAAAGAGAAAATAAAAATATTGAACTTGTATTGTGGCATTGGTGGCAACAGAGAGCTTTGGGGCGATGAATACGAAATTACAGCCGTAGAAATTAATCCTAAAGTTGCTGCCGAATATCAAAGAAGATACCCAAATGATATTGTAATTGTAGCAGATGCACACGAATACTTATTGCACAATTACAAGCGGTTTAATATCATTTGGAGCTCGCCACCTTGCCCAACTCATAGCCGAACAAATTACTTTACACAAGCAATAAGAAAAGTGCCTACATACCCTGATATGAAGTTATGGCAAGAAATTATATTCTTAAATCAATTTTTCAAGGGGCTATGGATGGTTGAAAATGTGATACCATTTTACGAACCATTTTTGCCACAATACACTAAAATTGGTAGGCACTTTATTTGGAGTAACTTTAAAATACCTTTAATTGAAATGCCAAAAAACGAAATAGGAACAATGATGAAACAATATGTAGGAACTGGTAAACACGCACACGACAAAAGTTTGGAAGATAGAAACGCTGTTAATTCGGAGTTAGGGCTTCACATTCTTAATTGTGCGGTGGGAAAAATTTTAATTAAAAAAGATTATGAGCAACACAGCTTGTTTGAAAACGGAACGTAGCAGCTTGCTTATAACGGGTTTGCGTGTATAAGAAGTGGCGGATTTTGAAACCTAAACTTTCAATACAGCACTACACTTAATTTGAAAAACAAATGTTGAATACACTACTGAACCAGCCATTTTTTATACACGCTGTTATGCGTATGTGCCGACTTGTTTAGCAGGAACTTCATTTGGAACACGAATAGAAATTTTTAATTAAACCATAACGGAATGAAAAAGGATTGGACAGGAAACAGCAATAGCATCTATAAGGCTTTAGGTGCAAGCAATCATACTGATAAAGAAAGGCAGAATGAGGATTATTACGCAACAGACCCAAAAGCAGCCGAATTGCTTTTAGAACTTGAAACATTTTCGCCAAATATTTGGGAATGTGCTTGCGGTGAAGGGCATTTGAGTAAGGTGTTTGAAAACGCTGGATATACAGTGAAAAGCACAGACCTAATGGATAGAGGATTTGGCGAAACAGGAATAGACTTTTTAAGCATTGACAACTTGGAATGGAACGGTGATATTATAACAAACCCTCCTTACAAGTATGCACAGGAATTTATTGAAAAGGCATTGCAGATTATACCCGAAGGGAACAAGGTAGCAATGTTTTTGAAGATACAATTTTTGGAAGGAAAAGGGCGAAAAAAGCTATTTTTATCACAACCACCAAAGACTGTTTATGTTTCAAGTTCTCGGCTTCTTTGTGCAAAGAACGCTGAATTTGAGAAAATGATTGCTGGTGGTGGAAGTGCTGTTGCTTATGCTTGGTATGTATGGCAAAAAGGCTTCAATGGAACGACAGAACTCAAATGGTTTAATTAAAAATTTCAAACGAGAATGTCAATCGAAGCACGTCAGTAAGGCATTACGCATAACGGTTTGCGTATAAAAAATCGTTTTAATGTTTTTTATACGCTGTTAGCAGTAGTACGGATTTAAAAACCACAAATGCTCAATCGAAGAACTGAACCTTTTTCTTTTCTTTTTTTGTGCGGTGGGAAAATAAAAAATAGATTATGATTATACACGGATATTCAGAAGAAGAGTTAAAGAAACTACCAGACAATAGTGTGGATTTGATTATTACATCACCACCTTATGCTGATAGAAGAAAAAACACCTATGGTGGTATTTCAGAAGATAAATATGTTGAATGGTTCAAGCCTATCGCTATTGAAGTGAAACGAGTTTTGAAGCCAACAGGTAGTTTCTTTCTGAATATTAAACCACACACCAATAAAGGTGAAAGAAGTCTGTATGTTTTTGACTTAGTATTAATGTTGAAACGTGAGTTAGGGTTTAGGTTTACTGATGAATTTACTTGGACAAAACTTGGAGTGCCAGGGAAATTTAAAGGCAGATTTAAAAATGCTTTTGAGCCAGTATATCATTTTACACTACAATCAGAATATACACATAACCCTTACGCTGTTGCCGAAAAAGCAAAAGATGTTTCACTAAAAAGATATAAACGAAAAGCCTGTGGTGAAAGTAAAAACGGAAGCGGATTTGCTGGTATGAGAAAAGAGATAACAAGCGATTTAGCATTACCAAGCAACCATTTACATATACCCCAAAAATCAAATCAGTACACTATTCAAAAAAATCATAGTGCGGTGTTCCCTGTTGAATTATCAACTTTTTTTATAAAAGCATTTAGTAATGAAGGTGATGTGGTTTTAGATATTTTTGGAGGTAGTGGAACTGTTGCAATCTCCTGTATTGATACCAATAGAGAATTTATCATTATTGAAAAAGAAATTGAAAATATTGAACTAATTAAAAAGAGGGTTGAAGAAAAAAGAAAAGAAAAAGATTTAACGTAGAAAACTCTATTCGGAGATGGAATGTAGTATTACTGCTAACGGTTTGCGGCTTGGCGTAGTGGCGGATTTTTAGCACAAAAGTTCAATCGAAGAACTACACTTGAACCTACCACAAAACTGTCATACGAAGCACTGCACCCGCCATTACGCCAAACCGCTGTTACCAGCTGCCCTTCTTTTCTGTCGTGGTTGTTCGTTGTCATTTCGTGTCTGTCTTGGTGCGTTGGCTTGGTGGCTCTTTTGCAAAACTTGGCTTTAGCGTTCGCTTGTGCGGTTTTGCAAATGTGCCACCAAATGCGTTGGCTATCTTGTTGTCTTTACTGCTTCAAATTCTAATTCTAAAGTCTTTTTAATAGCGTCAAGTTTTTTCTTACGCTGAGATTTCTTTTCAAATGCTTCTTTTAAAATTTCTGTAATTAAGTCACGGTCTTTCTTTGGCAAAATTGGTATAGTTGTTTTTAAAAGATTCTCTGGTCTTAAATGCGGAATTGTCGATGCAATTACTGTTCTTTTACGTGACTGATAGTCGCCAATTTCTGGAATTGATAATGCACAAAAGATGTAGTAAGGGCTAATGTCTGAATCTTTTTTAGTTCTAAGAATTAAGAAGCCCGAACCAATAATTACTTTGTCCGCTTCTGTTAGCATCGCTACATTTCCAATGCTGCCGTCTTTTGAAAAGATTATGTCAAGTGGTTTTACTTCCTGTTTGAGTTCTTGATATATTTCGTCAGCAATAAAAAAGTCGGGATAATTATCTACTTCATAATTTACTATGTCGGATGTCCTTATGAACGGAATGTCAGAATCTATTTTGTCTGTGTAGAGGTTGTAGTTGTCGCTTCCAACTTCAGAACCTTTGTAAGGCTTTACTAACTCACTTAAAGATTTAGTCTCAAATTTTTCTAATGCCTTTATTGTCTTGTTGTAAAGTGGATTCGAATACTCGGGGGAAAAAAAGGATTCTGTCCTGATTGCTTTCAATGAAGTAGTGAACGTAAATTCCTTTTTAATTTCCTTAAATTTTATATCCAATTTGTCGTAAAAAAGCTGTTGAGCCTTTTTTATTAGATTGTATGAATCATTTTCAAGGATTGAAAGTTCATCAACTTCTTTTGCATAGAATTTCATTCTTTCTTCTGAAAGAAGTGGAATTTTAAGCTCTCTTATGTCTGGCAAGGTGAGCTTGTTTTGGTTGTGTTGTTTACTAACTCTTAAAATTTGATTAATAGCAAGGGGAGTTGTTAGATACAAGAAAACATACTTTCTTAGGTAATCTTCGCAGTCAAAAGCAACACCAATAATATTTTGGCTGATATTCACTTCATCATATCTTAAAGGTATTTGAGCAATTTTGCCTAAATATTTTCCGATTTTTGATAAAGCCAAATCGCCTGGAACTAATATAGTTTTGCTTTCTTTCTTGTGATTTTTTAGTGGGATGTAAACCATTCCCTTTTCATCAAGAGTATATGACATCAAATTCGAGATTCTAATAAATGGAATGCCCGATGATTGATATAGCTTTGAATTTAAGTCAAAGATTCCTTTGCGTATTGATTTTGAGAAATAAGAAATAGGATGTGTTTCAAATTTCGATAACGTCTTATCTAAAATCTCTCCTAGATAATAATACTTGCTGTCAAAACGATTGCTTTTTTTGACTTCGGTATAATTTGCTTTTTCTACTACCTTAATCATTTTTCTTCAACCATTTTTTATACTGTTCAGAAACTAAACTTATATCATCACTTTCAATTTCTTGCCCACGTCTGTTGTGTCCGCAAGTTTCGCAAATGCACATAAAGATTTTATAGTCGTCCAATACTTCACCTTTTTCGAGTTTTCTAAGTATTAGAATACTGGTTTTTGTTGAAGTATAAGGCATAAATGTTTCAATAGGAACGTCTATTGCAGCTAGAATTTGTGCTTTATCTAAAATCCATTCTCTTAGATAGACTAAACTGTCATTGCCTAAAATACCATCAGGTAAAACGACTGCTAATTTGCCATTTGGTTTTAGAAGTTGTAGGCATCTTTCAATAAAAAGAATTTGCGGAGTTTCTTTTTGTTGAAGTTTGTCTTTTACATATTTACCTGTTTTTTTATCTTCTTTAAAACTATGTCCTAAATCGTATTGCTTTAATATTTCTTCACCTTTAACTGGTATTTTTGAACCAAATGGTGGGTTGGTCATTACAATATCAAAATATTCCATTTTGATTTCGTCTCTTGTTTTCTTATTCCAATGGTTAGGATTTTCTAATGAGTTCTCACAATATACGCCACCACGACCGTCACCAAGCAATGCCATATAAGCCTTAGCAACTTTGCTTAAAAAATAGTCTTTGTCTATTCCACGAATATTTTTGATTGCTATTTTTTGTTTTTCAATTTCTATTTCGTGTTTAGGCCAACCAAGGCTTTCATATTCCTTTTCTGCTTTATTCCACACATATCGTAAACTCTCTACAAGGAAACCACCGCTACCACACGCTGGGTCAATAATTTTTTGCTCGTGATTTGGGTCAACCATTTCAACAACCATTTTAACTACATTTCGTGGTGTGAAAAATTGACCTTGCCCACCTTTTAAGGCGTGTCCGATAAAAACTTCAAAAGCATCGCTTACTGCGTCTCTGGATGATTCAAGAATAGAGTATTGTTGAAGTTCACCAACTATATATGTTAAGGAGTATTCGTCTAGTATAATTTCATCAGAAGCATCAATAACATCGTTGTAATTCTTTTTTACTTTATTGAAAAGTTCTAAAACTCTCTCTTTAACTTCTTTTGGTTCTTCGTCAATACCCGCTCTGAAAGTCACCATTTCATTTGGTTTGGTGAATTTCTCATCATAAATTTTACAGAAAATAAGATTGATTAATTGTTGAGCAAATACTTCGTCTCTTGTAGCACCAACAACATTACCTGCAAGGTAATTTCTCATTGCTTTGAAAACATTTTTGAGATTTGTTGCTGGTTTTAAGTCCGAACGCTTAAACTTACCAACGTCTTCAATTCTTTGTCCGAATTTTGGGATGTTGGGAATTTCTTCAAATAAGACTTTACCGCCTTTTTCAATTTTCTTGAGGAATAATCTTTCTTCACCGTTGAACCATACGCCTAATTGTGATTTTGAAAAACGTAAATAGTCTTGTAGTTGGGTTTTTCCATCTTTACGGTTTTTCTTCTTGCACTCAACTATAATAAAAATATCATCTTCAACTTTCTTGTCGTTTGGAAAAACTGCAATGTCTATTGGATATTCCTTTTTAGTGTCCGAAGGTCTTACCTTTACTCTATGTTGGGGATGAGTGGTAATGTGAGATTTTGGATAGCCATAATCTTCAACAAGTATTTTTGAATATACTTGAACTGCTTCAACTTCTTCAGGAGTCGCTTTTACTTCCGTTCCTGAAATGTAATCGAATATATATCCGTCTTTGGGTTCTTTTTTTTCTGCCATTATTAAATCTTCAAATTTTAGGTCGTAAAGTTAGTTTTTAAATGCCTACTTTTTATAAAAACTGCCGTCAAACTGTCCGTTGTCCCAAAGTCGGGTGGTGGGTGGGCTTGGGTGCGGTTGGGCAAAATAAAATGTGCTGCAATTTGTGTCGGCTTGTGCGTTGGGTTGCAGCTCTTTTTATTTTGCGAAGGGTTGGCATTTTGTCTGTCGTTTTAGTGTTCGTTTGTTGTCGGTTGTCTCGTCTTTTAGGGTTGCTGGTAACTCCTATTTGTACAAAACATATACATAACATTAATAATCAAATCAATAAAACATGAACATCGGAAAGTATATCACTCAGTATTCCGAAGACCTGAAGTTGAAAAATTATTCGGATAACACAATCAAAAACTACTGCTCTCAGGTTGAATTGTTTTTGAAATATTTTGAACAGGTTGCTACAAAACCATCAGAGATAAGCGAAAAACAGATTAAGGTGTGGTTGTTGCAGGCTAAAACAATTAACAGCCGTAAACACCGTATTTCTGCCGTTAAACTATTCTACGCACTCACTGGCAGGCAACCTCTAAAATTCAAATACATCGAATACCCGCGCAGCGAAAAGAAACTTCCTATTGTACTGTCACAACAGGAAATACAGGCAATGTTCACTGCTTGCGAAAACACCAAACATAAGGTTATTCTTTCACTTCTTTATGCTTGCGGACTTCGTGTTTCTGAACTTCTTAACTTGCAATGGCAACACATCGACCGTAGCCGGATGATCATCAACATCATCGGTGCAAAAGGTAAAAAAGACCGTCAGGTTATGCTGCCTGAAAACTTAATACCACTGCTCGAAAAGTATTACCGCGAATACAAATCAAAGGAATATGTTCTCAACGGCCAATTTGCACTGCAATACTCCGAAACTTCCGTCAACCAGGTCGTTAAACAACTGGCTAAAAAAGCCGGTATAAACAACAAACGTGTTTACACCCACCTTCTGAGGCATTGCAGCTTCACACATATGGTCGAAGCCGGTACCGACATCAACCTGATCCAGCGCCTTGCCGGTCATTCCAACGTGAAAACAACTGCTATATACACCCATATAAGCCACAACCTGATAAGTAAAATCAAATCACCATTTGAATCAATTAAAATATAACTTATAAACCATAAACCCTAAACCCTAAAAAAATGAACGCAAACCTAAGACTTTCAAAACTAATCTCCCACCGGTCAAGTTTCAACGCCCCTGACGGGCGACAAATCAACGTGCTGATCATCCCTATTCAGCTCAATAACCTCGAGTTTATTTCCGAAGATCAGGTAAACTTCCGTTTTATCTGCTTCGAACGTAATTCAGCATCTTCAGGTATAGATACACATATCCTGAAACAGGATTTAACCGACGAGCAAAAGAAAGCTATGACCGCCGATAAACTCGAAAACATGCCCATACTCGGAAATCTCATTGACTGGGAAAAAACAAAGTCCGAACAGCAGACAGCTAAAAGCATCGTTTCAGGACACATCAACCTACGAAGCATCGAAAGTATCATCCGCAAATACCGCCTCAAAAACGGTCAACTCACCGACTGCCTTGTGTTTGATATAAGCAAAAACTATCTCTATCACCATGAAAACGGCGACCTTAGCCTCAATTTTATCCTGTTTAAAATAAAAAACCCTAAAGGCGAAGTCACTCACACAATTAAGTTATCGGCCCCAAAAGATGTTTACGAAGCTATGTCAGCTGAAGAAAGTAAAAAATTACCCTACATTGGGGCTGCCTCACAGCGTTTCATCACAAACCACGTCAACAACGACAACGACCTCGAAAAAATAGCCGGAACAACAATAGAATCATTCGACGACTTATCTTCCGACTACGCCCAAAACATATCCGACGACCTGCCTTTTTAATGAATAAACCCTAAACAATAAACCCATAACACCTGATGATAACTTACACAAAAACCATCACCGAAACCAAATTATGTCCAACATGCCATGGAAAAGGAAATATCTGGGTATCTGAATACCACAATCAAACTGTTTTACGTACATGCTGGATATGCAATGGGGAAGGTAAGCGAAATATAACATGGTCAGTAGATATAACACATGAAATAGAACAACTACTTAACGTAGCCAACGCATTATCCAAAAAAATATAAACAAATGAATACTTACAATAAACAAGAAATACTCAAAGCAGCCGAGATAGGCGAAGTTTCTATGATAGACGCAAGGTATATCGTGAGCCTGCTCGATGAAGCCAGAGAGATGATCCGTAACAAAACAGATCTTTCAATGCGTAAAAAAATCCTTAAAGCCTGCCAGAAATATGACCATACAATTGAATTTGATACCGACATCAAAAAAATGATCCTGGACAGCTTTGATAAGTTCGATATGATGATGCAGGTAGAAAGTGAATTTAAAATCAATTTCCCTACCGAAGTAGAGCAGGATTTACTGGCTCAGAACTTTGAAAAAGTAGGTGATTTTATCATTTATATGGAAAAACAAATCAACACATTAAACCACAAACACCTACCACCAAACACCTGCAACCCATGAAATTTCCTTCACAATACCGAATACGCACCGGCCCCATGGCTTCCACTGATCAATACGGGAATAATGGTGCTTTCAGCATCCCGTTAAGCATCCGAAGCACAGCATATGTTATCGCCTCCGACGGACATCACTGGGAACATGTTTCTGTGCACATCGTATCTGATGGCAAAGAACGAACCCCAACATGGGCCGAAATGTGCAAAATAAAAGACCTTTTCTGGGAACATGAAGATACCGTAATCCAATTTCACCCTCCTAAATCAAACTACATCAATAACCATCCTCACACCCTTCACCTCTGGAAACCTGTCAACATGCTAATTCCACTGCCAGATACAATCTTAGTTTAAATCCACAACCGGCCACAGAGCCGGTTTTTTTATGAACTGACTAAACCATAAACCCTAAAACAATAAAAAAAACTCCAAATCATCCCAAAAACACCGAACAACCGACCTATCCGACCTATCAGACCTATTTACTTTAAAATGAATATATTAATATAAAAAAACAGATAGGTCAATATAGGTCGGTATAGGTTTATTAGGTCAGTATAGGTAAGCCTAAATACCTGATTTTACAGCTATCTTACACAATCACAGATTCATAGGTCGTATAGGTCGGTTAGGTCAGCTATTATGGTTATGTTTTCATAAAATGAGTTTTTTTCATAAAATGTAATAACCCCTAAACCCTAAACCCTAAACCAATAACGCGACCGCCAAATCTTTGAATATTTGAATCTTTGAATCTTTGAATTTTTGAATCTTTAAATCACCCTAAACCCTAAACCAAAATAAATCCAAATTATGTAAAAATTCTTCCTTACATTTGTAAACATAAATCCTTACTTCGCATGATCCCTGTTCAGCTTCACCTCAAAGAAACTTTCTACACCGAATACATGCTTATGGTTTTTAAGTCGAAGAAAAACCCTGATAAAATTATCATCAACGGAAACACCAACCTTGGTAAATTTATCCAAACGCATATTCAGTTTTCCGACTATCCTAAACAAAGCTGGGGGACATCAACAACAACAATCTATGTTCACCTGAGCGAATTCAAAAAAGAAAATAAATTCATCTACTTCGACGAGTTTACAACCGATTTGATTAACAAACAAATCGATATAGCACTCGACAACGATTTCATCCAGTTTTGCCTCACTTCCCAACGTGCAGGAATCAAAATCAAAGACAGCATAAGCATGTTTATCCGCGTCATGAACCTGCGTATGTCCGACGACCTTTTCGATCGTTTCAAGAAAAGAGACTACCGCCGTCGTAAAAAAATCGACGAACTCATTACTTCTGCCATGAAACTAAACCTCAAAGAACTTTATCTCGGTGATTAACAGTTTGTTAAAAGTATTTATTTCTTTTTTCGTGTAATTGTCCTCTAAAAAGGACGCAAAACCAAATACCATGATAACCATCAACAAAGTAAAAGATTTCGTGCCAGGTGTGCTCAACATTTACGCACTACCCATCTACAACGTCGAATCCATCATCAACGACATTATTTCCATCAAAGACCAAAATGCTTATTACAAAATCCAGTTTGCATCAAACTCCATGGAGGTCGTTTACAACCCTGTAAAAACCGAACGCGGCGAATATTACGAAACTTCCATCTCTGGCTTCATCCCCGGCGAATCTGTTGCAAACACAAAGGTGTTAAACATCATCCGAAAATACAGGTGCATCGTTATCTATCAGGAAAGCGACGGATCATTCCGCTGGGCAGGTAGCCGAAGCACCGGCTTCATCATCAACATGACCTACAACTCCGGAAACGATGCCAACCCAAACAAAGGCTACAACATCGCTTTCGAAGCCCAACTGCTCGATCATCCTAAACCTTCAAAACCTTACCTCATTTATTTAGGGCAGCAAATAGGCCTCAAACCTGGCGACGAAGCTTCTTCAACCGAATAATTTTCAACGTTTTTACCCCGCTAACGTCCTTTATCATGCCAAACCATAGCCATAAAATTGTAAAAATTTTGAAACATGTCAAAACTCATTATCATAGATGGCTTCATCGGGCAATACTATTTCTCGCAACAGTTCATCCGCAATATACTCAACGAAGCTGCTTCCGGCGAGGATGTTGTCATGGAAGTGTCGTCGCTCGGTGGGCAACTTAACCATGCGCTCGCCATCCACGACATGTTGGCCGAACGCGGCAACGTTTCGTCCAAACTGTATGGTTTCATAGCCAGCGCAGCCACACTCATTGCGCTTCCCACCAAAACTCGTTTGTCGCAAAACGCATTCTACCTTATTCATAAGGTGCTCACATGGGTCGATGAGTGGGGCAATATGAACGAAGACGACATCGAAGCCGTCATCGAAAAACTCAACAAACAAAAAGATGAAGTGGCCAAAATGACCCTCATCATCGCCAAAATGTATTTCGAACGCGCCAAACCCAAAGGCAAATCGTTTCAGGAAGTGCTCGCACTCATGAAAGAGGATAAATGGCTTTCTGCCGACGAAGCCCTCGAATGGGGTTTTGTCGATGAAATCTATAAACCCACTCCATCCGAAAAAATCACCTCTGCCGCGCAAACAAATCAAATCTTCGAAATGATTGCCGCCGAAGGCCTCCCAACTCCACCTCGCCAATCTTCAAAATCTAATCCCAATCCATCAATGAAAAAATCAATCGTACTGCCGCAGATCAACCAGGTGCTCAACATCACCGAACTGGCGCTCGACGACGAGCAAGGCAGCTTCCTCAACGAAGAAAGTTTGATGGCACTGGATGTTGAACTTAATGCCCGCAACGAAGCCATCAATACCCTCACGGCTTCGGTGGCTTCGTTGCAGGATCAAAACAGCCAGCAAGCACAAACTATCACCGCCCAAACACAGCAAATCGAACAGCTCCAAAACAGCCAGGCCGATTTGCAGCAAGCACAACAGTCCGTTTCCTACCTCACCGCTCAAAACAACGACCTCACAAGTCAAAACCAAACACTCACCTCTGAGCGCGACAACCTCCAAAACCGGATCAACCAATTGTCCGAAAAACTCAAACGCATCCCCGCCGCCGCTGCCATCATTCAGCAAAGCGAAAAAGACCCTGCCTCCGCTTCCGAAGGCCCCGACTGGAATACCATCGACAGTTTGCCCCATAACCAAAATGTTGACTAATCTCTAACACCTAACAAAAAAATCGTCATGAACGTTGCTGACATCATCACCGAATTTGGGGCCTACTACGAACAGGCCAGCCAAAACAAAAACCGGATTCTTGGGATGCTGAGCCAAGGCCTCGAAACCCCGAAGCATTGCACCCCTGTGAAAACCGACGACACCATCTACCGCCTTGCTTCACTGCAAATCGGCGACCTCGTGCAGGCTTTCCAAAAAAGCTGGACACCAAAAGATGACATCGCATTCAAACCAAACGAGCTGCGCCTCCACCACTTCAAGGTTGACCTCGAAGTTACGCCCGACGACATCGAAGCCACTTGGCTCGGTTTCCTCGCCAGCGATGCCGTAACACGCAAAGACTGGCCTTTGATCAAATTCCTCATCGAACACCCCAGCCAAGGTATCATCGCCGCCATCAACCGCGACATGGAAACCAAAGAGTATGGACAGGGCGTTGCCACCGATGTAACTCCCGGAACGGCTGGCGTAACCGGAAAAACCATGAATGGCCTTGTCACCCTCATGCAAGCTGGCGTTGACGATGGAACCATGAACTCCATCAACATCAACACACTCGACAAAGACACCATCTTCGATCAGGTCGAAGCTTTTGTCGATGGCATCTCCGAAGTGTATCAGAATGTGAGCATGAACATCCACATGTCGCCGCAGTGGGCCAAATACTACCACCGCGACAAACGCGCTCAGGGCTTCTACACCATCGCGTCCGACGCCCAAATCAAAAACACCATCGACTTCATGCCGCAAATGGTGGTGCCGCTCCCGTCGCTCTCCGGCACAAGCGTAATATTCGCTACACCTAAAACAAACCTGATCCACCTCACCAAAAAAGGGGAAAACAAAAACCGCTTCGACCTCCAGGAATCTAAGCGCGTGGTCAACATCCTCGCCGACTGGTGGGAAGGGATTGGCTTTGGAATCAATGGCGCCGTGTGGACCAACCTTCAGCCAACTGGTTCCGGTTCTGGAAGCTAAATAAATGAGTAGGGGGGGTGGTTGTGCATCTCGTGTTTTCTACCCCTCCCCCTTTACTCTCATAAATTAACCCTCTAAAACCCAAAGAAAAATGTTCACCGACATAGACAAAAACCTCGTAAACGGCGAAAACATGGGTGGCATCGCCCAAATCGTTTACTTCGCCCTGCATGAAGATGTGGCCACATGGCCCGCCAAACCTTCCTCGCCTGCTTCACTCTCTGCCAATGGAGTGCTCACCGGCGACCTCGAAATGAAAGCCGGAAAAAAAATGTATAAACTCTACATCACCGACGACACCGGTGAGTACAAGGTTGAACAGGTGGGATCTCCCGACGGCATTTCTTTCGTGCAAAAACTCACCTTCTTCCATCCTGGAATGGGACCCGAAATCCTCGGCCTGCTCAATGCCGTCAAAAACGAAAACATGGTCTTCGTGGTTGCCGACAACAATGGCGCCAAATTCCTCATGGGCGACGAAACTCGCCCTGCCACCTTCTCCGGCTCCGGCGACGGAATCGGTGTTGGCAAGGAAACTTCGGCCCGCCGTGGGGTAGGTATGGAGTTCTCCTACAAAACCGCCAACGTGTATCAGTACACCGGCAGCATCCCGCTCACCGAAGCCACAAGCTAATCCATGTGGAAGAAATATTTTAAGGTCATCAAAATCATACCGGGCAAGGTGGTCACTCCTTTGTTCGGTGTGATTGATTTTTCAAGCGACAACATCCCGCTCGAAAAAATAATTGCCCTTTTCGAATCCGACTTCCCTTATCTGCAACTCACTCCCGAAGGCGAACAGGCCATCTATGGCGTCCCACTCCCCGAACCGGATGATACTGCCCCTGTCAAAAAAACTGCCCCTAAGAAGAAACGCAAGAATAAACGCATCCCGACTACCTGATATTCATTCTGAGTTAACACTGTAAAAGGCGCTGTTGTGAAACACCGCCTTTTTTATGTCAAAAAAAATATTTACAACATTCGGTTAAATATAAAGAGTATGCTTTACATTTGTAAGGTAATATCCTTACAGTGAATTATTAAAACCGCCTTGCCATGTTGTATTTCTTCACCCCTTACAGTTTCAACAACAAGCTGCTCGATGCTTACGATCATTATATCAGTTTATTGCCAAACGACACCGATTGGGCTTGTTTCACTGATGGCGATGTTATGTTTCTCAACAGCGATTTTGGCCACCGCATTGCCGACTACATCCGCCTCTATCCCGAAACCGGATTGTTCACCGCCTACGCTTCCCGCTGCTTCTATCCCTATCAGGTGCCGCCGCAAACCGACCAAAACAACGCCAGCATCAAATACCACCACCAAACGGCCTCGCTGATGCTCAAACACCATCATGGTTCAGTCATTGAAATCAACAAGCGCATCGCAGGGCATTTGCTCGTCATTCAAAAGAAAACATGGCTGCTTATCCGCGAAAAAGTGTTCGATATAGCGCAACACGAAACCATCGAAGGAATCGATACAGCCATCTCCAACACCATCGTCGAAGCAGGGCTCAAAATACTGCTCATGAAAGGCATGTATGTCATGCACTATTTCCGTATGATGGAAGGTGTAAAATCAAAAAAACACCTGGGCTACCACGATCATCTCAATATCATCACTCCTTGCACCCGTGCCCAAAACCTGCCCATCATCAGCCAAAGCATCAACATCCCACGGGCTTCCTATACCTGGTGGATTGTGTTCGATGCCGAGCCCGGCAGCATCCCGCACCACCTTATCCCCAAAAATGCACGTGCGCTCTATCACCACAACAGCAAGTCGGTCGTAGGCCACGCCCAGCGAAACTATGCCTTGCAGTTCATTGATGATGGCCTCGTCTATTTCCTCGACGACGACACCACCCTGCACCCCGACCTCTATGCCGAAACCTGCACCCACGACATGCAGCACGATTTCATCCACTTCGACCAGCAAAACCCCGACGGAACCAAACGCATCGGCGGCAAGGTCGAAGTCAATCACATCGACACCGGCAGCGCCGTCGTCAGCCGACAACTCATCGGCAACACCCGCTTCCGCACCGACCTCTACAACGCCGACGGATACTTCTGGAAAACCATCGTCCAAAAAGCAACCCACCCACGCTACATACCTAAAGCACTCTCAACCTACAACGCACTCGTACCAACGAATAATGATGAATGATGAATGATTAATGAGCTGACGCATGATTATTCATTATTCACCATTCACTATTCACCATTCACTATTCACTATTCACTATTCATTATTCATTAAAAAAATGGACCTACTCTACCCCCTCGGCTCAGGCTCGCGCTGGAACAACAACGAACTCCGTTTCTCCATCCGCTCAGCCTTCAAAAACCTCTCAGGCTTTCGCAACATCTTCATCGTGGGCGAAAAACCCGATTTTCTCAACCTCACTGATGAGATCGATGGCCACCGCATCATCTTTTTGCCCATGCCCGACATCTACGGGCCAAACAATGCCGATGGCAACATCATTGCCAAGCTGCTTCACACGGCCCATCATCCCATGCTGTCCGAAGATTTCATCTTCATGAACGACGACAACTACTTCCTCAAACCCATACATGTCACCAACATCACACCTTTCCACAAAGGCAACATCAACGAGATCGACCCTGAGCTCTTTGTAGGTGTTTGGGGGCGCAGGCTCGGCCTCACACGCCAAGCCCTTCAGCAAAAAGGGCTCACACCCCTGCATTTCGACCACCACGCGCCTTTTCCCATGAAAAAAAACCAGCTTATGCCCACCTACGACGAGTTTCACTTCGACCATGGCATCGGCCTCACCGTCAAATCAATCTATGGCAGCATCCACTACAAGGACGCTCCTTTGATGAACGACGAAAAAATAATGTTCCGCGCCACCTTCTCCCTCGATTTAATCCGCAAACGCTGCACCAACTGCCTCTACCTGGCCCACAACGACGAAGGCCTCACCTCGGCCATGAAATATTTCCTGTGGGAAAACTTCCCCACACCCTCTCCTTTTGAAACCTCTCCCATCAAGGATAAAATCGTCAACATCGCCGAATGGAACGCCGCCGGAATGCCCTACGAAACCGGTAGCCTGCTCTATGTGGAATACATCCCCATGAAGAAAAACCTGCACAAGCTTTTCCTCAACAACGACACCTGGCTCATTAACAAAAAAATCCGTTATCACCTTAATAAAGTCATCAACAACCTATGAAACCACAACGCATCACCCCCGAAGAAGTACAACAATGGCTGAAAAACCCAGCCATGAACACCGGCCTTGCCCTCTTGCAGCGCATCCGCCCAAACATCAAAGTCCACACCCTCGAAGCCGTAGCCGCCAAACTGCGTCACTTCGCCGGAATCCCCCAACCCCTCCCGACCCACAGACCCCAAGACCCCCCGACCCCACGACCCCACGACCCCAAGACCCCACGACCCCACGACCCCACGACCCCACGACCCCACGACCCCAAAATCGAACAAATCGTCAAGGAACACAGCCGCCTCGTCAACCTCCGCTCCATGCTCGACGAACAGCGCAAAGCCCTCGGCACGGCCAACGATGCCGCCATCGTCAAGCAGCGTAAAACCCTCACGGCAAGCATCCATCAGCACTCACAGCGCATCGAAATGCTCTACAAAGCCAAAGAAGACTACTACAACAAAAACATCATCCCCGACATGGTAGCCCTCGGCCTGCAAACACCACCCGAAACCAGCCAGCCCAAAGCCACCGACCCCAAGCTGGCCGTCCGTCTCAAATCGCTTCGCGACATGCAAACCCGCGACCAAAACCTGCTCGACTACCAGCAAACATCCAAAGCCCCCGAACCCAACCCCATGCCCGACAGCAAAAAACGCTTCAGCATCATCGCCCGCATGGAAAAACGCCTCCTCGAAATCAAAAAATTAAGCAATGAATAATGAAAAGTGAATAATCATGCGTCAGCCTTCCCGAAAACTTTTGGGATCACTATTCACTATTCACTATTCACTATTCACTATTCATTATTCACTATGAAAACCTCCCTCGAAGAACTCGACTACCAGCTCATCAAAGCCCATGTGCTCGCGCCTGAACAATCGCCGCTCACACCCGATCAGCAGTTTCGTTTCACGCGCGTCATGTCCATCGCACGGGTCATGGACAAAAACCCCATCATCAAACACGCCACTGCTTTGCACATGGCCAAGTTTCCCGAAATCAGCCGCACACAGGCCTACGAGGATGCTTCCATCGCCCGAAAGCTGTTCAACACCATCCATAAATTCGATTTCGACTTTTGGCAAACATGGGCCATCAACGACATTGTGGAAAACATCCGGCAGGCCCGCAACGAGGGCTCACCGGCCAGCCGCCGCGTCATTGCCATGGAACATGCCAACCTCATCAAGGTGCTCGGCGACAAGCCCGAAGTAATCACCGATCCGCGCCTCACCGAACAGCACGAGTTTTATATCGTCATCCAGGGGCAAAACGGCAATATGAAAATCGACTACAACCTACTCAAACAACTGCCGCCCGAAAGCCTCCGCGAGCTCAACAATGTGCTGTTCAAAGCACAAGAAATCACCGATGTGGAAGCCGAAGAAATCATGAAATCATGATCCGCAAAAGCATCCCACTCAATGTGCCGCAGGTGATTGCCACCATGAGCAATGCGCGTTCGCAGGTGAATGTGTGGGGACGTGGCACAGGCAAAAGCTTCATCGTGGGCGAAGAAATGAACACCATTCACCGCACCATGCCCCGCAGCATCACCAGCATCACCGGACAAACCTACGGGCAGTTGCTCACCCGAACGCTGCCTTCCACCTTCAAATACCTCGAAAAGATTGGCTTCAAACGCTACGAACCCAAAGAGGGCGGCCATTATGTGATCGGGCAAAAACCGCCCAAACACTTCCTCACGCCTTACGAACCCGTGCTCAAACACGACAACTTCATCAGTTTCAGCAATGGCACGGGCTTCCTCCTGCTCAGTCAGGAAAGGGTGGGCAGCGCCCGTGGTCCGAATGTTGACCGCGAAATTGTGGACGAAGCCCTCACCATCGACAAGGAACGCTACGACCAGGAAACATCCCCCACCAACCGTGGCAACGAGGAACACTTCGGCATCCGAAGCCGCAAGCCCATCATTCAGCACCACGGCTTCCGCTATGTGAGCTCCATGCCCTACATGCCCGAACAAAAATGGCTGCTCGAATATGCCGACTACTACGAAACCGAACAAAACGTCCGCCTGTTCGAAATATGGAACCGTATCGTCAAGCTGCAACTCGAACTCATCTCGGCCTACAAGCAGGAAAACAAAAGCCTTTTCCGCGACATCTGGAACGAAACCATCCGCCTCCGAAACCAGATAACGCCCTTCGTGAGCAAAGCGGGTGTGTTGTTCACCCTCGCCAATGCCTTCGACAACATCCAAAACCTCGGCATGGCCTACATCGTTCGCGAATACGACAAGCAAGCCCTGCTCACCTTCATGATCGAAATCCTCAACTGGATCATCGACCGTGTCGAAAACAACTACTACTCCATCGAAAGCAACCGCCATGTGTATTATAACGCCCAGGACAATGAATTTATCCGCTTCATAGCCGCACAAACCAATTACGATTTTACCCAGCTCGAAAAAACCGACAGCCGTTTCGACCTCGATTGCGACACCCGCAAACCCATCGAAATTGTGCCAGACTGGGGCGCCAAAATCGGACTGTTCAGCATCGGCCAGGAACGCAACTACAACTTCGTTACCGGCCTTGTGGAACCCGTAGATTGCATCATCAACGAGTTTTTCGTCAAACCCGACGAAGTACCCGGCGTTATGATCGACGAATTGGTAGATCAGTTTTGCAACTACTACCAATACCACCAAAACAAAAGCATCATCTACTTCCGCGACCGCTATGGCGACCACCGCCAACCCAACGCACCCAAAAGCAAACCCTACAACGAACAGGCCATCCAGCGCCTCGAACGCAACGGCTGGACCGTGGACACCCGCATCCACAAAGGCATGGAGCCACCCCACCACGAAAAATACCTGCTTTGGGCCAACATCCTCAAAGGCGACAACCCCATCTTCCCCAAGATCATCATCAATGGCCGCAACTGCAAATACACCCTCATCAGCATGAACAACACACAGGTGATTGAAAAAGACGGCAAGTTTGAAAAAGACAAACGCTCCGAAAGCCGCCGCTCCGTTCTCCCCGAAGAAGCCACTCACTTCAGCGATGCTGTTGACAAACGCATCTGGATCAAATACGGCGAACGCCTGTGGCGCAGCAGCACCTTCGTTGAACCCCGTATGTAAGCCACATACCCAAGACAAAGCAAAAACAAGCATTTCCGTCCGCTTTATGAGCATATGAAAAGGCCGCTTAGTCTTTCAACTTTCGCCCGAAGCTTCACCCTAAAAGGTTCAAAAACAGAAAAAAAGGCCTTTCGAGTGTAAAGGAATCCCCCCGCTTGCCCTAAGTATTTTTGTGTGTGCGCGCGTTTAAATATGTATGATATATGATGCGCGCAATATTATATAGCCGTTGGCCATCGCCTTTAGGGATTTATAAAAAACTGCCCTAAATTACCGTTAACTGATTCAAATGTGCCGATAACTTATTAATTATTGACATTCATATGCTGGTTTCCTTAATTTTGTGGCACAATTTCGGCGAAATTCACGGCCTTAACAGTGAACTAATTCAATACTTTATAACAATGAAAAAAGTCGTTATGAATTCTTCAAATGTAGCATTAACAGAAGAAGCAATTAAATCCTTGATTGCAGCCGGGTATATTATACCGGGTTACAGTGTTAAGGCAGCAGCAGCCAAGCCCACAGCAGCAGCCAAGCCCACAGCAGCAGCCAAGCCCACAGCAGCAGCCAAGCCCACAGCAGCAGCCAAGCCCACAGCAGCAG
>WBZO01002161.1_pt1 | contig 26795 bp, 20 predicted proteins | sample 5204261 | NCBI WGS metagenome assembly WBZO01 (sample SAMN12412400, study PRJNA552823) | activated sludge metagenome | isolation source: activated sludge from anammox sidestream of wastewater treatment plant... | place: USA: North Carolina | collected 2017-09
GGCGAGGATCTTGCCAGTTCAGCTCTGTTTCGATGAAGGTTCTGCTCCTCGCGCAGGTCTTCCCGCCTCGAACGGGAGGCAGCGGCCGCTGGCTCTGGGAACTCTATCGGCGGCTGCAGTCGCTCGATGTGCACACGGTTGCCGCCGCCTGCGAAGGCGATCGGTCGTTCGACGAGCAGGCACCGCTTCCGATTACGCGTATCCCGTTGCAGTTCAAGTCCTGGGGAGTGTGCGCTCCGAGCGGAATTGCACAATACTGGCGCGCTTACCGACAGCTCGCGCGGGTCGCCGATCGTGTCGCTCCCGACATCGTCCACTGCGGCAAGTGCCTTCCCGAAGGACTCCTCGCGCTGGCGCTTGCCAGACGACGCGGCGTGCCATATGTCTGCTTCGCGCATGGCGAAGAACTACGGCTGGCCGCTCTCAGCGCGGAGCTGCGATGGCTGACCAGGCAGGTGCTCGGAAATGCCACACAGGTGATCGCGAACAGCCGCTTCACTCACGACGTGCTCGCTCGTGAATGGGGCGTGCCTGCCGACAGGCTGGTCGTGATGCATCCCGGCGTCGACACGTCACTGTTCACGCCGGCTCCTCGAGATGAGGCGGTGCGAAGCGCGCTCGGGTGGACAGGGCGCCACGTCGTGCTGACCGTCGGAGCACTCCAGAAGCGCAAGGGGCAGGACACGATGATTCGGGCGCTGCCGGCGATCCGGGCCGCCTGTCCCGATATCTTGTACGTGATGGCCGGCGAGGCGTGGGATCGTGCCTATCTCGAGCAGCTGATCGACGAGCACCAGGCACGAGACGCGGTGCAGTTCCGGACGATCGCGGCCGATTCGGATCTCGTGCGCTGCTATCAGCAATGCGATCTCTTCGCGCTGCCGAACCGCCAGATCGGCTGGGACGTCGAAGGCTTCGGCATCGTGCTGGTCGAGGCGCAGGCGTGCGGCAAGCCTGTACTCGCCGGCGACAGCGGCGGCACCGTCGACACACTGCAAGACGGATTGACCGGCGAGGTGGTCGACGCGACCGTTCCCGACAACGTCGCCGAGGCGGTGATCCGGCTGCTGACGACACCTGGACGAGCCTCGTCCATGGGGCTGCGCGCCAGGGCGTGGGCAGTCGAGCGATTCGACTGGAGCGGCCTCGTACCAGAGGCACTGCAGATCTTCGGCGTTCCAGCATCGGCAGCCTCAGATCCGCGCGTGCAGGTCGCATGACGATCAAGAAGCAGGCAGGACCCAGGCGCGTGCTGTACCTGGCGTGGGCGCCGTTCTTCAGCGGCGCCGAGCGTGCGCTGCTACTCACGCTTCAGTCGTTGGATCCGGAGCGGTACGCGCCGTATGTGCTCGCGGGCACCGATGGCGACTTCGCTTCGCAGGTGCGGGCGCTCGGAATTCCGTGCGACGTAACACACCTCCACCCGCTGGGACGTCAGCAGCCACTCTCGACCGCGCGCGCCCTCGCCTCCATCTTCAGAGCCGCTGTGCGTCACCGTGCGTCGCTGATTCATGCAAACGAGATCGCGAGCTTCCAGGCGGCCGGATATGTCGCCAGACTGCTCCGCATTCCGTCGGTGACGCACGTCCGCTTTCCGGATACCGCCGCCGGCTACCGCTGGTTCCTCGGATCTCGGTTCTCGCTTGCGCTCTTCGTCTCGCACGATCTGCGATCCGCGGCGACCGGCGAAGCGCCGGGGTTGTTCGATTCGCGCGCCGATGTCCTACATGACGGGGTGGAGCTGCAGCCGGAATGGTCAGAGGCGGAACGCGCGCGCGTTCGAGAGGAGCTCGGACTCCCATCGCGTGCCGTCATCGTGGCCATGGCTGGACAGGTCGCGGAAGTGAAGGGGATCTGGCACTTCGTAGATGCAGCGCGGCTGCTCGCCAACAGTGGGACAGAACCGCACTTCGTTGTCCTTGGCGACGATCTGAAGACCGGTGGTCGTACACGACGTGCGATGCAGGAGAAGGTCGCGGCACTCGGACTCGAGAGTCGGTTCACGTTTCTCGGTTTCCGGACCGACGCACCGCGCGTCGTCCAGGCATTCGACGTAATCGCCGTGCCGTCGCTGGTCGAGCCGCTCGGGAACGCGACGCTCGAAGCCATGGCCGCGGGACGACCGGTCATCGGGTCACGTGTCGGTGGTATTCCAGAAATGGTCGTGGAAGGCGAGACCGGCCTGCTCGTCCCGCCGGCCGATGCGCGCACACTCGCCGGCGCCATCGGGACGCTCGTCGCCGATCTCGGACTCCGGTCGCGCCTGTCGGCGGCGGCACGCGCCCGCGCGCGCGACGTCTTCAGCATCCCGGCGCATGGCGCCAGGCTGCAGTCGCACTACGATCGGTTGCTCAAGCCAGCAGCGTTGCGGATGGGAGAGAGCCTGGAGGCCGCGTGAAGGGACTAGTTCTCACCTACGCGATCACCGTGCTCGCATCGATCGGAGCGCTGCGCCGACCTCTCATCGGTCTGTACGCGTATGTGGGCTTCGCGGTGCTCCGCCCGCAGTTCCTGTTCTCGTGGGCTGGAGACATGAGCAGCCTCAGTTTGGTGCTCGGTTTGTCACTGCTGGCGGGATGGGCGCTGAACGGCTTCGGAACATGGCGGCTTGGACGTTCCTCGCCGGTCGTCTATGCGCTGTTTATTTTCACGGCTGGCTACATCGTTTCAGCGTCGGTTGCTGAGTACAAGGACGCGTCTTTCAGGTCGGTCCTCGAGCTGCTCAAGATCGTCCTGCCGTTCTGCGTCGGCCTCACGATGATCCAGAACGAACGGCAGTGGCGTCCGCTGGTGTGGATCATCGTGCTATCGCAGGGGTACGTCGGGTTCGAGCAGAATCTGAATTACTTGCGGGGATATAACAGCGCCGCCATCGGCTTCGGAGGAATGGACAACAACTGCTTCGGCGTGTCGCTCGTCACGGTCCTGGGATTGGCCATTGCCTTGGTGCTCACCAGCCGCAAGTGGTACGAGCGCACAGCAGCCGTCGCGTCGGCAGCGCTCATCCTGCATACGACGCTCCTGACGTACTCGCGTGGGGCGATGATCGGCTTGATTGTCGTCGGGGTCGTTGCATTTGCCGTGCTGCCCAAGCGACCGAAGTACCTGGCGATCATGGTGCTGGTCGCTCTTGTCGCTTTTCGATTCGTCGGTCCGCAGCTCCTGGAACGCTACGCCAGCGCGTTTGCTTCGTCAGACGAACGGGACGGCTCAGCGGAGAGCCGAATCGATCTGTGGAAAGACACGCTGAAGGTAATTCAAGCTCAGCCGATTCTTGGCGTCGGGCCGGCGAACTGGCGTCTCATCGCCTCACGGTTCGGCTGGTCGGAAGGGAAGTCTGCCCACAGCGTGTGGATGGAGACCGCCGCGGAAGTTGGCGTTCCGACAACACTGGCGCTCTTTCTGTTCTTCTGCCTCGCGGCGTATCGCCTGTGGTCTCTTGCTCGCGCTAAGGTCGATGACACGAACTACCTTCGGGTCGGCGCAGCGATCGGCGTCATGCTGTCGGTGGCTGGCTTCGTGTCGTCAGGGCAGTTCGTCTCGGTCGTCGGGTTGGAGGCACCGTATTACATCGTCATGATCGGCGCGGCGCTGCTGAAGAATCCTGTGCTCACTATCAGTCGATCCACAGCGAACGAGGCACGATCATTGGTAGACGCTCCCGTACAAATGCCATCGGTTGCGAACATGCCTCAGTTCGCACCCGTCACAAGCGCGAATGCTGCACATGTCGCACCGACAGGACCCGGCACGAGCGCGCGTCGACTCTTGCCTGATCTCGCAACTGCGCAGTCTCGTGAAACCGTGCAACAGCTCTCCAAGAGCGGGTCTCGGCTGCTCCCGCGCATATAAAGCTATGCCTGCCAGTACCGAGCGCTGGATAAATGGCTCCTCTACAATGCACCGAGCCGACAATCCACATCCGGAAATGGCCAGGGATCTGCAGACCTGTCAGGTTTCTGAGTGCGGCGAGCGCGCGATAACGGCTCTCGCACGGAGACTTTTTATCTACGGCTTTCGCGACTTCCGTTCGGTCAACGCTGGAGCGGGCGTATTCTGCAGCGGACGGCAGCGCGAGACTGGCCCGACACTTGCCGAGGCGCTCGTCGCTCATGAGTAGATCCGGATGTCCCGGCGTTCCTTATCCTGATATCTCGCCGCGGTACGCCTCGCTGGATCTGTGGCGCGGTCTCGCCGCGCTACTTGTCCTTGTCCATCACGCTGTATTCCTCGGACCGGCGTCGCTCGATGACGTCAGGAACCTCGACCCGCTGTCGTCGATGATCGTGTCCGTCGGCGCACGCCTCTGGATTGGGGTTCCGATTTTCTTCGTCATCAGTGGATACTGCATCTCCGCGGCAGCCGACAATCATCGTCGACACGGCTCCGCGCTGAAGACCTATTTCGTGAGGAGATTCCGTCGGATCTTCCCGCCCTACTGGGCGGTCCTTGCTGCAACGGCACTCCTCGTCGCCATCGCTGACGTTGTGGTCGATGGCGGCATCGTCCGTCACAGCTCCCTACTGCGTCCCTGGTGGTTCTCACCATCGCAGTGGCTTGGTTCAATTACCCTTACAGAACTGTGGCGCTTTCATATCATCGGAGGCCCCAAAGGACTGTTCCTGGGACACGCCTGGACGCTCTGCTATGAGGAGCAGTTCTACGCCGTCTGTGGCGCGCTGCTGTTCATCAGCGGCAGGCGGTTCTTCGCTGGCGCTACGGCCGTTACGCTCTGCGTCCTACTTGCAGCTGCAGTCGGCACACGTGTGCCGCTGCCAATCGACGGATTCTTCTTCGATGGTGCATGGCTTCAATTCGCACTCGGTATCCTGTTGTACTGGTCGCTGAACTACGGAGCAAGAGCTCACAGGCGACTTGCAGCGCTCGTGTTCGTCGCGATAATCGGGTGGGCAGGCAGTTACGGTGCCGCGTTGCTCGACGTGCAGAAAAACGCGGGCCAGCAGTTCCTCGTCGCAGCATCATTCTCACTCGCGGGACTCTGGTTGCGACCGCTCGATCGTCAGATTTACGAACTTTCAGTTTTGCGACCGCTCCGTAGCTGCGGCTTGATGTGTTACAGCCTCTATCTCGTTCACTTACCGGTCATCAACTTGATGCGCGGAGGTTTGGGAGCAGCAGCGATCGACACGAGACAGATCCCGGCGTTATTGAGCCTGGCCATATATGGTGCGCCGTCACTCCTGCTGGCGTGGCAATTCCACCGGCTCATAGAGAGACGTTTCCTGAACTCCCGGCCGGCCGTGACGCCATCGATAAGCGTGACGTCGCGAGTGTTGGCGTAGTCGCATCACATCTTGCGCACGATCGTTCGTCCGCTTCTCCGATGGTTCCTCGTCGCGTATGACACCGAATGGCCACATTTCGAGGTATCCATTCTCTTTGCTCATTCGTCAGTTCTTTGGGCAACAATGCCCTCACGTGATTCGATTGTTCTCGTGAACGAACACCAACATTTGTCAGATACCATCTGTGCTGCCAGGCTCGCCGCCGGTGGTGGTGCACGTTCGTGTTTGTGTTCGTCCTGACCAGACCATATGCCAGTGTCTACGGCGGACTCGATTTAGAAGTTCGGAAGGGACTGTCAGCACGAAAGCGAACACGCACTACATGGGGCTTTGACGACGATACGATTGCCGTGGGAACGGCGGGTTCCAGTTCGCCGCGACGAAGACCACGGAACTCTCCCGCGTGCGATCACTGGACGGAATGCTCAGGTGCGCACCTTGTGTTAGGCGGCAGATTCGAAGAGGAGGCGCGGATCCGTCATCGAAGGCTTCCTCAGGAGAATCTGTGCACTCGTCAAAGGCTCTCGGGCACAAGGGGGGGAGCCCGGTGGCATCTCACGTTCATAAAATGATCAGGCACCGGCCACCGTCTGCATACGATACGCTTGCTGCAGACTGGACAGCTTAAGAGGTTTCAGGCAAGTTCGGCATGCGGTGAACAATGGTGACAGGCTTACATTATCGGCTCAATATTCTCAGAATGAGCGCTCCCTTGCTCTGGCGAGGATTGCCCCACGGCGTGAATCCGCATGCCGATGTGGACCGGCGATTGACACGCACCAGGATTACGACCGTCTTTGATGTGGGAGCAAACAAAGGTCAGACCGCATCTGTTCTCCGGCGGTGGTATCCGCGCGCGATTATCCATTGTTTCGAGCCGGCACCCGCTACATTCACGCTCCTACAGCTCAACCTCTCGCAGCTCGGCGGGATAAGAGTCTATCCGCTCGGGCTGAGCAATCGAGTGGGCGAGATTCCTCTGGTCATTGAAAGCGATAATACTCGTTCCCACGTGTCGAAAACCGCAAGCGACACAGGCGCCGGAACGGTAATGATACAGCTCGAAACGCTCGACACGTTCTGTGATCGGCACGCGATCGCATCCATTGACTACCTGAAGATCGACACCGAGGGGCACGATCTGGCGGTATTAGAAGGCGCTGCCACGCTGCTGCAAGAATCCCGCATTGCCATCGTCGAGGTCGAGGCATCGATGAATCCAGACAACAGGTTCCACGTAAGCGCCGAGGCGCTGACGCAGACGCTCGTTACGCGAGGCTATCGTCTCTTCGGCGTGTACGAACAAACGCTTGAGTGGCCGACAGCCGACGCCTACCTCAGGCGAGCCAATCTCGTATTCGTCAGCCCAGATACAATCACGCAGAATCGCTGGCGAGGCTAGGACCGCCGAATGTGACTCCTCATGTGCCGATGCATAGGAACGTGTCGCACTCACATGGAAGTCGCTTCAGTCTCTAGGCGGCTGCTACTTTCTGGTACTCTGACCAAAGCTGTTCTGAGAGCTTCCGGATATCGAATGTCGATTCCGCTCGTTGCCGAGCCCCCGTGCGCGCTGACATCATCTTGGCGGGGTTGCTGATCCAGCGTTGGAAGGCAGCGGAGAGATCTTCGATCGAGTCCTGCGAAACGATTTCACCGCCGTCCGGCAGCACTTGCTCGTCAACCGACGTGCTCGGATAACCGAGTATCGGCAGTCCGGAAGCAAGTGATTCGATGATGCTGATGCTGCACGCCTCTTCCTGGCTCGTGTTCACGAACAGATCGAGCCCGTTATAGAACCCGCGCAGATCGCGCATGTGGCCGAGAAGAATCAGCCTGTTCCCCAGCATCTTCTTCGCGTTCGCCAACAGGGCTTCTGCGTATTCCTCGTCTCCCCCTACGGGTCCGCCAGCGACGACGACCCGCAACGTCGGAGCATCGACGGCTGCTGCGGCCTGGAACAGGTGCTCCAACTGTTTTCGCGGGCGGAGTGCACACGCAACCCCGACGGCCGTCACATCCTGCAGACCATGCTCCGCGCGGAAGCGGTCCCGGAGACAGGGATCGGGACAAAACCGGTTCATGTCGAGACCGTTATAGAGCACTCGCCAGCGCGACTCGGGAACGACACCTTCGATGTCGGGCCGACACGCCTCGAGGCTTCCCTTGCTGAGAAAGAAGACTCGTGATGGACACCGCGCGCCCCCGAACGCCCAGCGCGAGAAGCCGTCACGCAAGGTGAAATGCACGCTGAGGACGACCGGTACGCCGAGCAACCGCGCCGCGTACTGACCAATCGGGTAGATGTCGTGTTCGTTGCAGTGCAGTATCTGAACACGGTGCCGCCGCGCGATAGCGACGACGCTCGCGAGCGAGCGCAGGAAACGCCATGGACGGCGTCTGGATGGAAAGGGCAGGGGGATTTCGTACGAAGGAATACCCTCTCCGGCAGCCCACTGCTGAAATGCGCCTGACTTGTGCGAGATGAGCACCGGCTCCAGCCCCTGTCCTCTCAGCAGCCGGAACCACCCCTCCGTCGGGACTGTCGTGCTCTCCCGATTCGGGTTCATCGTCAGGTAAAGGACCCGCACGTCAGCGGCTCTCCGCCGGTAGATGTTCTCTGCCGGCCAGACTGGTCCTGATCGCGGCCAGCACATAGGTCTTCCACTGCATCGGACTCCACGGCCAGATCCTCAGCGCACGCCGAAAGAGCTTTAGCGCTTCGCGACGATCACCGGCCGCCCAGAACCCGTTGTACGCGAGATGCCAGAACAGATCGTGGCCGATGCGCTTATGAAGAGCCCGCCGCTCAGAGGCGCTCAATGCGATCTGGTGCTCGAGCCTTGCATATCCAGCAACGAGCGGCTCGTAGACGCGGCGTCTCTTGGCAAGCGACAGCGACCGGCTGGGTCCCGACGAGTTCTCCGCGTGGATTTGATAACGCACGTGAACATCGTTCACATACGCCAGATGGAATCCTGCAGCAAGCGCGCGGATCGCGAAGACCTGATCCTCGGCTTCGTTTCTCGTTACGGCCTCGAACGACAGACGGTCGAACACGGCACGACGGAGGACCGAATTCTGGAGACCGCAGTACAGGCCATATGCGATTTGGCAGCGGATGGCGTCGGCGTCGGTGATGACATGCAGCGTCCCCCGCTCTTCGTGGCGAAGGCGCATGAATGGACGCGGCTGTCCCTGCTCGTAGAAGCTCGATCGTTCGAGTGTCTTCTGCGTGTCGAAGTCGACCAGCTCGCACGCCGCATAGACCCAGTCGACGTTAGCGTGCTCCTCGAGCCCAGACACACACGTCTCCAGGTGGTGCGGCAGCCACACATCGTCGCTGTCGTAGAACGCCACGTATCGCCCACGCGACATCGATACGCCGGTGTTCCGAGCCCCGTACGCGCCCTGGTTTTCCTGGCGGATGTATCGAACCGGGTGTGGATACGATTCGGAGAGCTGCTCGACGACCGCACCGCTCTCATCCGAACTGCCGTCATCCACTACGATCAGCTCGAGTGATGGGACGTGCTGGGCGGCGATCGCCGCAAACGCTGCGGGCAGGAATGCGCGGCGGTTGTAGATCGGCAGGACGACGCTGACGAGGGGTGCTTCGTCAGGTGATTGCTGAACGGCGATCATGATGTAACGTCAGCCCCGGCTACACTTGGCGATCCAGCTCACAGGTCAGACCGCGACACCAGCCGGCACCGCTTTGACCAGCTGACGGTTCGTGCAGCTCGCCTCCATGAATACGAGAGCCGTCTCGCTTTCGCGTTCGTTGACCGTGAGCAACGCGGGCGCAGACACGGCTACCCAACGATGGCGGTCGTTGAGGATCGCACACGACAGACCGTAGTGGCCGCGTCCCAGATTCGCCCGAATGGACCAGATCGCCTCCATGCCTTCGCCCGGCTGAAGGGGGAGCGGCTCGGCACCGACCGCGCGGCTCTGACAGCGATAGATCACCGTCCCCGACTCCAGGTGGCGTACTTGCAATTCGGCGTAGAAGTGGCGGCCGTCCGAGGGCGGGTACGCCTGGACACGAACAGCGATCGGATCTCCTCCGTTCACATCGGTGACGACGGCACCAGCCGCGTCGAGCACCTGCACGTTCACCTCGTGCCGGCCGGTCTCAGCGACCTTGGCATCCTGCACCATGCCGGCGTACACCGTGATCGCCTGCTGCGTCGGCGCGAGGGTCTGCACTTGCCCTTGCCGCAACACGAGCACGCGATCGCACAGCGCGGAGATGGCCGACAAGTTGTGCGACACGAAGACGACGGCGATTCCCGAACGGACGAACTGCTGCATTCGGTCGTAGCACTTCTCTTGGAAGCTCAGGTCGCCGACCGAGAGCACCTCGTCGATGATGAGGACATCGGGCTCGAGATGCGCGGCCACGGCAAAGCCGAGCCTGGCGTTCATGCCGCTCGAATAGCGTTTGATCGGCGTGTCGATGAACGGGCCAACACCGGCGAAGTCGACGATATCGTCGAACTTACGCTGGATCTCGGTGCGCTTCATCCCCATGATGGCGCCCTGCATGAAGACGTTCTCACGTCCGGTCAGATCGGGATGGAAGCCGGCGGCGATTTCGACTAACGCTCCCACCCGCCCTTGCACGATCGATCGTCCACGATCGGGTCTGAGTAGGCGCGTGAGCACCTTCAACGCCGTCGACTTGCCAGCACCGTTCGGACCGATGATGCCGAGCGCCTGACCGGCGCGCACGTCGAAGGAGACGTCCTGGAGTGCCCAGAACTCCGTCTGCTCGAGGCTGTTTGGGCGACGACGCTTTCCGAGCGATGCCATCACCGCCGGAACGAGATCGCGCAGGCTGTCGAACCGCTGACTGCGGTTGAACTTCTTCCAGACACCGTCGAAAACCAGAGATCCGCTGCTCATCTCACGCGAACTCGGCGAACTTGTACTCGGCACGATGGAACACGAGCCACCCAGCGCTGAGCGCACCCACGGCGAGCGCAGTTGCGATCGCGAGCGGACCGGCTGGCGGCAGCTCGCCGAGCAGGATGACGCTCCGGAATCCCTCGATAATCGGCGTCATCGGATTGAGCCTGAGAATCATCCCGAGTTTCCCGCCGATCTGATCCATCGGATAGACGACCGATGTCGCGAACATCCAGAGGGAGAGCACCATCTCGAGCAGGTACTTCACGTCCCGCAGGAACAGGTTCGCCATGGCCAGCACCAGGCTCATGCCGGCGGTCAGGAGCGTCTGGATCAGCAGCAACAGCGGCAGCAGGAGAATCGCCGGGGTGACCGCTACCTTGTAATAGATCATCAGGACAACGAGCACGCTCGCGCCGACGGCGAGATCCACGAGGCAGACGAGGATCGCCGAGAACGGGAAGATCTCGCGAGGAAAGTAGATCTTCTGGACCAGCGTCGCGTTGCTGGCGAGCGAGTTGGCCGCGAACCGCAGCGACGAGGCGAAGTAGTTCCAGAACAGCAGACCAGTGTACGCAAAGACCGGATAAGGTGCCTTCGTCTCCACCGTTGCTACACGGGTGAACACCACCGAAAAGATCAGCGTGTTCATCAGCGGCATGAAGATCGCCCAGCCGAATCCCATTACCGACTGCTTGTAGCGGACCACCAGATCGCGCAGGGTCATCTGCGTGAGCAGCTCGCGGTATTCCCATTGCTCGTGCAGCATCTCACGCAAGTCTCGAACAATCATGTGCATTCAGTAGACGTCCTTGTCGCGTGGTGCGACCATGACTCAGCTTGCGCCCCTGTGACCGCCTGCTGCAACCAGAGGGCTCTTCGAACGCCGACGATACGTGCCATTCGCGCCATTCGCGTCGTGGTCACCGACGCCGGACCGTCCTTGCACAAACGTGCCAGACTGTGCGTCAGACTGCGCAGCTCACACCATGGCACGCGTTGCGCGCGGGCACGAATAAGCGCTGTCCAAATAGCCCAGAACAGTTCGTCCGCACATTGTCGGAGCTGTTCCGGGTGGCTCAATAATGTATCGGCCATACGTGCCGTGATGATGGCGTGACCCCGCGAGCGATTCGTGGTGCTGATGGTGGCGAACTGGGACTTCGCGTGCTGTCTGTACAATGCCCCCATGTAGTCGATCGGTAGCAGCTCACGTGCGTGCAAGCCGACGCGCCACCAGAGGTCCCAGTCCTCAAACCATTGCAGTGGCTCGAAGAAGCCGCCGGCCCTTCGAACCAACTCTACTGGTGCCATCCAGCAGTGTGGAGGACCAAAGTTGGTCTGAACGATAGCTGGATAGAATGCGGTGAACGTTGCTGGAATCTCCAGCAATGGCTTGGAACTCGGAACGCCGGCGAAGTGTACGCAACCCATCAAGGCAACCCCACCGGGCCTTCCCTCGAGGGTCACAGCCATACGCTGGAGCGCTTCGGGAGCAATCAAGTCGTCAGCGTCGAGAAACAGCACATGCGTTCCCCGCGCCTCGATCAGCCCTCGGTTGCGCGCGACCGACTCTCCTTGATTGGGTTGGCGAATTACGCGGACCGGTGCGCCGAAGGTCTCGGCGATATCAGCAGAGTCGTCGGTCGATCCATCGTCAACGACTATTATCTCGAGCGGAGGACGCGTCTGTCCCGCCGCCGACGCGAGCGTCTCACGCAGATAACGAGCCCCGTTGTAACAGGGCGTGATGATGGAGACCGTGATGTCGGCCGCGGTGCTCACGCGAAAGCTCCGATGTCGACAGGCTGATTGGCACGAAGAAGGCGAGCCGTCATGGCCCATTCAAGAGTCAACGCCATCGCGCGTTCGCACGACACTGCCGGGATGTAACCGAGCTCGTTGGTCAACTTCGCACTCGAGACGACCGCATTCTCACCGTAGTAATCGAGCCAGTCCTGGCCTGGCCCTGATGACGGCCGATATACCACCGCCGCATCCACCTTGAAGAGTTTCAGCAGCTTTCGTTGGATATCCGGTGAGGCATCCCACAGGCGCTTCGGCAGATTGCCGACAGGCTCCGTGTCCATGATTCGGTGCACGAGCGCGCGGACTTCCGGCGCCAGCGCAATGGCCTTGAGTCCAGCGATCCAGCCACGATGCACGACGGCGGTGGCCGAAGCACGAACAGGAAGCCTCTTGATCTCGACGCCGGAAACGCGTGCGAAATAATCAAAGAAATCGTTGAGGGAGACCTGATCCGGATCGTTCACCAGATACGCTGAGCCGCTGCTTGATCCGGGCGCCTCGAGCGCGCGTGCGATCGCTTCGACGACGTTGTCGACATAAACCATGTTGGCGGGCACATCGGGATCGCCAGAAATTGCGAGCCGACCCTCGAGCAGCGCCTGAAGCGGCCGCACGGTGAAGGTCTTCGAGAAAGGGCCGTAGATGCGCGCCGGGCGCAGAACGATCGTCGAGAGCCCCTTCTGCGCGACCGAGGCGAGCGCGCGTTCAGCAGCCAGCTTCGCCGTCCCGTAGTTGTCGTTCGCCGGCGGGTTGAGCGGCGTCGTTTCGTCGATCACTCCGCCGAGATCGCGCTGGTGCACGAAGAGCGTGCTGATGTGCACGAAGCGCTTCACGCCGGCGGCGAGCGCCGCTTCGGCGACCGTGCGCGTGCCGTCGACGGTGACGCGGCGCGTCTCCTCCGGCTTCCATGAGGTGCCGACCGCGCAGTGCACGACGGCTTCGCAGCCGCGCATTGCGCGATCCATGTCAGCGCGCGAGCAGATATCTCCGAGCACGATCTCGCCCGGCCAGCGTGCGAGACGCGCCGCTCCCTTCGGCTCGCGGACGAGCGCGACCGGCTCGCAGCCGAACCTCTCGCGCAGGAGCTCCACCGTGCGATTGCCGAGAAATCCGCCGGCGCCGGTGACCAGCACGCGGCGTCCGCTCAGTACGCTGCCGCTCCGCACGGCGGGTGCCCGGAATCCCTCGTCGGTCCACGGCTCGGCCTGCTCGGTCCGCGCGGCGTATGCCTCTTCGATCAGGCTCACGACCGGCACGACCGAGCGCGCCGACAGGACTGGCTCTCCGCGTCGCTCGATGGCGTCAATCCAGTCGTCGAACTCGCGACGGAATGCCTCGTAGCCGATGAAGTCCCGCGTGTCAGACCACGCCGCCGACAAGCGATAGGGCCGTTCCTCGTTGTCTGGTCCGTTCGCAGGATGCACGAGCACTTCCGTGAAGTTCGCGCGCGGGAGCTCCAGCGTCGCTCTCTCGCAGCGAACGCGGATGCTGCCTCGCAGTTCGCGCGTTCGACTGAGCTCGAGACGAAACGGAACGACGCCCTGTCTCGTGGCCAACGAGGCGTGCAGCTCGCAGTCGGTCTCGATGCCGCCGCGGCTGTTGTCGGCGTAGCCCTCGAGATGCGGGATCGCACCCATCACGTAGAGCACGAGATCGATCAGGTGCGAGCCGAGATCGATCAGCACGCCGCCGCCGCCCGCCGACCGCGTCAGCACGTCGAGGGTGGCGAGCTGCCAGCCGTACGAGCCCCCTTCCTCGGCGTCGACTGCAAGTGGTCGCCCGAAGTCGCCTCGCTCGACAATCGTTTTGAGCAGCTGCACCGAGGGCAGGAAACGTCGATAGAATCCGACTGACAAAGTGACGCCGGCGCGGTCGCCCGCCTCCACCATCGCGCGCGCGTCGGTCGCGCGAATCGCGAGCGGCTTTTCGACGAAGACGTGCAGCCCTTTGCCAGCAGCGGCGATCGTCGCCGGAGCGTGATGCGCAGGAGGGGTGGCGAGCACGAGCGCGTCGACCTGCTCGTGGGTGAGCGCGTCGGCATCGGTGAGCACGCGCGAGATGCCGTATGCATCGGCGAGCTCGCGCGCGCGCCGCTCGTCGCGATCGACGAGCGCGTAGATCGACACCCGTTCGTGCCCGGCGAGCACCGGCAGCAAGCTCGCCTTCGAGACGGCGCCGCAGCCGACTAGCGCCACGCGTAGAGGGCGATGCGGCTGTTGATGGGAACGGGTCTGATCTGCTGGTGCGGTCATCTCGCGCGTTCACGGTAACGTGACGTCGACCGGCCGTGTGCACGGAGGCCGATCACTGAGCTACGTTGAAATTCGCCGACTAGAGAACATTTCGGTTCGAACGCTCGCCGACTGGCGAGGCCTGTACACGGCAGCGCCGCCTGATCGACACACCAAGAAGCGCGCCATAGCCGTAAGTTCCTGAAATCGCAATCGCTTAGCCGGCTTTGCCATCAGTCCATGCCGATCGCCACGCCAGAAAGTCGCTCCACAGGGTAACCAAAGTTCGTCCGAGGGGCACCTCAACCCAATACGCGGCCGCTCGCAGACTGTCCGATACACCTCGTGTGAGGGCCAAGCGACGGATCAACGTGGTTTACGCCGACAATGGCTCGGGACTCTCGCGCGACGCCGCCGTCATCGCGAGCGCACTCGAATCCGATCGCTTCAACGTCTGGCTCACGCCGTTGGCGCCGCGACGTTTTCCGCTTGCCTGGAACTACATTCCCGAACTCGGACGCCAGCGTGCGCGCCGCCTGCGTCATCACGTGGCGCTATCGTGGGCGAGGCGGATTCGATCGTGGGACGTGAACATCTTCCTCGAGCGGCTCGTGCCGGACTACTTCGACGCCGCACGGGCGAACTGCTTCATTCCCAATCAGGAGTGGCTCGACGACGAAGACCGGCGCATGCTCGGAGATGTCGACCTCGTGCTGTGCAAGAGCAGAGAAGCACGGGAGCTCCTGCAGTCCGACGCGAAGGCAGCGATGTACGTCGGGTTCACATCGCTGGATCGCCTGGACCGGTCAGTCCGTAGACACGAGCGTGCCGCTCTCCATGTGAGCGGGTGGAATCCTCGCAAGGGCACCACCGCCGTCCTGCACGCCTGGTCCCATCGTCCTCGCTGGCCTGTATTGACCGTCGTTTCACAGCTTCATATGTCTGGATCGGGCGCAGGGAATGTCTCGGTACTTCGTCGACGCATTTCCGACGCAGCGCTGCGGCGGCTTCAGAACGCACACGCGGTTCACATCTGCCCGTCCGAGGTCGAGGGCTTCGGCCACACGCTGGCTGAAGCCCTGAGTTGCGGAGCGATTGTGGTCACCACCAACGCGCCGCCGATGAACGAGCTCGTCACGCCAGAAGAAGGATTCCTGGTTCCCTATGGCTCGACGACCCAAATGGGATCCGGAACGAGATATTTCGTGAACGACGAAGAACTGGGCGCTGTATTGGACCGGTTGTGGCGACTCGGTTGCGCCGACCATTCCAGGTTTTGCGCAGCCGCCCGAGCGAAGTTCGAGCGACTCCAGTCAGCCTTCAGGCGGCGCTTCGCAGACGCGCTTGCCAGCATCTGACGATCCAAGCGCCACAGGGAGCGACCGCGACAGCGTCCGGAGCAGGAACCACGCCGCGCCGGGCGTCGGCCAGACGACGAACGCCTCGTACGCGAACGCTATCGACTTCGAGGCATTCTCCGCTTGCAGGTGCCCGGCTAACCGACGGAGGGCCCATCCCTGTCGCGAGCGCGCACACGCGCGCACATCCGCTCGTTGGCTCCTCGCGCGGAGGTCCATCGCCGCGTGAATCTCGGCCAGGAGCTGCGTCGACGCCGAGCTCGACAGGCTGTAGCTCTTTCCCTCGGGCATGCGAATCGCCACACACGCTTCGGCGCGATACAGGATGCCGGGTGCCAGATCCGCGACCCGCAGCATGAAATTCACATCGTCGGCGGTCTTGAGCCCTTCGATGAAGCCGCCTGCCTGCTCCCAGACCGAGCGGCGCACGATCGAGTGTGACGGATGAATATGCGAGTGTCGCATCGCCGCGACAAATGTTTCGAGGGGCGCCTCGAACACCGACCCGTCTTGCACGAGCGAGCCGGCGGCGGCAAACGTGTCTGGATTGACAGCCCACATCAGCCCAGGAAATTCTGGCTCGAATCGCACGTGTGTGAAGTAGTAGCCGGCGCCGGTCCGCTGCATCGCCTCGACAGCTACAGCCAGATGGTCTGGACGCGTCCAGAAGTCGTCGTGATCGAGAAACGCGATCAGCTCGCCCCGAGCCGCGCGCACGCCGTAGTTGCGGCCGCGGCCGGGATCCGATCCGGGTCCGCCGGGCGGACTCGCGTGGTGAAGCACGAATCGCTCGTCGAGCGAGTTCCAGATCTTGCCGTACGACTCGTGGATCTCCGGCGGCGAGCCGTCATCCACGACGACGACCTCGAAGTCGGGGAAGGATTGCCGCTTGATCGAGCGAAGCGCCTGTTCGAGCAGGTGCGGCCTGTTCCGCGTGGCCGTCACAACTGAGACGAGCGGGGTCATCGTGGAGTACCGAGGAATTGCCCTGGCTGTCCTGGCCAGGTTCGCAGAGGCGGACTGACGATGTACTCGAAGCTATCCATCAGCTGCCAGAAGACATCGTGCGACGCCGCGTCGTGAGTTTCGACGAGCAGAATGGGCGACGTCCGACGAATCGTCTCGACGGCACTCGGCAGCGCCAGGCGCTCGCCACCTTCGATGTCCATCTTAATCAGGCGCGGTCTCAAACCATTGGCCAGCACGTACGCGTCGATCGTGGTCGTGTTGACCAGCGTTCCTGCCTCCGAGTCGGACAGATGACCGCTCGGTGAGTTCTCGCTTCCCACGAACGACGCTCGCCCGACACGCTCGCACACGGCAAGCGCCTCAACCGTGACCCGGGGCGCGACGTCGGGATTGAGTGCGAGACTGCGCCCGATGAAGCCACGATTCGCGCTGTTCGGCTCGAACGTGATGACACGCCCCGACTCCCCGACACTCACGGCACCGACGAGCGCCATGTAGCCGACGTGCCCGCCGATATCCAGGTAGGTGTCGCCTTCGCGGAGCGACAATGCCAACACGGCGGTCGTGCCCGGCTCGTAGTTGCCCAGGAAGTATGACCGGTCTCGAAGCGAGCAGTGCAATCGCCGGCCGGCGAGCGGGCCGCCCTGCACGACGACGTCCTGCGGCTGCGCCGGAGAAGCTTTCGTGATGGCGAAGTAGAACCGATCGACAGCCGGCCCGGCGACGCGCTTGATTCCCTTCTTGAGCGAAGTGGGCAGCGAGCGATCGAGGCGATCGACGGTCCCGTGTACGAAGGCCCAATTCACCCGAGATCTCCTGGATCGGCGGAAACGCATCGTGCGAAGCACTCCGCTGACGCGACGTCGACGACGAGCGTCGCTGTTGAACGGAGCGCGATGCGCGCAGACCGTCACGGACGACATCAACACCGCGGGCTCACGCACCCGATGGGCGCACACCCGCGCGGCCACCTGACATCGCGGCTGCAACCGCTGTCTTCGCGGTGAACAGGAGAGCGCCCAGAGTCGGATAGGTCACCAGGGCCTGTCTCGCAAAGGCGTTGGCGTCAGCCGCGTGTCCGTCCTTCAGCGCAATGCGCGACATGTCCCGATATGTCCAGGCCTCGTAGGCTCGCGCCGCCTTGCGAAGTTCGACGGTGCCACAGGCAAGCCGTGCCTGTTGTGCTGCCAGGACGCGCTGCAACATCTGTGTTGCATGAGTGTCTCGGAGGCTGACCGAGCCGCTGACGGGATTGCGCAGCCGCGTGACGATCTCGGGCGTGTACAGCACCCGGCGCGAGACGTCGAGCACCCGCATCATCAAATTGGCGTCCTCGGCATAGGACCAGAGATGCGTAAAGAATCCTCCAGCCCTGACGATGGTTTCGCGCCGAATCACAGAGTGTGACGGATGAATCAGATAATGGCGTGCCACTTTTGTGACGGCCTTGCGCGAGAGCTCATAGACGCGGGGGCGATCGTTCACGAGTCGCTCCCGAACGAGCAGCTCACGATCGGCCACCCATCCCGGATCCTGTGTCTGACCGTCCCGTTCACCCTCGACATGACCGAAGAAATAGTCTCCGTCGTGTGCCAAGAGCGATTCGACCGCCAGTTTCAGGAAATTCTCGGCAATCCATTGATCATCGTCATCGAGGAAGGCGATGAACTCGCCGCGTGCGGCCATTGCTCCTCGGTTTCTTGCTGCGGCCGGTCCGGTTCCGGGTGCATCTGCCATGCTCGACGCAAGCAAGCGAAAACGCGTTCCAAGTTCGTTGAGGAGCTGCCGCGTCGTCGACAGCGTCTCTTCGGAGGAGCCGTCGTCGACGACGACGACATCGAGATTGACGTAGCTCTGCCTCTCGACCGATCGTAAGGCGCGCGCAAGAAGGTCCGGTCGATTCCGAGTGGCCGTAACAATCGACACCAGGGTCTGCATCTTCGAAACTCCCAGATCCATGCGCTCGAGAATCAGGATCGGCTCGTGGCGAAAGCAGGAAGCTGAACGATCTGAAGACGGTGCGTGATTCGCTCAATCAGGGTCATGATTCGACCGTATACTGCGCTCATCGTGCTCCATCTGAAACGTCTGTACTGGTGGGCCCTCGACACGTTCTACCGTCCGCTGGTTCGGGCGCGGCGTCTGAAACGAGACCTTGGGATGACGCCGACGTCGTGGAATCAGCTCCGAAGCGAATCTGCTGGCGCCGCAACGCTTCGGGTGAAGGAGCTGCCTCACCCGATCTTCCTGCGCCACGGCAGCAGCGATTTCGACGTCTTTCAGGATGTGTTCCTCGATGGTGCGTACTCAGCCCCGGTTGTCGCGCCCGTGCGGACGATTGTGGATTGTGGTGCCAATGTCGGGCTCGCGTCTTTATACTTCCTGCGCCGATATCGGTCGGCGCGGATTGTTGCCATCGAGCCCGACCCCGGCAACGTGATCGTGGCGAAGGAGAACCTGGCGCCGTACAGCGATCGCGTCACGCTGCTGGAAGCGGCAGTGTGGCCGTCCTCCGGAACAGTTGGACTCCGGCGCGGTGCATATCGTGACGGCCGATCATGGGCAACGCAAGTCACGGACGATCGCACCGGCGCCTCAACCAGAGCCGTCACAGTCGACGAGATCATGACAACTGAGGCGATTGACGAGATCGACATCCTCAAGATCGACATCGAAGGTGCTGAACGAGCACTCTTCGAAGGAGATACCACATTTCTCGAAAAGACTCGTTGCGTGCTCATCGAACTGCATGACGACGACGATCCAGGCTGTTCGGTCGCCTTTTGTCGCGCGGTTACTCAACGAGGCTTCATCGTCCGCTCACAGAATCTGACTTTCATCGCAACGCGGACGAAACCTATAAATTCTCCTGCTGCCAGAGCTCCGCGTTCGTGAGGAGCTGCAGCACGTGATCGTGCTCGCGTGCACCCTGTCGGGCACTGGCGACCAGCGCGCGCAGACGATCGGCGTTCACGTGCGGCCGCGCGAGCGACTCGTTCGACAGGAGCACCCGCTCGACGCTGTCGACGAACGCTTTCCGCATCCAGCCGTCGAAGTCGTGATAGTGGCGGTAGCCGTACACGTTCAGCCGCCGCAGGATCGAGTTCAGCTTGTCGAACACCCACTCTTCACGCGGGCCGGCGCCGGCGCGCGCGCCGGTGTTCGGATTGCGCACGCCGAGAAATCGCCTGCCGTTCTGCGCGATCAGCTCGCGATGGATGTCGGTCCCTTCGCGCCACTCGCGACGGCCGCGCAGCACCACGTCGAGGAACTCCGTGTCGGCGAGCGGCAGCCGCACGTCGACGACGTGACGGAAGATTTCGAGCGACGGGACGGTCACGCGGCGGTGGTATTCGTGCAGATACAGGTAGCTGCACAAATCCGCAGGCGCCAGCGGCACGCTCCCGATGACCCGCTCGAGCGTGTGCCGCGCATGGCCGTTGGCGAAGAGATCGGCAGCACCTGGCCCCTTGAAAACCCCTTTCAACGATCCGCCGTGATAGTACGAGTCGAGGCGCCCGAGCATGTAGGGGATGAACTGCTCGTGCGACGTCATCCCGTTGACCGTCGCGTCGGTGTGCAGCGGCCACGCGGTGCTGGTCTTCGCCAGCTCGCCGGCGTGTCCGCGCAGCAGCACCGTGAACGACGATTCCTCGAACGCCTGCAGCGCCAGCGTCTCGGTGAAGCCGTGGCTGATGTACATGCCGTCGGTGAGCGACACCATCCGGCGCATGTTCGGCACGAGATCGCCGAGGTACTGCGTGCCGAGCTCGATGAAGCGATGGTCGGTGCGCGCCATCCGCGACAGCGTGTCCGCGATCACCTCGTCGGCGCACCCTTTGCCGCCGATCGTGAAGGTCGACACCGGCACGCTGCGGCGATCGAGCGCGCTCAGGATCACGCGCGTGTCGAGCCCTCCCGAGAGCGACAGGCCGAATCGCGCCGTGCCGGCGACGGCGCGGTCCATCGCACGCCCGAACCCCTCGTTCAGCTCGCCGTAGTACTGATGCCGATCCATGCCGGCGACCGCAAAGCGATCGGCGAGCGAGGCGTAGCGCTCGACATGAATCGCGCCGGTGCGCCAGTCGAACGTGAGCGTGGAGGCAGGCGGCACCAGCCGCACGCCCGCCGCCAGCGTCCCGTCACCGAACGGGAAGCCGAGGCTCGCGATGTCGGCAACCGTTTCGAGATCGAGCGACGGCCGCACCTGATCGCGCACGACCGCGCGCAGCTCCGACGCGAAGGTGAGGCCGCGCGTGTCGCTGAACCAGTACAGGGGATACGAGCCGAGCCGATCGGTGATGAGGACGAGCCGCTCTGCGTCCTCATCGAGAATCGCGGCGCAGAACGCGCCGGTCAGCTTCGAAACGAACGCCAGACCCTGTCGTTGGTAAAGCGCCGCAAGCAGTCCCGGTGCGTTGCCTGGTGTCGGTGCGCCGAGACGTTCGACCTCCCTGCCGAGCTCGGCGACATTGTGCACGTCGCCGTTGACGAGGATGCGCAACGTGCCGCCGTGTCCAAGCTGCGGCTCCGGCTGCAGCGTGCCAAGGTGCACGCGCCCGAGCGCCCAGCGTCCACCGGGGTCGACTTCCGTTTCGGTCGCCGTGCGCGGTCCCGTGCGCATGGCGCGCAGAACGGTGTCAAATCGTGACTCGACCCCTTCAGCCGACTGGGGACTGACCAAACCTACAAGACCAGGCACGCGATACAGTTCTCCACGAGGATTCTTTGTCCCTACGCAATCCGCCGGCCAGCAGATCGGCTGTTCTGCGTGCGCCGTGACGTTCACGACCGCCACGGACCAGGAATCCCGGAAACATTAGTTCGCGCCGGAGCGGACTTTTCGTCCCGACGGGAAAGGACGGAGCAGGTTACCTCGAGGCTGACTCAGGGGAGCGCCGCGCGGGGCAGATCGTCCCTGAGCCAGATGTCGACGACCGTTCCCGGATGATACGCACGCCTCACGAGCGGCTCGATCTCCGGCGAGAGCGCACGCAGGTTGGCATCAAGGATCACGGCACGCGGCCGGGTCCCGCGGCCGTCGAGCGCCTCGATGATTGACGCGGTCTGCGCTGGCGTCAGAAAGGCGCGCACGCCGGGATGCAGGAAGCCGTAGTAGGACGGCTGCGGCCGGAACCAGGAGAGCCCGGTGAAACCGTCCATCACCGCCTCCCCCGGCGCTGTCGTCTCGTGCAGGTAACGGATGGCGCGAAGCTGCTCGGCGTTCGACAGCCCCTGCATCCATCGAATCTGCTGAAACGGATACATCGATGCGGCGACGAGCAGCACGGCGGCAGCAAGATCCGCCTGGGCTCGCGCGCCTAGAACGGCCGCGGCACCTAGAGCCACCATGCCCAGCAGCGGGTACATCGCAGGATGCAGGTATACCGGACGCGCAATCGTCAGCGTCACGACGAGCGTCACGGCTGCGACAAACGCTCCGGTGAGCGTGGCGCGCATGTCGACAACAGGTGAGCCGACGCTCGGTGCCGCGAGGGCGACCATGGCGATCACGAGATCGGCGGCGGCGATCGCGCCAAGCGGCAACACGGTCAGCAGGTACTGCGGAAAAGGCGTCGGCGTCACGAACAGCAGCGCGAGCAGGCTCATGGCCGCGAGCCAGCAGGCAAGACGGACATCGGCCACCCACGGACGACGCATGATCAGCAGTCCGTCACGCACGAACCCGCCGAGCATCAGCGCCGATACGATCGGATCGCGAAGCGCCAGCCACGCGAGCGTGCTGCGCGCCGACACTTCGCGCGGCCAACCAAGGTTCGCGACAATCGATCCGACGATGAACGCGCCGAACGCACCGTGCCACCAGAACCAGGCGGCCATCGCGACGAGAGGAGCGGCTGTACCACCGGCGAAGAGCGCGAGGTGAGCGAGACGGGAACGATCGATCCGTCGACCGTTGCGATCGATTGTGTAGACGGCCATCCAGATGGCAAGCCCCGGCGCCGCGAGCAGCAGTTTCTGGTTGTACGCCAGCGCGGAGCCGAACGCGATGCCGCTCGCCGCCCACCACGCCGTCGCTCCACTGGTGCGTTCTTCGTCGAGCGCGCATGCCAGCGCCGCCAGCGCTGCAAGCCAGCACGCGAGTCCCGGCGTATCGGGGCGAATCTCCAACGTGCGTCCCAGAAAGACGATGCTGGTGCCCAGGAGTGCCGTCGCAATAGCAGCGCCTCTCACATCCGACCGCTGCCACGCCAGCACGCCGGTCAACAACAACGCCGTCCCCGCGAATGCCGCCATGACGATGCGCGCCGCGACCATGAACCGGATCGTCGCGTCGGCGCTCGCCCCGACGTCGAAGTGCCGCATCAGCGGTGCGAGCATGAACTGAATGCCCGGCATGTGATGCTCGAAGAAGTCGCGGAACGGCACGAGCCCCGCGTGAAGCATCCATGCCGCGTGCAGGTGCTGGAATTCGTCCGGATCGAACGTGCGCGTGCCGAGCATTGCCAGGCGCGCGAGAAACGGTACGATGATGAGCACCGCGCAGACGACCGCCAGCGACAGCCCGATCGAACTCCGGCGCCGCGACGACATTTGTGCGACGCGCGATTGAACAGTGTGTCGATTCATCAGGATGTGCGCATGCGCGTGAAGCAACCCGCACCTGCGCGGTCGCCGGTACTCACGTTGCTTGCCATGTCGCTCAGATGAAGCTCTCCGTCGTCATTCCCGTGTACAACGAGGCGGCCACGATCGCCAGCCTCATCGAACGTGTTCGCGCCGTCGCCATCGACAAGGAAATCATCGTCGTCGACGATTGCTCCGCCGACGGGACCGCCGACGTGCTCCGCGCGCTGCCGCCGGCGCCGGATCTGATTGTGAAGTTCCATTCCGTAAACCGGGGCAAGGGGGCCGCGCTGCGCACCGGTTTCCAGGCCGCCACCGGCGATGTCGTCGTCGTGCAGGACGCCGACCTCGAATACGACCCGCAGGAATATCACAAGCTGCTGGCCCCGATTGCCGACGGGCGCGCGGATGTCGTGTACGGGTCGCGCTTTGCCGGCGGCGAGTGCCACCGGGTGCTGTATTTCTGGCATTCGCTCGGCAACCGCGTCCTGACCCTGCTGTCGAACGCCTTCACCAACTTGAACCTGACCGACATGGAGACCTGCTACAAGATGTTCAGGCGGGAGATCATCCAGTCAATCACGCTCGAGGAGGACCGCTTCGGGTTCGAGCCCGAGGTGACGGCGAAAGTCGCCAGAATGCGCTGCCGCATCTACGAGGTGGGCATCTCCTATTCAGGGCGGACCTACGAGGAAGGAAAGAAGATCGGATGGAAGGATGGCGTGCGAGCCGTCTGGTGCATCCTGAAGTATCGCTGACAGGACGACCTCCGGCGTAGACGACGGCGCCGGCGACTTGACCACTAAAAGCGCGTCCTCGGAAGACTTCCCGGGGAAAGCCAAGCCCACCAGTCAGCCGTAAGTTCAGCTCTTGCAGCAGATACGAAAACACGCCATCCGGCAACGGTATTGCTTCGACCTGAGCAGCGTCCGCGCATCAACCTGCTCGACGATTTTTGGAGGCGTTCGTGAAGCTTCTCCGTGCCCTCGGTAAAGCCGGCCTGGCAGCCGGCACTATGGCCCTCGTCCTTGGGCTTCATTCGGTAGCCTCGGCCGCCACCTATGTCCCAGGCGGCACGGGTTCGGGCGTCACCGACCTGAACGATCTGGACCATTACTACATGTACACCTGGTACATCCAGGATGGGACCAGCAACGGATCCGCGTTTGCCGGGATCGGCACGACTACCGAAGTCAAGAGCGCCGTCTTGACCTTCACCAACATGAGCAACTGGGCGCGAGAGGCCAACTCGCTGTACATCACGCTGCTCGACTCGGCACTCCAGACCGGTGTGCTCGGCGGCGACACGTCGCTGCCCGATCGCAATTTCGTCACCTCCGCTCGTGACATCAGCTCCGGTGACTCGACGACCTACAACAACCTGAGCAATGGTTTCACCGACGGAACAGCGCTCGATAAAGGTCTCATCAACTCGGCAACCGCGTCGAGCGCCGTGTTCCTGACTGCGCAGGCATTCCCGTACGGCACCGACAACATCAGCAAAACCACTGGCCTGAGCAGCGCCTACGGGTCCTCGGCTGGCGCCACCCTGGGCGACGGCTGGGACAAGCTGTCGAGCGACACCTCGGCTCCGTTCACGTATACCTATACGTTCACGGAACAACAGCTCGGTGTGCTCACGAATTTTCTGGCCAATGGCTACGACTTCGCTCTGGGCTTCGATCCCGACTGTCACTTCGATAACGCTGGTATCTCGCTGAGCCTCACGACCGGTGCGATCACCGCCGCTCCGGCTGTCCCTGAGCCGGCGAGCATCATCCTGCTTGGCACCGGCCTGCTCGCAGCGGGGCGTCGTTACCGAAAATCGCGCCGTTAGCACTACGGCCTGCTGGCGCAGCGGCCGCTGGCCGCCGATAATCGGGATGTTGTGCTGAAGGACGGGAGGCGATCTCCCGTCCTTTTCATTTGATCCCGCGCCAGAAACCACCGTCAATGACCCCTTCCGCACCTCGCCGCCTCGCCGTGCTCGTGCTGGTGGCCGCCGCACTGACCATAGGCGCCTGCACGAAGAAAAACGCCGCGTTCTACGAGAAGAGCGGCGACGACCTGGTTCGCACCGGCAAGTTCGGAGATGCAGCGATCCAGTACCTCAACGCGCTCAACAAGGAGCCGATGCGGGGCGACATCCGCTTCAAGCTCGCTGACGCGTGGCTGGCCGAAGGCAACAGAAGGGCCGCGTACCCGGAGTACATCAAAGCGGCCGACCTGCTGCCTGACGATGTGCAGGCTCAGAATCGTGCCGGATTCCTCCTGGTGCGGGGAGGGTTCTTCAAGGAGGCACGCGACCGCGCGCGGGTCGTGCTTCAGAAGGATCCGAACAACGCCGACGCCCTCCTGGTGCTCGGGAATGCACTCGCCGGACTGCGTTCGCTGAACGAGGCCGAGGACGTTCTGAAACGCGCCGTGCAGATCGACCCTGAACGCGCGGGCGTGTACACCACCGTCGGCGTGATGCAGCTGGCGCAAGGGGAGCTGTCCGAAGCGGAAGAGACGTTCAAGCGAGCGGTCGAAGTCAGCAAGAGCTCGCCGGACGCATACCTTGCGCTCGGCAACTTCTACCGCGTGGCGAAGCGGCCCGCGGACGCCGAAACTGCGCTGAACCGCGCACTCGAGCTCGCGCCGAAGAGCGTCGTCGTCCACCAGACGCTCGCCGCGCTCTACTCGGAGACGAACCGCCCCGCGGACGCCGAGGAGCATCTCAAGGCGGTGATCAGCATCGCGCCATCGCCGGAGGCGACGTATTCGCTCGCCGACTTCTACGTCGCATCCGGCCGTCGCCCCGAAGCGTTGGCGCTCCTGGAAAAGGTCGCGGCAGAGGCCGGCCAGTTCCAGGCAGCGAAGCTTCGGATTGCGCTCATCCAGTTCCTCGCCGGAAATCGCCCCGCCGCACACGCGACGGTTGACGACATGCTGAAGCGCGCACCCTCCGGTCCGGAGGCGCTGACGCTGAAGGCACGGCTGCTGCTGGCCGACGGCGAACCGGACAAGGCGCTCGAAACCGCGAACGCCGCAATCAAGGCGAACCGCCAGTCGGCGGATGCGCATCTGGTGACCGCCCGCATTCTCGTCACGCTCAATCGGCTGGACGATGCGATGAAGGAATTCCGGGAGACGCTGGCGCTCGATCAGACGTCGCTGCCGGCGCAGCTCGAGCTCGCGGACTTCCATCGTCGCAGGAACGAGCTCGAGACGGCGCTCGGCTACGTCGATCAGGCGATCAGGACCCATCCCGGAAACCTGCGCGCCCGGATGGCGAAGGTCGAAATCCTTCTCCTGCGCCGCGACGATTCAGCCAGCGCGCTGGAAGAGATCTCGAATCTTCTCAAGGAGTATCCGCGATCGGCCGAGGTGCAGACACTGCTCGGCCGCTACTACCTTGCGATCGACGATCGCGCGACCGCACGCCGGGCGTTCGAGCGGGCGCTGGAGATCGGACAGACAATCGAAGCGGTGACCGGCCTGGTCACGCTCGACATCGCCGACGGCAACATCCAGCGGGCCAGGACCCGCATCGATGCCCTCCTTTCTACCTCTCCGGAATCGCCAGACCTGCTCGTCCTCGGCGCGAAGATCTACGGGATGCAGGGGCAGTCCGCCCG
>WBZO01002162.1_pt1 | contig 26757 bp, 31 predicted proteins | sample 5204261 | NCBI WGS metagenome assembly WBZO01 (sample SAMN12412400, study PRJNA552823) | activated sludge metagenome | isolation source: activated sludge from anammox sidestream of wastewater treatment plant... | place: USA: North Carolina | collected 2017-09
GTGACGCTGGCCAGCCATACAAAGGGATCGGCCGTCGCGGTGCGTGTGTCGGTGGGGTAGATCGCGATGTGCCAGCCGACGTGGACGCCGTGGGCCTCGAGGGCGAGTCGTTGGGCCAGGGGAGTGATGTTGGCGGCGTAGTCGCTGATCCAGAGCCAGTCGCCGGTCTCCAGCCGGGATTGGAAGAACACGTGGTGTCCGCCCGCGTCGAGCAACTGCAGAGCGATGCCGAAGCGGTGGTGGATCTCGTCGAGGATCGCACCGAAGCCGCGGCGGTCGGGGAGCGCGACGTCCCCTCCGGTGTGGGATCTGCGGCGCGTTGGCCGCGCAGGGCTCAGCACGGTGGCCGGCCAGTGATTTGGCAGCGGGTGGCGTGGTCGGGCACCAGGTGGCCGACGATGTCATCGGCAATGTCGACGAGCGCGGTGAGCAAGTCGTGGACTTTCTCGTTCTCGGCGGGGCTGAGGTGGTCCTGGCTGCGCACATCGCAGAGCTCATCGCGCAGCGGAAACCAGTCGCCGAGCAGCTCGATGACGGGCCGGGCGATCGGGTGGTCGGTGGTGGTCATGATGGGGCCTTTCTGGGTAGGCGTGCTGAGCGGGTGGTGCTGTTCAACCGGAGGTGGGGGACGGTGGTCTCCCCACCTCCGGGAAAGTTCAGGCCAGGAGACGTATTGCGTGTCCGCCGAGCCACTGGGAGACGTTGCTGCTGACCGCGTTGCCGAACCCCATCGTCTGTTCGGACTTGTTTCCCATGGCCCGGTAGGTGTCCGGGAAGCGTTGAGCCCGAGCATGTTCCCGGGGGGTAAGCATCCGGAAACGGCAATCAGCGACGTCGATGGTCGATCCCGAGACCAGTCCGGCCGAGTCGCGGGTGGCCACGGTGTGCAGGGGTTCGCGGGTGGTCTTGGCGTCGCCTTTGCGGAACGGGATGACCAGGCTGATAGGCGGCTGCTGCGGGCAGGTGGCGTTGGGCGGGACGGTCAGGGCCTGGTGACCGCCTCCTCCAGAGCCAGTGGTGACCGTAGCCAGCGGGTCGGCGATGCTGGTGGCGTCGGCGTGGTTGCGTAGCACGGTGATCCACGGCTCCGGGGTGAACAGACCCTCGGTGTCGGGGGTGGTACGGGCCCGCATGGGCACATCGGTGGTGATCGCGGTGTCGTTCCAGGTTCCGCCAGCGGGCACCAGCATGGGCGGCACTGCCATTCCGTCACCGATCTTGGTCGAGCGTGTCGGCATGGGTGCGGCAGATACCGGGTAGGACCGCGAGTCCCCGTCAGCGCCGTGGTTGGTGGCCACGATGGTCGGCTCGGCGAACATTTCGATTCCGGCCCGGATGCGGCGCATCGTGGAGGCGGCCAGCGCCTTGCGGCGATCACCAATCCGCTCGCCCAGGTTGCTCCAGTCGATGGCGGCCGCCGCAGGCAGGACGAAAGGTTCCACGATGCTGTGGCGGCAGGACTCGTTCGGGCAGCGGTACACGTACTGCTGGCGGTACTTGCCGATGCGGCGGCGGTCGGGGCGCTTCCACGCTTGGACGGCGGGGTTGACGGCCTCGCACAGGGGGCACCAGGCCAGCGGTCGGGGCCGAATCTCGTCCATCTTCACGCCTTTACGGGCGAACAGAAAGTACATGCGATCGCGCCACTGCGGGGCGAACGGATTGGTGTCGTCGCCAATGTGGGCCGAGGAGACGGACACGAACTGGTGGCTGTAGCCGAGGGTGTCCATCGCGGTGAGCCAGACGTCGAACAGCTCCCAGCGGGCCGCCTCAACCACGTTCTCGACGAAAACCATGTCGTAGCGATGCACTTCGGTGGCCCGCACGACATCCCAGAAGGTGGCGCGGGTGCGGTCACGGCCGGCCGAGGGGACGTGGCCCTCGTCTTCCAGAAACAGCGACATCTGAGTGCGGGGCGCGGCGGTGCCGCCGGCCGGTGAGAGTTCGGTGCAGATGGGCGATGCCCACAAGATGTCGGTCTTGGGCATGCGGCGCATGTCGTAGTTGGACACGTCGGCGATGACGTGATCGGCGTTGGGGAAATTGAGTGCGTGGGTGGCGATCGCCAGATCCCAGTGGTTGGCTCCCATGGCCAGCTGCAGACCCGCGTTTTCCAGGCCGATGCTCGAACCCCCAAAGCCGCAGAAGATGTCGGTGTACGAGATGCCGGACGGCTGTCCGCTGGGGCTCCAGTCGGAGTGTTCGGCTTCCAGGGCGGTGCGGATGTCCGCGAACTGTTCTGCGGTGAGAGCGGGAGCGTCCACGATGTTCATGCGATTACCTCACGGGGGATGTGGTGCGAATGCGGGGGCGTTGCTGACTGTTGTCTATAGTCTACACCAACTGTTGCCTATGAGCAACAGGCCGGTTCACCCTTCATCAACCCCAGCTCACGCGAGTTATGCTCTTGCACAACGGTAATCAGGCACATTCGCGACTCACTCTGCGGAGTCCCATGGGCCCGTGTAGGTCACGATGGTGCGGGACACAACTTGCACATACCCGGCCGGGAAGCCCCAGTACTGCGCTTCGGGATGGGTCGCCCACTCACGTGCCTGGTGCTCATTCGGTGCGTCAGTGATCTGTCCGCGCTTGGTGGTGACGTAGTCACGAAGCCAGCGCACGCCCCACTCGGTGCGTTCTGCACGCTTGCCGCGCTCAGCCCGGCCGGGGAGGTCGAACAAGGGAAGGGTCATGAGGTGACCGTGAAAAGTTCGAGTTGGCCGACCGGCAGCAGTCCAGGCATCACCTCGTAGGGACGGTAGAGCCCCGAAGCGCCGTCGCCGAACTGCACCTCCACCTCGTTGGACGTGATGTCCGCGACGACACCGGATTTCATGGTTCCCGGGCCGAGGACCACCTTGACGTGCTGGCCGATGCTGAACTCATCCAGCGATGTAGCGCAATGGCCGGCTGGTTCGCTCTCCGGGTTGGACAGGTCGTGCTCGACCGTCTGGAATCCCAGTGCGCGATCGAGTACTCGGTCCTGCCACGCCTGGATCCGGCGTAGCTCGCGGTAGTGGTTGTCGACTTCTTCGTCGGTCGGGTGGTACATGCCGCCGTAGGTCGGGTCGCCTTCGTTGCCCCTGTGGCATTCGGCCTCCCGGCCGCAGCGGCACCAGTCGCGTCCGATGTTCTCGGCGTTGAATGCGCGACGTACTGCGCGGAGTTCGTCGGTGACGTCCTGGGGCAGGCTGCGGGCGTATCGGTTGATTTGCGCGGTAGTGATGGTCACTGATTTGACTGGCGGCCTGCCGATATCGGTGGTCCACCATGGGCACACGATTTTCCCTCTGCCGCAGGTGTAGCCGTTCGCTAGCCATTCCGGCGCTCCGTCGATACGGTGACCGGTGCTGCTGGAGCAGCGTGACATCAAGTCCGCGACACCTTCGGGCCCGAGCAGGCAGTCGCGCATTGCCCATCCGCCGATCGAGCGCAGCAGCCACCGTTGGTCCTCGGTCAATGCCTGCCTGGCCATCACGCATCACCCTTGGGGACGCGATGAGCGATTGAGTGCGTGTGCAGCTCGGCGGGGACGTGCGTGCGACCGCTTGAGGATCGCGCGTGTGACTTTCGGCCAGTCGTGGTCATGGCGGTTGAATCTCCCTTTCTGGCGCCTATCTGTTGTCTATAGTCTATATCGACTGTAGTCTATAGGCAACAGCTAGTGAAGCGAGGGGGCCGAAATGGTCAGCACTACAGTCGAATTCATGCCACGCCTGTCAGGCTTGAACGAGGGCGAGCGAACCCCGACAGTGTGCGTCTCGTTCGGCATGGGACTGGACAGCTCAGCCTTGCTCGCGCGGTGGCTGACCGACCCGTCCAGTCGCGACTTCGCTCTCGAAGACATGGTTGTCCTCACCGCCATGACCGGCCACGAGAGCGCAGCCACCATCAGCGCAGTGACCCGCCACATACTCCCGCTGTTGCAAGCCCACTCCGTGCGCTTCATCCAGATAGCCCGCAGCCAACGCAAGACCACCCGAGTCGGAGACGGCGTGGTAGTGCTCGACGACTCCCGATTCACCCGCCAGCTTCACGCTGAAGGCCTCTACACTCTCGGCGATGAGATGCGTTCGGCTGCAACGCTTCCGCAGCGCGGTGGCACTAGGTTGTGCTCAGTTCACTCAAAGGGAGACCTGTTGGACCCGGTGATCGCCCGGATCACCAGAGGCCGGTCATTCCGGCACGTGATCGGCTTTGAAGCCAACGAGCGGGCCCGGGCCGACAAAGATCGCCTGTTCGACACCGAGCTGCGGACTGGGTGGTACCCCTTGCGGGATTGGGGCTGGACCCGTGCGGATTGCAACGACTTCGTCATTGACACGTTCGGCGAGTCGATTCCTAAGTCCTGCTGTGGATTCTGCGTCTTCGCGATGAGCACAGCCAACGGGCGGGCAGCGACGGTGCAACGGTACCGGCAGGAACCGGAGCTCGGCGTAGAAGCACTCGTGCTCGAGCACCTGGCGCGAAGCATCAACCCGTCTCAGACACTCATCGAGGGCAGCAGCGCCGCCGACCTCGTCGCGACCGCAGGGCTGACAGAAGTGCAGCGACGTTTCGACGCGCATCTGGCCACGTGTGAGTGGTCGCTGTATGAGGTGCGGCGGCTGGTGCGCCCGGGCCGCAGCGGTGGGAAGGGGATCACCGCTCGGTCCTTGCGCGTCGCGGCCACCGGTTCACGAGAGCAGATGGCACGCCAGCTCGCGGGCCAGCCAGGACGACGCGTGCAGGGCGCTGACGGCATCGTGCGGCACATTCTGCGCGACCGAGCGACCGACTCGTCCAGGGTTGATCATCTCTACGTCGCGGCACCGGCCGGCGCACAGGACAAGCAGCGTCCGGGGTTCGAACAGTGGTGGCAGGAGGCCACCGGCGATGCGCTGTTCTGACTTGTCTCCGGTGCAGACCGCGCTTGTAGACTATAAGCGACAAGAATGCAGGGACACCGACCAGAGGACGTTCGTGAGCGCTGGCGAAGATTTTGACGAAGCAGCAGTCCAAGGCCGCATCGGCGCAAACATCAGGCTCCGACGAGAAAAGGTCGGTCTGAGCCAGGGAGCTCTCGCCGAACGCGCCGGCATCCATCGGACTTTTCTCAACCAATTGGAGAACGGCCACCGCGGATGCACCGTGACCGTCCTAGCTCGGCTAGCCAGAGAACTTGACACCAGCACGTCGGTGCTCGCGCTCGACATCGACTGACTACCTCCTCAGGCCTCCCCGTTGCATCGCGCGTAAGGGGGCAGGTTGTCCCTGGCCCACGAATCCGCCTTTGTGCGAAGGCTTCTCCTGGCGCTGCGAACAGGTCAAACCAGGACTTTGGGTTTGGTACGTCGTTAAGCCGAATCCGCGAGATCCCGCAGTTTGTTGTCGATCACGGATCGTTCCACAGCGATAGCTCTGGCCGAGAGGCGCCCCGCTGGGTTATCGAACACCTTCGGCAGTCGCTCGATGACAGCGGACAGGTCGTCTGACGTGGCATGCAACTCCGCCATGCGCTCCTGGTGGGATGAATCTGCAGCCATGTAGGACTCCACCGGGCCGAGGGCGAGGGCGATCCGAATCAATGACTGGTCATCGGTGTCGTCCTGTTCGACGGTGCGCTCGCGGCCCCAGGCGCTCGCCACGTCGACGTCGATGCTGTTGAGGTGCGCTGCGTTGCGCGTGTCGAGCGCGAGCCGGCCGCGGAAATCTGACTCCAGCCTCGCTGCGATCACATGCAGATTCTGCGGTACGGACCAGGCGAACCCGTCGGCGGCGTTGTCGAGTTGGCTGCCGTAAGTGCGGACCCGTTCGGCGATAGTTCGGATCTGAGTGATGACGTTCGTCAATCCCTCAGTGTCGTAGGAGTATCCGAACCCGTCGTGCTCTTGCCGATACTTCTCGACGGTCTCCGGACTCCACCCCTGAAACCTGTCCCCGATCACGACGTCCGGGTCTTTGAATTCTCGCGCGCGAATCCGTGCATGGAGCACATCGCGCGTGATCCCAAGGTACTCGGCCACCTGCGCAGTGCTCATGTAATGCCGCATGCTGCGAGGCTACCAGCCAGACACAATTGTGTACGCAATTGTGGGCGTTGCGCTGAGGTTGGTAGAGGTCCACAGGAACAAGTCCGGGGATCACGTTTCAAGGCGATCGCCGTCACCTACTCGTAGCGTCACGGTGTCGCCTCCTGGAACCATCGCCAGATCAGCCATCGTGATGGATGCGAGCCGCCCCGCCGCCTGGTGGGGCACCTCGACCGTTCCGACACCGTCGACAGTGACGGTCCCCCCGGACGTCGGCACATTCCAGAGCGCGCCTTGCACGGCGCTCAAGTCAGCGTCGCCGCCGACGATCTCCTTCCCATCAATGGTGACCGACCACGAGCCGCTGCTCCCGAGGCCACCATGAGAGACGGTGACCATGACGGTGTTACTGAACATTCCGTGCCCCATCGTCAACGGCTCCTCCTCAGTCCGGTAGCCAGCTCCGTTGCCTTCAGGAGCATTCGGAGTGGGTGATGAGCCGCAGACGGCGAAAGTCATGGTTAACAGTGCACGTGGGCACAGAGAGCGGACTCGAAACGTCGCGTCGCGGCCGGGCGGTCGCCGGGAGGGCAGCGAGTGGCGAGTACGCCGGCGCCGCAGCATTCGCGCGCCGATATCGCGTGTTCCACTGCTGCATGGTGCCGATTTCAACTCCGAGGCGCGAAGCGACGCGATGATCGTCCCAGCCGTACCCGCGAAAGTGTGCCCATTCGTGGCGAAGGTCGGCGTCGGGGATCGCATCGAGGGGGAGGGGCAACCGTTGGTCCGTACGGTCAACGTCGTGGCGGTCGTGGTGTGCCATGCGTCTTGACCGTAACGCTGCGGGACAGCCAACACCCACCACCCTGATGGCACCTCGCTAGACAGACACCAGGGTTCGAAACGTAGAGGTCGTAGAGTCGGCGTGACCGCAGGTCGACTGTGAGCATCACTTCCCGCGCGTGAGATCCCTCTGCGTGCCCCGCCGGGCCAGCCAGCAACCAAGCCGGTTACTTCATTCTCGGAAGAGAGCAGCGGCCGTGCGGGTACTAGAGGACCGATTGCTGGTCGCGTCGCGGAGCAGTGGGTCGGCGGGGGACGACCATCGTAAAGGTGTTCGGCGTTTCGAGCTTGAGGCTAAGTGTCCACGCGTCGTCCCTGTCGATGATCAGACTGGACGTGTTCGCCTCGCCAGTCTCCCTATCCACACTGACCACCCAATAACCGTCCTGCGCCACCTCACAACCCCTTGTCACCGTCATCTCGCTTCGTCGTATCTCGCTTGGTGGTACGCGGTGAGCGTTTCCTCGGCTCTCCCGATGTCTCAGCTGTGCCGAGTTGTGCGCGGTACGTCGCCGCCACCTCCCTGGCCGCCGCGAGGGCTTCGGTAAGGGCTTGAACGCGATCGTCTGCGTTGCGCTCGGCTTGAGCGAGCTGCTCAGCGTGGTTCGCGCGTAGCGTTTCGCGCTCTGACTGGGTGTCAGCGCGTTGGCGATCGATCTCTTGGCGAAGCGTCAATACGGTGTCATGCTCGACCTCGATGGCACGCTGCGCCGCGGCGGCTTGGGCCTGCGCGGTCGCCAGTTCGGCACGGGTGGTTGCGATATCGGCTGCGGCGACTTGCTGCGCATCACGGGCCGATTCGACCTGCGCCTGCAATCGCTGGCGGGTCGAATCGGCATCGCGGCGAACCTGCTCGAGCTCGGCGCGCAACTCGGCGGCGGCTTGGCGTTCGCGCGCTGCTTCAGCGTCGGCGGCCTGGTGGCCCGACTGGGCCGCCGCAGCCGCGACCTGTGCCGTGGTGACGTCCTGGCGGGCTTGCTCCAGCTGGGTATCGCGTTCGGCGAGGAGGCGCCGGTGCTCGTCTTCAGCTTCGGTGACCTGTTCCTGCGCGCGGTTGATGGCGGCTTCGGCTTCTGCGCGTATCCGGGCGACTTCGGCTGTCGTCTCATCGCGAATGCGGGCCATTTCGGACATGGCGTCTTCAACCAGGGCGTCGGCTTCCTGACGGTCCCGCTCGGCGTCGGCTGCGCGTTCCTCAGCGAGGCGGGCGTTGCGCTCGGCGGCTGCAGTACGCCGGTCGGCCTCTGTGACCTTGGTCAGTGCGTCACGGTGCGCGTCTTCAACCTCAGCGCCAGCGGCTTCGACGTCGCCGGCCTCTCGGATACCGGCTAGCAGTGAATCGAGGTACTCACGCAGTTCACCGAATTTCTCGGGTAGCTGTTCGAGGCGCTGTTCAAGGGTGGCGCGCGCCAGCGAGACGGGAGCGGCGGCATTGGACGGCTCCTGAGTGGTCACCGCGGCGTCGCGCTGGGCGTTGCGCGCCTTCCAGGCGCTGGCTGGCGTATGGACAGGTCCACCGTCGGGATCCGCCTCGCCGCAGTAGCGGGTCGGTCGGCCGGTGGCGGGGTCGGGGCGCCGCACACGAGTGCACCCGGGGTAGTGGCAACGATCTTTGCTGGACGGTGCGGCCTCGACGTCAGGTCCGGTCATGAGAGCCATTGTATCGCTTTCATCACCCATACGACTGCTATGAAACGTAACGAAATAAAAGACAGGAAACAAAAGACACGCAACGCGGCGGGGGAGGGGGGGGAGGGGAGGCCGGGCACCCGAACCCCCTCCCGGGCCCCGGGTGACGTGCAAGTCTCAAGTCGGGCGCTGTTCGATCGCGGCGACTCACCTCGGACGTGGGGGCGACAGCGTAGCTACGTCGAAACTAGGTGAAACATCTTCGGCGAGGTGAGTTCACATCTCTCGCAACCACCCGGCGGTTATTCGTCGTGCTTCGCCGACTCGCGGATCGAGGGCGCATCTGGACGGTCAGGCATAGGCCCCAGCACGATCGCAAGCAGGACAGGTATCGCCCCCACCACGGTCGCGGCGATTCTGACCAGACTCGAACGTGACGGCAGAATAGACCGTCGTCCGAATCCTGAGGACGCTCGTTCGTCGTTACTGGCCATCGCCGATGACACCGGGCGTGAACTAACGCGGCTGTATGAAGGCCTGAACAACGAGTTCGCACGCACCATTACCGCGCTTACCACCCCCGAGCGCACCACCATCACGGGGTTCCTACAAGATCTCTCGACCACCATCCACCGATTCGGGCATTTCGGGCCTGTTCGGCAAGGCTCAGCCAGATCCGAGGCTGGAGAGGGAGATTCCGCCTCCCGCGCGTGATGCCGACTATTTATCGAACTCCATGGTGGCCAACAGGTTCAGCCCGAGGTAGGCGGTGGCCGACGCGTGAAGCCTGCGTCTCGTCGACGGTGGCCGTAACGATTCTGTGCAGGGCTCGTCGGCAGCGGGAAACCGCGCGGCCCGCGGTTCGAGTTCGACGCCGGACACACCCAGGTCCCACCGCTGGGCGCGGGCGCCGCGCGAATCGCGTTGAGTGAAACAGCGCGCCGTCCTGGTGGTCCACACCCCTGACGACGAGGCTAGGTCAAGCCTTCTCCCGCCTCGCGAAGTGTGCAGACCAGCTGCCGTTCGGCTGCGGGCAGCCGGGCAGCGAGCGTCGCCGCGTGAGATGCTTTGCGGCGCGGCTCCGTCTGCGGGTCGTATGCGATACCTGCCACACTCGTCCACAGCCGCGACGCGGTCAATGCCGCCTGCTCCGCGCGGCGCGCCGGTTCGTAGTCCAATGCTGCGGCTATCGTCCGGCAGCCCTGTGCCTGCAACGTCCGAAACAGGCCCCCGCCCGTGCCCGCCTTCTGGATGAAGGCACTCAGAGCGAACAGTGCCGCCTCCAGATCTTCGTCGCCGAACAGCAGTGACCACTCCTTCAGATCCTCAGCGAAAGCCGCTACTCCCGCGAGCCCGGTGACCTCCACCTCGCCCGAGGGCACGGCCACGATCGGCGGAGTCGGACGTGCGCCATCCATCACGTCCGCGCTACGGAGAAAGGCCGATCCGGCGGCCAGTCGGAGGTCGGGCGCTGACGTCGGCCACTCGACGATGTACGTCGTGTGCCTCGTCGGAATCGGAAACCCCGTCGACGCCCGCGCACGGCGCAGATTTTCGTACGGCACGGCCTGCACGTCGTCTCGATCGTTGTCCACGACGTAGGCCACTGCGCGCGCGTCGTCGTATCCGACGATGACCACGTCATGACGACTCATGCTCAGGCGCGCACGAAGATATGGCAGTTCGGCGATATCGGCCCACACCATGACCGGCGTGCCTGCGTCGAGCTGTTCGGTCACCCACTGCCAGCCGAGGTCGGCGTCATCGGTAGCGCGCGCCTCGAACCGCGCACCCATCCGGCTGAGGTATTCGTCCTCGAGATCGGTGCTTCTCCCGACGAGGTAGATGGGCGGCTGCAACATCGACGACCTCGCGTACGAGAAGTCGAGCGCGCCTCCCAGCGCGAAGACGAGCCCCTCATCCGGCGGCCGCCCATCGAAATGGATGCCCGCCCACTCCGTGAGATCCCTCAGGGCTCCCGATCCGCAGTGTCCGGCGAATTCGTGTCGGTACTCGATCAGTGTGGCTGCCATAGACGTGACCTCGCGTCGTCGGATCGGAACGGACTGCGTCAGAGCGACCGCGAGATGATCTCCTTCATCACCTCGTTCGTGCCGGCGTAAATCTTCTGCACGCGCTGATCGACCCACAGTCGCGAGATCGGGTATTCCGTCATGTACCCGTACCCTCCGTGCAGCTGCATGCAATCGTCGAGTACCTTCATCGCACGCTCCGTCGTCCACCATTTCGCCATGGCCACGGTCGGCACGTCGAGTTGCCCGGCAAGATGCTGCTCGATGCAGTGGTCCAGGAACACCCTGGCCACCCGCGCTTCAGTAGCTGCCTCGGCGAGCGTGAACTTCGTGTTCTGGAAACCGAAAACCGGCCGCCCGAACGCTTCGCGCTCGCGGGTGTACTTCAGCGTCAGCTCCACCGCCAGTTCCATTGACGTGACCGCGCCCACTGCGACGATGAGACGTTCCTGCGGAAGCTGCGTCATTAGCTGAACGAAGCCCTGACCTTCGGATTCGCCCAGCAGGTGCGTACGCGGAACGCGGACGTCGTCGAAGAACAGTTCGGAGGTGTCCTGTCCCCGCTGTCCGATCTTGTGCAGGACCTTGCCGCGCCGGAAGCCGGGGCGATCCGCTTCGACCACGAGCAGGGAGATTCCGGCCGCGCCCTTGGTCGTGTCCGTCTTGGCGACGACCACGATGAGGTCGGCCTGTTGTCCGTTGGTGATGAACGTCTTCGAGCCGGTGATGACGTACTCGTCACCGTCCAACACGGCCTTCGTCTTCACACTCTGCAGATCGGAGCCGGTGCCCGGCTCCGTCATGGCGATGGCACCGACGAGCTCACCGGATGCCATCTTGGGCAGCCACTGTCGACGCAGATCCTCCGTTGCGTAGTGGAGGATGTAGTGCGCCACGATGCCGCTGTGCAGGCCGGCGCCCCACGAGCTGTCACCCACACGTGCCTGTTCCTCGAGCACGACCGCCTCGTGCGCGAAAGTGCCGCCTCCGCCGCCGTATTCGACGGGTATCGACATGCAGAGCAGGCCGAGATCGCCTGCCCGATTCCACAGGTCGCGGTCGACGTGATGCTGCTCGGCGAATCGCTCTGTGTGAGGGGCTATCTCGCTGTTGAAGAACTTCGCGGCGAGGTCGCGCAGTTCGTGGAGTTCCGCATCCATCCACGGCGAATGAGAGGTGACCATGACGTCCTTTCAATTGTTCGGGTGTGAAAGCTCGGTTGTCAGACGGACTGGACGACGTCGTAGGCACCCTGCGCGTGCTTCGCACGGATGACCTTCTTGTCGTACTTCCCGACGCTGGTACGCGGTATCTCGGCGACGAAGCTCCATCGCTCCGGGACCCACCATTTGGCGACCTTGCCGCTGAGGAATTCACAGAGCTCGTCGATGTCGGTGCGTGCCCCCTCGTGCAAGACGATCAACGCCAGGGGCCTCTCCTGCCACTTCTCGTCGGGAACGCCGATAACAGCTGCCTCGTAGACGGCGGCATGGCCGATGAGAGCGTTCTCCAATTCGACCGAGGAGATCCATTCCCCGCCCGATTTGATCACGTCCTTGGATCGATCCGTCAACGTCAAGTAGCCGTCCGGATCGATGCGACCGACGTCGCCCGTACGCAACCACCCGTCGTCGAACTTATCGGCGTCCACGTCTTTGAAGTACGACCCGGTGATCCACGGGCCGCGGACCTCGATCTCGCCGACGGATTGGCCGTCCCAGGGCACGATCTCGCTGTCGTCGTCGCGCAACCGGATCTCCACGCCGCACACGGGTCGGCCCTGAGTAGCTCGCATTTCCCAGGCTCGGTCCTCGTCCGCACCGAACGCCGGCTGGGCCACTGTCGCGAGCGGCGACGTCTCCGTCATACCCCAGGCCTGAACGATGGGCACACCGTACCGGTTGTCGAAGGTCTTCATGAGAGACAACGGCACCGCTGAGCCGCCACAGGCGACGAGCCGCAGCGACGAGATGTCGCGAGTCGGGTCGGCGTCGAGCAGACGCGCGACGTCGTTCCAGATCGTCGGGACGGCACCGGCGATCGTCGGTCGACTGTCCTCGATGATCGAAACCAGGGGTGCCGCTTGAAGATGGCGGTCCGGCAGCACAAGATCCGCGCCGGACATCAGGGCCGCGTAGATCAGACCCCAGGCGTTGGCGTGAAACATCGGCACGATCGCCAGGACTCGGTCGGCTTCCCCGATCGACAGTGCATTCGACGTGCAGGCGGTGAGGGAATGCAGGTACGTCGATCGGTGGCTGTACACCACGCCTTTCGGGTTACCCGTCGTGCCGCTGGTGTAGCACATCGCCGCAGCGGACAGCTCGTCGAGCTCGGGCCAGTCGAACGACTCGTCATGGCTGGCGAGCAACTCGTCGTAGCGGAGGACGGTCTTACCGGCGTGAAGAAGCGGATCGAGTGCTCCGTCGCCTACCGCGATGACGGTGTGCACCGACGCCATCGCCGGCAGCGCTTGCGCGAGTATCGACGCCACTAACGTGTCGACGATGACGATCTGATCCTCGGCGTCGTTGGCGATGAACGCGAGCTGTTCGGGAGTCAATCGAATATTCAGCGTATGCAGTACTGCGCCCATCGAGGGCACTGCGCAGTACGCTTCCATGTGATCCTGATTGCTCCACTGAAACGTCGCCACCCGTTGGTCGGCCGTGATTCCCAAGTCGCGCAGTGCATTGGCGAGCCGTCCGATTCGACTGCTCAATGTCCGATACGAGGTTCGTCGGAAACCCGTACCGTCAAACGTCATCACTTCGCTGTCACCGTGGACGGCCACGGCGTGACGCACGATCGACGGGATCGTGAGTGCAACGTTCTGCATGGTGCTCTGCATTTCTGGATCTGCCTTTCAGGCGAAGAGGTCGGGACTTCGATCGGACTGGTCGATGAACGTGCCGTAGTGGGTCCGCAGGGCAGCGATGATGTCCTCCAGGGGCAGATCGTCGAAGGCACCGCGATCGTCGAGGTACTCCATGTGCTGAGCGCCGTCAGCGGTGAAACCATGCAGGAGTGCGTCATTGCGGCCGTCGAATTCGATTGGCGCAACGCCGAACCGAGCGCACAACTCTCGGTTGAACGCCGGCGTCGCCTTCACCCATCGGCCCTCGAGGAGCATGAGGCTGTAACCGTGGTACACGAAGACATCGGTACCGCCCATGCGCTCCCGCAAGGTGTCGGTTTGCAGGTGGTTGCGCACGTCCGCGAAACCCAGACGCGCCGGAATACCCGCGGCGCGACACGCCGCTGTCAGGAGCACGGCCTTCGGGACGCAGTACGCGCGTTCGGAGGCGGCGACGGTGCTGGCGCGGTAGGCCACCGGATCGTCGGTCACCGTGTAGGGGTCGTACCAGATGGTGTCGCGAACGGCGGTGAAGATACCGACGGCCTTCGCGATGTCGCCGGTGGCTCCGCAGGTCGCCGATGCGACGAATCGCCCGACGGCACTGTGACCCCAATCCAGGAATTCGGTCTGCTCGAGGTAGCGGGTTCGATCCGTGCTCATCGGCGGCGCAATTCAAGCGGTAACCCGTCCACGGGTACGGGCAGCGAGGTGTTGTCCCATCGCACGTGGTAATCGGCGGGGAGGGTCCATCGAAACGTACGCAGCATTCGGTGCAGGATGGCCTTCACTTCGAGCGTGCCGAACTGCATTCCGATGCACTTGTGCACGCCTCCGCCGAACGGGACCCATCCGAACCGGTGCTGTTGATCCTCGCGACGAGGTTCGTCGAAGCGGGAGGGATCGAAGTTGTCCGGGTCGGTCCAGATCGACCGTTCGAAGTGATTCACCGCGGGTGTGACGGCGCACATGGTGTCGGCCGGAATGTGGTAGCCGTCGATCGCGACGTCGCGCACGGTCTTGCGCATGACGAGGGGAACTGGCGCGAGCAGTCGCAGCGACTCCTTGAGAACCAGGTCGATAACCGTCATCTGATCCAGCGCGTCGATGTCGGGCAGTGCGTCGCCGAGGGCGTCGGCCTCGGCCGCCGCAGCGTCCTGCCACTCCGGATGTTTGGCCAGGAAGTAAGCGACAGCGGTAGTGGTGATCGTGGACGTATCGTGAGCAGCCATCATGAGGAAGATCATGTGGTTGATGACGTCCTCGTCGGAGAATCGCTCTCCGTCTTCGGTACTCGCCTGGCACAGGGCCGCGAACAAGTCGTCGCTGTCACCGCTGCGCGCAGCCGGCAGGTGGCGAGCAAAGTAGTCTTCGAGCAGGCGTCGACCCCGCACTCCGGCGCGGAACCGGGTGCCGGGAAGCGGGACTCGCACAATGGAACTCGCCGCGCGGACGGTTGCAACGAAGGCCTCGTTGACAGCGCGGCTCTCGTCTCGGCCCCGTCCCCCCATGAAGACGTCGGTGGCGATGTCCAGGGTGAGGTTCTTGAGCAGCGGGTAGATCCTGACGGATCGACCAACCGGCCACGCGAGCAGTTCCGTCGCCACTCGCGGAGTCACCTGCTCCACGTATCGGGTCAACCGGGGTCTCGTGAACGCCTCCTGCATGATTCGCCGATGCATCAGGTGCTCGTCGAAGCTCATGAGCATGAGGCCGCGATGAAAGAAGGCGTCGATCAAGAAGGACCAGCCGTCTTGCGAAAACGCTTTCGCCTCGCTGGTGAGCGCTTCGCGCGTGGCGTCGGGACCCGCAATGACGACCATGTTCGTGCCGAACGCACCCATCCAGGACACCGAGCCCAACCGTTCGTACCGCTCACGACTGAAGTCGGATCCGAATCGGATGTAGTCGAGCGTGTGCCCGAGAAGGGGTAGACCGGGATCGCCCATGACCGGCTTCAGACGATTTCCCGGAGGTACGGGAGCGAGTTCTCTCGCACGCCAGTCGCGACTCCACTGACGCCATTTCTCGTCGAAGGCGCGCGGTGCCGGCGTCAGTACCACCGAGGACAGCCGTTCCTTGACGTGGTCCATCGGCGAGAGAAGGTTCGGCATCGTGACTCCTGGCGCTCCGGTTCGATCAGCGACTTCAGCGAGTGTTTACAATTTTGACCGTGTTGTCAAGATAGCTACGTTAATCGCTTGTGTGTAAAGTGCGATTGGAGCCCCTTCGGGTCGCGAACGACTGTGGGAGCCGATGAGGGCACCGCCATCCGCTTGTGGGATTGGGGATTGGGGATTGGGGATTGGGGATTGGGGATTGAAGGACAGCAACCGGAGATTGACACCGAATCGCTATGCCGGATCCCGCCCGAGCGGCCTCGGAGAGAGCAGAACTGGGGAGTAGACGTGCAGCAGCCTAGCGATGACGGCCGCCGCCGGTCCACCCACGTCCGGTCGTCGATGAATCTGACGTTCGGCGCAGGAGCGCATTCCCCGACTGACGCATTCGAACGCGGAATGATCGACTTCGTCCGCCGATGGGAACCCTACGGCGGCGGAAGCGCATCCGACATCTACGAGAGTTTCGGCATGCGTGAAAGCGCGTTCTTCGCTCGGGCCCTTGCTCTACTCGACACCGACTACGTCGCATCGCATTTCGACTCCACCGTTACCCACCGCATTCGCGACGTGTGCCTGCTGCGCCTGATGTCGTGACCCACCGACCCAACGCGTCCGGCAGTGAAGTGCCGCAGGCCTGGGGCCAGCGCGGACCTGACGCTCGAAGTACTGCTGATTGCCGACGCCCCAATTGGATCCGCGACCTGTACGGACGGTCAGCTAGGGCACGCCGATGTACCGCAACGCGACACGGGAGATTCTGCGGCCGGTGGTGCCGACATCGCCTGCTGGTAGCACAAGATGACTAACGGTGAGCCGAACCAGGACATCGGCAACTTCACCGACGTCCACGGAGTCGAGATCGGCGAAATGCTCGCCGAACCACGTCACCAGTACCGCCGACGACAATTCGAGCAGCGATGCCGACGTGGGCAACAACGGCAGCATCCCGGTCGCCCCGCCATCCGCCTCGCCCGTGCGACTCGATGTCAGCACGGCCTTGAGCAGTGGGCTGGCCTCGGCCTCTTTCAACGTGTACTCCACCGCGGCCGTGATTCCACCTCCGACATCAGTGACGTGGTCGGCCAGTACCGCCTGGATTCCCTCCAGGAACCGCTGCCCCTCGGCGACGACCAGTGCGTCGCCCAAACCCTGCTTGTCGGTGAACTCCTTGTAGAGCGTGGGGCGGGACACACCGACGAGAGCGGCGACCTCGCTTATGCGGACGCGTTCCCACCCCTTCTCGATCGTCAACGCCCGCGCCGCGCGCAGGACTTCGTCGCGCATGTGCCGGCGAAACGACATCCGCAGGGTTTCCGAGGGCATGCGAGCACAATAGACGTGCAGAAGTGCCGGTCACGTCGGCCAGCGGCCGAGAGTCAGACGACGTCGTCGAGGAAGTCGAGCACCGCTGCAGTGAAGGCGTCGTTGTCGTCACCGGCGATCGTGTGGCCTGCACCCGACACGTCGACTGTGCGCGCGTGCGGCACCAACTTGACGAAGTCGTCGACCGTCTGTTCGGACACCACGTCCGACAGCAGCCCGCGCACGAGAAGCGTCGGAGCCGACACCCGCCGCGCGCCGTCGACCAGCAGGCTGCTCATCTGCTCGAACTCCGCTGCGCCGTCCTGCGGATCCCCTTGCTTGCAGGAACTGGAGATTCGATGACACGAACGCGGGATCCCAACGCCACACCCACCGTTCGTCTTCCCGTTGCCGCAACACTCTGCGCAAGCCCTCTAGGTTGCTCGGACGTGGCCGGTGCGGGTTGTACGCAGCGATGACCTCCGCCGCGGCCTCCAGATCGTCGAATCCGTCGGGATGCGCTCCCATGAACGCGACCACGCGCCGGGCGCCGTGCATCTCCATGCGCGGGGTGACGTCGACGAGCACCACGGCGTCCCACAGGTCTGAGGGGGCGAGCAGATGGGTGCCGAGAACCGTCAACCCGCCCAGAGACGCACCTACCGCCACTACCGGGAGTCCGGAGGCGATCTGCGCACGCACCGAGAGCAGATCGGATCCGAGGCGGTCCAGGTCGTAGCGGCCCTCCGGGTCCCAATCGCTGTCTCCGTGTCCGCGCGCGTCGTAGGCAGCGACGCTGAAACCACGCGCGTGTAACCGCAGCGCCGTGCGATCCCAGGCGTGGCGGCTCTGGCCACCGCCGTGCAGGAGCACCACGGCCGCGCGCGGTGCATCGCAGCGGTAACATTCGACGGCCAGCGTCAGTCCGTCGCCGGTGTTCACCCGTTCGAGCACGGCGGTCATCGTGCACCGCTCGACGTCGTCACGTCGTCCGACCGCTCACCACGGTCACCGTGCCCTGCGCGACGCACACGGCGCGGCCGTCGTTGGTGATGTCGATTCGAGCAACACCGCTGGTCCTGCCCAAGGCCACGATGTCGGCGACGGCCACGCACGTACCGGTGGACACCGGGCGAAGCAGGTTCAACTTGAACTCCGTCGTCGCGACCCATGAGCCCTCGGGTATGACCGGGTAGAACACCACACCGAGGCAGTGGTCGACCATCGCCGACAAACACCCGCCGTGCAGGTTTCCGAACGGTGTCTTCAGATCGTCCCTCGCGTCCATCTCGGCGACCAGGCGTCCGGCGACGAACTCGGTGTGCCGGAACCCGAGGTACCCAGCGAGTCCACCGGCCGTGACTGCGGCGTCCTTAAGTTGGTCGGCGACGCGTTCGTCGAACGCGGCGAAGTTCACAGGCATGTCGACGCCTCCTCATTACGGCTGAGTCGTTGAGACACTACGCTCGATGTGTTACCCCACGCTACGCTCGTCTCCCGCGACGATCGCGGGCAGGAGGAGCCTTTCGAGATAGCTGCGCAAACCGCCCCTGCTGCGCTCACGCGGCCCGCGCACCGTGAGCAGGCTCAGTATGGTGCGGAGAATCCACTCGGCGGCGTCATCCACGGACACGCCGGGTGCCAGCTGCGTCCAGTGGGTTGCGAAGACGGGTCGAAGGAACTCGGTGACGAGTTCGAACAATGACGTCGACGTACCCTCGGAAAGGCCGACGCCGGCCAACTCGACGTCAGTGCCGAATATCATTCCGATGAATCGCTCGCGTCGAGCCGCCCGCACGGCGATCTCAACGAAATCGATTAAGGCCGAACCTAAATCGGCGTGAGCGAAGACTGTCGGGCGAATGCGGACGAGGTAGCGTTCGGTGGCGCGCATGATCACACCGGAGACCACCGCCTCACGATTGGGGAAGTACCGGTACACAGTGGCCCGAGACACCCCTGCCTCACGGCCCACGTCCTCCATAGTCGTGCCGCCCGCGCCGCGGTTCTCCAGGCAGCGTTCGGCGGCATCGAGGAGTCGGTCGCGCGCCGAGTCGCGATCCTGCGGGGTCGAGGCTCCCCAGCGCAGAGACGGGTTGGACACCACCCCATTATGGCGTTTCGCGTCGGCGGTTGTCGCGACCATTCCGACGTGACAATATCGATTTCATGTCTCATTCGGACGCGCCGGTCAAAGACCCTAAGGTCCGCGCCAACGCCGAGGCTCTGATCCTGGCGCGTCCTCGAACACTCCAGCGTCGCCGAATCCCGGTGCCCGACGTCGGACCGGACAACGCGATACTCCGCGTCGAGGCGTGCGGCCTGTGCGGAACTGATCACGAGCAGTTCAGCGGACACCTACCTGCTGGATTCGCCTTCATCCCCGGACACGAGATCGTCGGCGTCATCGAGACGATTGGCGCGTCGGCGAGTGCACGCTGGGGCGTCCGCGCCGGACAACGCGTCGCGGTCGAGGTGTTTCGATCCTGCCGGGCATGCGACGAGTGCCGTCGAGGGGATTACCGGCGCTGCGAACGCAACGGCGTCTCCAGCATGTTCGGATTCGTCGACGTGTGCGTTGGATCGGGCCTGTGGGGCGGCTACTCCAGCCACGTCGAACTGCCATGGGATGCGATGCTGCTCCCGATACCGCCGGGTATCAACCCCGTTCACGCCACGCTGTTCAACCCGCTGGGAGCCGGCATCCGATGGGGCGCAACGCTTCCCGGTACCGCACCGGGTGACGTCGTGGCGATCCTGGGGTGCGGTATCCGGGGTATCTGCGCCGCAGTCGGGGCCAAGGAGGCCGGCGCGGCCTTCGTTGTCATGACCGGAGTCGGTCCTCGCGACAACGCCCGTCTGGCCATGGCGCGGTCGTTCGGCGTCGACACCACCGTTGACGTCGCCGGCCACGATCCGCTCACCGCGCTTCTGCGCGCGACCGGCGGCCGACACGCGGACGTCGTCATCGACGTCACCGCCAAGGCACCGAGCGCCTTCGCCGACGCCGTCGCACTGGCTCGTGTCGGTGGCACCGTGGTCGTCGCGGGCACACGCGGTGGCGGAGGAGCGCCCGGCTTCGAGCCGGATCTGGTGGTGTACAAGGAATTACGGATCATCGGGTCGCTCGGAGTCGATTACCCCGCATATCAACGAGCATTCGAGGTGCTGGCTTCCCGCCGCTGGCCGTTCGAGGAGATCTCGCGACGGATCGTCGGTTACAGCGGCTTGGACACCGTCCTCGGAGATCTCGCCGACGCAACGACCGCCGCCAGCCCCGCACTGCACAACGTCTTCGTCCCCGACTGACCGAGAGGCGACCGTGACACCACGTCCCCGCGTTGTACCGATGGATGCCGGGAGTGCGCGCAAGAAGGCTAGAGAGTGCGGTCTTCCGGCGGAGTTCGCCGACTTGTCGGTGTTCCGCGTCGCATTACATCAACCGGGGGTTGCCGTGGCGCTGCACGGGATGCTGGACGCCCTTCTGTTCCGAGGCGTACTTGATGCCCGTCTGCGCGAATTAATCATCATGCGCGTCGGGTGGTCGACGCACTCGGTGTACGAGTGGACCCAGCACTGGCGGGTCGCCCGCCTGCTCAACATCCCCGAACAGGACCTGCTCGCAGTGCGCGACTGGGAGCGGTCCGATCGTTTCGATGCCGACGCACGCGCCGTCCTCAGTGCCACCGACGACGTCGTCAGAGACGGCGTCATCTCGCCCGCGAGCTGGGCGGCGTGTGTTGCCGTCTTCGAGGGCGATGACGCCACAATGGTGGAACTTGTTGCCGCAATTGCGAACTGGTCCCTGTTCTCGACGCTCTTGAAATCGCTTGACGTCCCACTCGAAGACGGCGTATCTCCTTGGCCGCCCGACGGGGTCACTCCCTGAGCCGGAGTACCGGCCCTTGTAGCGCGCCGTTGGAGTGATCAGCCGACGACGTGCTGCACAACTTAGTGATACTAGTAGTATCACTACGCTACATTTTGTAGCATAAATCGACACAACGACGTGCCGAAGGAGTCCACCAATGCACACCCAGTGGATCGAACACCGCACCGTCCAACGCGTGTCCCTGCGCGAGGGCCTGGTGCTCGACCTCGACGACTACAACGAGCTGGTCATCACGCGTCCGATGCGGCTCACTCTGCCGCCGCTCGGCCCCCATCCGGAAGAACAGGTGCTGATCGACCCCGACAACGTGACCGCGCAAGAGCGACCGCTACTCGATCTGGCCGGGGCGGTGTGCACCCGCGCGTGGTGCGACGACGACGGCACTCTGCACTTTGGGCTTCTCGCGCGGGCACCGCATCGACGTCGACCCCGACGAGCGTCAGACGTCTTGGGAGCTGTACGGCAAACGCCACGGCTACATGGCGTGCCTGCCACGAGGCCGGGTACGCGTGGTGCGCCACGACCTGCCCGACGACGAAAATGACGCTACTGCAACATAATTCATGGGCGTCCCGTGGATCGACTCATGCGAACCGATTGGGCGGCGAGGGCTTCACGAGCAAGTGTGGTACTACTAGTATCGTAACGATACTCTCAGTCCCACATTTTCGGGAGGCGCGCTCATGGTGAACCGATCGGCCGACGGCGTGGTCGTGTCGGGCCGCCGCCGTGCGTCCGACCCGACCGAGTCGTCGGAGTACAGCCTGCGACTGGGCCGCCTGGCCGCGTTCACCGTTCGACACAAGGCTTTGGTGATCGGCGGGTGGCTCGCGCTGGCGGTGGTGCTGGCCCTGCTGTTCCCGCAACTGGAGACCGTGGTGCGCCAGCAGTCGGTCGACCTCATCCCGCGCGACGTCGGGTCGTTTCAGACCATCGACCGGATGAGCGCGGCCTTCCACGAGGAGGGCTCCAAGACGATGCTCTTCGTCGCCATGGAGAATCCCGAGGGGTTCACCCCCGACGCTCGCGCCCGCTACGACACCCTGCTGCAGCGACTACGCGACGACCACGACCACGTGCTCCTCGTCCAGGATCTGCTCGCCGATCAGGTCACCCGCACGCAGGCCCTCAGCAAAGACGGCAAGGCGTGGTATGTACCGGTCGGGGTCGCCGGCACCCTCGGCGACCCGACCGCCGCCGAATCCGTGCAGGCCGTCCGCGCGATCACCGACGCCGTGTTCGACCGATCGGACACCACCGCACACGTCACCGGCCCGCCGGCCACCTTCAGCGACCAGATCGCCGCAGCCGAACACGATCTGCTGTTCATCTCGATTGCCACCGCCGGTCTGATCGCACTGATCCTGCTCATCGTCTACCGATCCCTGTTCACCGCGCTGCTGCCCCTGCTGGTCATCGCTCTCAGCTTGGCCGTCGGACGCGGTGTCCTGTCCGCGCTCGGGGAACTCGGCATGCCGGTCTCGCAGTTCACGGTGGCGTTCATGACCGCGATCCTCCTCGGCGCCGGCACCGACTACACCGTCTTCCTCATCAGCAGGTACCACGAACAGCGCCGCGCCGACGTGCCCGCCGACCTCGCGGTCGTGCACGCCACCGCCAGCATCGGACGTGTCATCCTGGCGTCGGCCGGAACCGTCGCGCTGGCCTTCCTGACAATGGTCTTCGCCGCCCTGAGCGTGTTCGCCGGACTTGGGCCCGCCTGCGCCGTCGCCGTCCTGGTCGGATTCCTGGCCACTGTCACCCTGCTCCCGCCGGTGCTCGCCCTGGCCGCCCGTCGCGGCATCGGCGAACCCAAACCCGACCGCACCCGCCGCTACTGGAACAGCGTCGCCGTCGCCGTGGTGCGTCGCCCCGTACCGCTGCTCATCGCCAGCCTGGTGATCCTGCTCGCCCTGTCGGCAGCCGCGGCCACGATCACCATCAGTTACGACGACCGCAAGGGCCAACCCGATACCACGGCCAGCAACCAGGGCTACCGACTGCTCGACCGGCACTTCCGCAAGGACATCGTCATCACCGAGTTCCTCGTCGTGGAGAACCCCACCGATATGCGCACCGGCCGCGGGCTGGCCGACCTCGACCAGATGGCCTCACGCATCGCCCAGGTCCGCGGCGTGGTCAAGGTCTCGGGCGTCACCCGCCCCGCCGGCAGCCGCCTCGATCAGGCCCAACTGTCCTGGCAGAACGGGCAGATCGGCAACAAGATGGCCGACGCCGTCGCCGACGGCAACGCCCGCCGCGCCGACCTCAACGCACTCACCAGCGGCGCGGACCGACTCGCCGACGGCCTCGCCCAACTCGACTCCACCGTCCGCACCGCAACCACACCGTTGACCGGAGTCCTCAACCAGGCACAAAGCGCCCGCCAAGACATGCAACGCTTCGGACCACTACTGCAACAACTCTCGGCCACCGCACCCAGCGTGGACAACGCCATCCAAGCCAGCCCCGGCATCCGCCCCGTCGCCGAACGCACCCAAAACGCCATCAGCACCCTCGAACCCCTCGTCGGCACCCTCAACAACTCACCCTGGTGCGCCACCACCCCCGAATGCGCCCAGATCCGCGACCAAGTCCAAGTCCTCGTCGCCCTGCGCGACAACGGCTTCTTCACCCAGATCGCCACCCTCGGCGACCGCTACGACCCGGCCACCAACGCCACCGTCACCGGCACCATCGACGACATCCGCAACACCGTCGCGGCCATGAACAAGGCGTTCGGCTCACTCGGCGACCCCGCCGACCTCGCCTCCAACATCCAAGCCCTGCAAGCCGGAATCAGCCGACTCGCCTCCGGGTCACGCGCACTGGCCACCGGCGTGCAGACACTGGCCGACAGCAACATCCAAATGCTCTCGGGCATGAGTCAGATCGCCACCCAACTGCAGAACTCGGCACGAAACACCACCGGATCCGACGCCGCCACCGGCTTCTACCTCCCCGGCGACGCCTTCGACAACCGCCAGTTCGCCGACGTCGCCAAGCAATTCCTCTCACCCGACGGCAAGACAGCCCGCTTCGCCGTCGAAACCGGCAACGACCCCTACAGCGTCGACGCCATGAACCTCGCCCACCAGATCACCGACGTCGCCAACGCAGCCCGCCCCAACACCTCCCTGGCCGACGCCACCGTCTCCGTCGCCGGCTTCCCCGCCGTTAACTCCGACATCCAACGACTCCTGTGGTCGGACTTCACCCAACTCGCCATCGCGACCCTCGTCATCGTCGGACTCATCCTCGTCCTACTGCTGCGCGCCGTCGTCGCACCGCTCTACCTACTGGGCACCGTCGTCCTGAACTACCTGGCCTCACTGGGCATCGGCGTCATCTTCTTCCAATGGATACTCGGCCTCCAGATCGCCTGGCCGGTACCCCTTTTGGCGTTCATCATCCTCGTCGCCGTCGGCGCCGACTACAACATGCTGCTCGTCTCCCGCCTACGCGAGGAATCCAGCACCAACCTGCGCGTCGGCGTCCTGCGTACCGTCGCCAACACCGGATCCGTCATCACCTCCGCCGGCCTCATCTTCGCCGCCAGCATGTTCGGCCTCATGATCGGCTCCGTCGCCATCATGATCCAAGCAGGACTCATCATCGGCTGCGGCCTCCTACTGGACACCTTCCTCGTCCGCACCCTCACCGTGCCCGCCATCGCCACCCTCCTACGCGAAGCCAGCTGGTGGCCACACCGCCCGCAACGACACAACAAACCCAACTCGCCGCAACCGTCACAACCCGTCGGAGCCACCCAATGAAACCCATACTCGCAATGGGCTTTCTAGTCACCGCCGTCACCGCCGTCGCCTTCGCACCCGTTGCCGCCGCCGACGAGAACAGTTACCTGCAACGCATCGAACCCCGCATGGCACAACTCACCCGCGACCAGATCCTCACCGAGGGCCACAAGGTGTGCCAACTGACCCGCAGCGGCCACCCGTCATCCGACGCCATCCCCATAGTCGTCGAAGACCTCGCCATCTCCGTACCGGCCGCCGTCGACATCATCATCGCCGCCGCCGGCGAACTCGGCTGCTAGCGCCCTTGTTACCTTGCGGGGGAAGGGCATCGGCAGCGATCGCAACCCGAAACGCACGGTTGCCTGTTTCCTCGTGATCGCCTACCTCTCGGGTGTGCGGACCGGCGAGGCCCTGAACCTGCGGCGCGGATGCATCAGCCGCGACCCCACGCTGGAGTTGACGTTCATGTCCGGGCTGCAGTTGAAGGCTGATGATGGGCGCCGACAGCGGTCACCTGCCACGATCCCGTGGGTCGTCACCGACGAAACCGCCCACGCCGTCACCGTCTTGGAACAGATCACGGTCAGCGACCTGCTCTTCCCGGCATTCAGCGTGTGCTCCCAGCAACGGTTCCTCTTCGGGGCCACCCGTACGAGAACACCCGGCTCCATCAACACCGACATCACTCGTTTCATCGACTGGTTCAACCAAGAGGTCGCTCCGGTAGTCGATCATCCGCTGATACCTGCTGATCCGTACGGCAGCATTCAAGTGCCGCGCCTGCGACGGACCCTGGCATGGCACATCGTCCGGCGGCCAGGCGGAACCATCGCTGGCGCAACGCAATACGGCCACCTGCACACACAAATGATCCACGGCTATGCCGGTGGAGCTGATTCAGGATTTCCCGACGACATCACCTTCGAACGATTTCTGCACCGCGCTGAGACCATCCACGACGATGCCCAGCGCCTCGAGGCCGGTGAACACGTCTCTGGTCCGGCCGCCGAGGAATACCGGGCTCGCATCGCGCGGGCACGCACGTTTGCGGGACTGACGGTGACCACCACCGGTCAGGTCAACGCCGCGCTATCGAACCCCGCCCTGCAGATCCACCACGGCGCGGTCCTCACCTGCGTGTTCCGACGCGCCACCGCGGCCTGCCTGCCACCCAGCGATAGTTCCGATGAACCCTCCTGGACCCGGTGCCGGCTCGGTTGCGTCAACGCCGCCCGCACCGACCGCGATGCCGTCAACCTTCGCGAGCACGTCGGCGCACTCCAGCAGGACATGGCGGCGCCCGGACTGCCCGAACCGCTGCGACAACGCATTCAGACGCGTTTGATCGAGCACCTGAAGACCCTCGCGGACCACGAATCCAGCCGCCCGACGCCAAACCCAGACCAGGACGGGGACAACGAATGACCACCGTGCGCGTTAGCGCCGCCCGAAACGAGGAGGAACGCCAACTGGTTCAGGCCGCCATCGGCCGCCTACGAGACAACCATGCCGAGCGGAGCACCGGTGCACGCACCGTCGTGGCACTGGCGGTCGAATCGGGCGTACCACGGCAAAGACTCTACGAACATCACAGCGATTTACTCAACGAGTTCAAGGCGGCGGTCGGGTGCGGACCCGTTGCCCCGAGCATCGAGGCCGTGCAACGCCAACTCGCACACGCCCGCGATCACAATCAGCAACTGGCCGCCGAGAACACTCAACTACAAGCCAAGATCAGAACACTTGCAGCGGTGATCACCGAACTCACCCACGATGCCGCCGGGACCACCGTCGTTGTTCCGATGCCACGCGAACGCTCACGACTGTCCGATTAAGGGCAACCCTCGGGCGTCGCACTGGTCGCTGTCGCAATAGACCTGGACGCGACGGTGGTCCACCGACAGGTCATCCCTGGACCGGCGCTGCCGACTATTCAGTACACGGAGAACAGATTATGTGTGCCACGGCGGGCGGCCCGGTCGGGGGTCAGCTTGGCTGTATTTGCATGACTACGGCCTTGGGTTCGGTGAAGAATTCGCGGCTGAAGGTGCCGCCTTCGCGGCCGATGCCGGAGTCGCCGACCCCGCCGAAGGGTGCGCGCAGGTCGCGGACGAAAAGCAGTTGACCCACACGGTGCCGGCCCGCAGGGCGGCGGAGACCCGGTGGGCGCGGTGCAGTATTTCGGTGAACAGCATCGCGTTTAGGTGTCGTGACCACACAGGTTGTTGACGGCGCGCCTGCTTGAAAGTGGGAGGACCTCCTGACGGAGTGGATGTGTCTGGCATTCAACCCGTAGGAGGTCCTCG
>WBZO01002163.1_pt1 | contig 26747 bp, 42 predicted proteins | sample 5204261 | NCBI WGS metagenome assembly WBZO01 (sample SAMN12412400, study PRJNA552823) | activated sludge metagenome | isolation source: activated sludge from anammox sidestream of wastewater treatment plant... | place: USA: North Carolina | collected 2017-09
TCTCACCCGCCGAAATCTGGGCGCTCTATGATCCCCGCACCAGGTGGGAGCTATACGCCCCGCAGGTGCGGCGGGTCTACGTCGATCTGGGGGGCGGGGGCGGGGGAACCACCTACAACGACGCGCCCACCTTCGCCGCCACGGCCTCGCACGCAGTCAGCGTCGCCGCGTCAGCGGGAGCCGCCGCCAGCTACGCCGCGAGCGCCGCGCTGGGGCAGGCGGGCGCGGTGTCGGCGCCGGTCGCGCTGAGCTACGCGGCTGCGGTCGCGCTCGCACAGGCGGCGGCGGCAAGTACCGCCCCGGTCGTCGGCTTCACGGCAACGGCCGTCCAGGTGCAGGCGGCGACGGCGGCCGCCAGTGCGGCACTCGCCTTCGCCGGGGTGCCGGCGATCACCTTCTCGGACGGCTCGACCCAGACCGTCAACGAGAGCGTCGCCTACCAGGCAGCCGCGGCACAGGCCATGTCGGCCGCCGCGGCCGCGTCGGCGCTCGCCACCTACCTCGCGTCGGCCACCATGGCGCCGGCCGCAGCGGTCATGGCTGGCACGTCGGTGACGCTCGCCGCGGCTGCGGCGCACAGCCAAGCGGTCGCCTGCGTCGCGTCGATCGGGCAGACGTTCTCGGCGCTGGCCTCGCTCCTGATGAGCGACGGCACGACGCAGACGGTCTCGGAGTCGGTCACGTTCGCGGCCGTCGCCACGCACGGGATCGTCGCGACGGCCGTCGCGTCGGCGGTCCAGGCCTACCTGGCGACGGCGGGCCTGACGCACACAGCCGCGGCGACGGCCGGCGACGCCCTGGCGCTGCAGCTGCAGGCCGCGCTGAGTCACAGCCCGAGCGCGCTGGCCCAGGCGGCCGTGACGCTGGAGGTGGCCGCTGCGTTCGCCGTGGCCGCGCAGGCCACGGGCGACATCACCTACACCGTCCTGCGCGTGGCGGCAGACCGGTTGCGGGCCGCGCGGGCGACCAGCGAGACGTTGCGATCGGCCCGCGTGACGGGCGAGACGCTGCACTGAGAGGACGAGGGCGCGAGCCATGAGCGTGAAGGCCTTCGGCGCGAACGACGCCATCAACGAGCGGACCACCGCGCAGTACAGCGGCACACTGCAGGATGCGGCCGGCGACGCCATCGACAGCGGCGCCGTCACGGCGATCATGGCGACGCTCAAGGACCCGAGCGACGACACGGCGATCAACAGCCGCAACGCCCAGGACGTGCTCGGGGTGAACGGGGGCAGCCTCGGCGCCGGTGGGGCCTTCAGCCTCACCCTCTCGACGCTGGACACGATCGCGCGCGGGACGCTGGCCCTGCAGCCGCGGCGGCTCACCATCAAGGTGACCTACACCTCTGGCGTCTTGACGCACGAGGTTTGGTTCTACATCCGCAGTCTCGCGGACATCACCTAGCCCAAGGAGGCTACGGACATGCAGACGCAGCAGCCTTTCGTCATCGGCGCGCCGAAGTTCTCCCACCGCTACCGCTTCGAGTGCTACGACGCGGCTGGCCGCCTGAAGTGGGTCGAGGAGGTGGACAACCTCGTCACCACCGAGGGCATGAACGACATGCTGGACAAGTACTACAAGGGGTCCGGCTACACGGGCGCGCACTACCTTGGCCTGGCCGGCAGCGGCACGAAGGCGGCCGGCGACACGATGGCCAGCCATGCCGGCTGGTCGGAGGTCACCGGCTACAGCGCGGGCACGCGGCCGGCGATCACCTGGGGCACGGCGAGCTCGGGCAGCCTCGCGGCGACCGGCGCGACGAGCTTCAGCATCAACGCGACGGTGACCGTGGCCGGGGCCTTCATCAGCACGAACAGCACGAAGGGTGGGACGAGCGGCGTGCTCGTCGGCGTCACGGACTTCGCCGCGCCGCGGTCGCTGGCGAATGGCGACACCCTGAACGTCACGCCGACGGCCAGCCTGAGCTGACGGCTTCACGCGGCCGGAGCTCGAGCACGCCCTCGGTTCCGGCCGCGCCCTCCGTATGGGGGGCCACGCACTGGGGCCACGCTCGCCCTCGGCGATGTGGCAGATCAGGCCGGATTATGTCGGTCGCTGTCGTGGCCCCCGAGGCGCGGTGCTTGGGCCTGATTCGCGGAAATGCTCAGGAAATCACAGCGAAGGCGGGCGAAAGGGCTGGCGGAAGCGCCTGGGAGTCGAACCCAGACACCTCGGCTGGCAAGTTTGCTGGCAAGTCCTGCGTGGATTTCGCGGGTTTGCAGTGGTCGCGAGTGGCCCCGCCGCCGATCCTGATTGTGTCGCCTCGCAAGGAGGCGTAAGATGCTGCCGTATGGCATCCGGGAAACCCTCCCATCGTCCAGTTTGGGACGGGACACGCATTGCCCGCGACATGATGCGCGCGGGGCACACCCAGGCGTCTCTCGCCCGTAAAGCCAAAGTCACCGAGGCGTGCGTCTCGCGACTCATCAATGGCAAGCAAGTTTCGGCCCCTCTCGCCGCCAAAGTCGCCAAGGCACTCGGGCACGAGGTCGGCCGCTATTTGGACCTTGCCGTTGAACCGCCGCAGGCGATCACGCAAGTTTCCGCTTGACTTGGCCAGTGTCCGATAACGTATATTACGCAAGCTGCCGCAAGGCGCAGCAAGGCACGAATCGCGGGACCGCGCGATGAGCGACCACGAGCGGCAGCTCGGGTTGCCGATGCACGGCGTGCAGCAAACGGCCCGGCGCTGGGAAGAGCGACCGGGCCACGAAAGGAACCGTGATGCACAGAAGGATACACCCTCTCATGGCCGATGTCATCGGCGCGCACTTTGGCCCCCCGGTCCCGCTCGTCGAGCCGGCCTTCCGAACCGATCGCCAGCGCGTGGACGTGGCGTTGATGGCGGCGACCAGCGTCATGCGCCAGCGCCTGGAGGCCGAGACCGGCGATCAGCTCGACGAAGCGATCGCGCTGCGGATCATGGCGGCGGCGACGGCCGCCTTCAGCGCCGCGCTCGCGGCGCAGTGCGAGGTGGGGCGATGAGCGACCTGATGCCCGTCGTCTCTCAGACCACGGTGATCGACCGCGGGATGCTGCCGGTCGCTGACGTGGTGGCCCGCGTGCGCCGGATTCAGGAGGTGATGCAGGCCGTTATGAAGGACGGCACGCACTACGGCACGATCCCCGGCACCCCGAAGCCCACGCTCTACCAGCCGGGTGCCGAGTTGCTGTGCGTCACCTTCCGCATTGCGACGTCTCCGCGCGTGGAAGACCTCTGCTCCGACGACACCATCCGCTACCGCGTGACGATGCAGGCGACCAGCCAGGTCACGGGGGAGGCGCTGGGCGAGGGCGTCGGCGAGTGCTCGTCCGACGAAGAGAAGTACCGCTGGCGCCGGCCGGTGTGCGACGAGGAATGGGCCGAGACGCCGGAGTCGCATCGCCGCGAGAAGTGGGCGAAGGGCAAGAACGGCACCTACAAGGCCAAGCAGGTTCGCATGTCGCCGGCCGACGTGGCGAACACGATCCTGAAGATGGCCGCCAAGCGGGCGCTGATCGCCATGACGCGCACCGTGCTGGCGTGCTCCGACCAGTTCGCACAGGACTTGGAGGACTTGCCCGAGGAGGTCCGCGAGTCCGTGGTGAGCGAGGACGGCTCACCGTCGGCCCGCCCGCCCATCCAGCCGCCGCAGCGCAAGAGCGCGCCCCCGGCCGCGCCGCCCGCGAACGGCCAGGCCCTGCACGTCAAGGGTGTCGAGAAGAAGTCTGGCGAGACGAACGGGAAGAAGTGGACCATCTACATCGTCACCTTCAGCGACGGCCGGCACGCCAGCACGTTCGACGAGGCGATGGCCACGCAGGCGGCGAAGTACGCCAGCGAGCAGACGGCCGTCGAGATCGTCACCGAACCCGGCCGCAAGGAAGGCTCGCTCAACCTGGTGGAGATCCAGCGCACGGAGGCCGAGGATGCCTTCTGACCTCTGGTTCGACGAGACCACGCACACGTACTTCGTGGACGGGCGGCGCCTGCCGTCCGTCACCCAGGTGCTCGAGCTCGCCGGCCTGGTGGACAAGACGTGGTTCACGGACTTCGGGCGCGACCGCGGCACCTACGTCCACGAGATGCTCGAGCTCGACGACCAGGGCGATCTCAACGAGGACGCGCTGGACCCGCAGCTCGTGCCCTACCTCACCGCGTGGCGCGCGTGCTGCGCGGCGGCGGGCGCGGCCTGGACGCACATTGAACACCGCATGGCCGACGCCACCGTGGGCGTGGCCGGCACCGCCGACCGCATCGGCACGTTCGCCGGTTCGGTGACGATCGCGGACATCAAGAGCGGCCATCCCGAGGACTACATCGCCATCCAGCTGGGCGGCTACGCCTACCTGGCCGAGTTGACCGGCACCGTGCCGAGCGCCAAGCGCGTGAAGCGGATCGGCGTGTTCGTCCGCGGCGATGGCAGCTACCGCGTCGTCGAGTATCCCGACCGCCGCGACATCGACATCTTCCGCGCCGCGCTGGCCGTCGCGCAGTGGCGCCTCGCGCATCCGCGCACCCGTCAGGAGGCCGCATGAGCACGACCCTGGAACCCACCGTGGAAGTGCAGCGCGAGGCCCTCACGTGGCCGGAGCGTGCGAAGGCGCTCGTCATCGACACGCCGGAGTCGTACAGCCTGGCCGCTGAAATGCTCAAGGGCATCAAGGGGCTGCGCGCCAAGATCGCAGACACCTTTGGGCCCTTGAAGGCGAAGGCGCACGCGGCGTGGAAGGCTATCTGCGACGAGGAGAAGAAAGCCGATGCCCCACTCACGGAGGCCGAAGGCGTCATCAAGCGCGCGATGGTGACGTGGGAGGCCGAGCAGGAACGCATCCGCCAGGCCGAGCAGCGCCGGTTGGCCGAGGAAGCACGGCAGGCGGAAGAGACGCGCCGTCTCGCCGAAGCTGCGGCCCTGGAGCGCGAAGCGATGGCGACCGGGGATGCCGCCCTACTGGCCGAGGCCGAGGACATCATCGCCGAGCCCGTCATGGCCCCGGTGGTCATCCTGCCGCCGGCCACGCCCAAGGTCGCGGGAATCTCCTACCGCGAGCAGTGGGACTACGAGGTCACCAACGACGCGCTGATCCCGCGGGAATTCCTCGTCCGCGACGACAAGAAGATCGCCGGCGTCGTGCGCGCCATGAAGGGCGCGACCAAGATTCCCGGCATCCGGGCGTTCTCACGCAAGGTGGTCGCGGCTGGGGGTGGGAGATGAGCGCCCGCGTCACCACGCAGGCCGAGGACCGCCAGCCGGCGCTGGGCCGCATTGTCGGGCACTTCGAGGACCGCACCGTGACGAAGCTGCCGGTGCTGATCTCAGTCCGCGAGGGCCACGCGCTGATCGTCGTCACGGAGTACGCGGACGGCCGCGTCACGCTCGCGGAGGTGGGGCGATGAGCGGCACCGTGCTGCTTCTCAGGACGACGGACGCGCAGGGCTGTAGCCACGGCGGTTTCCAGTGGCCGCGCGAGATCGGCGCGGTCGTGACGGCGCCTGATTGGTCGCCTGACCCTGAGTGCGGGCGCGGCCTCCACGGGCTGCTCTGGGGTGAGGGCAACGTCGGATTATTGTCGGAGTCGTCAGGCGCCCTCTGGTGGGTGGTGGAAGCCGACGCGGCGTCGGTGGTGGACCTGGGCGACAAGGTCAAGGTGCCGCAGGCGACGGTGCGCCACATCGGCACGCGCGACGAGGCGGTGGCGTGGCTCGTGGCGCAGGCGCCTGGACACGCGACGTGCTATGCCCGAGTGATGGCGGGCGACGAGGGCACGGCGATGGCGGGCCACGGGGGCACGGCGATGGCGGGCGACTGGGGCACGGCGACGGCGGGTTACGAGGGCACGGCGACGGCGGGCGACTGGGGCATGCTCGCGATTCGTCGATGGGACGGCAGGCGCTACCGCCTCGTTGTGGGCTACGTCGGAGAGAACGGCATTGAGGCCGGTGTGCCGTATCGCCTCGATGCCGACGGGCGCTTTGTCCGCGCGGAGGCGCAGCGATGACGGCCCCGGTGCTGGCGTGGCATTTCGTGGGCAACACCCTGCGCGACGGCCGCCCGGTCCCGCCTGACGGCGAGTGGCTGGTCCACGATGGCCGGGTGGAGATGTGTCACTCCGGCCTGCACGCATCGCGGCATCCGTTCGACGCGCTGCAGTACGCGCCGGGCTCGATCCTCTGTTGGGTGGAGTGCGATGACGTGGTGAGCGAGGACGGCGACAAGTTGGTCTGTCGGCGTCGGCGCATTGTGGCGCGGCGGGACATGACTGACGCGCTGCGCGCCTTCGCGCGAGGCGAGGCGGCGCGCGTGCTGCATCTGTGGGAGGCGCCGGAGGTGGTGCGGCGCTATCTGGAGAGTGGCGACGAGTCGCTGAGGGCCGCCGCGTGGGCCGCCGCGAGTGACGCCGCGAGGGCCGCCGCGAGGGCCGCCGCGAGGGACGCCGCGAGGGACGCCGCGAGTGACGCCGCGTGGGCCGCCGCGAGGGCCGCCGCGAGGGACGCCGCGAGTGACGCCGCGAGGGACGCCGCGAGTGACGCCGCGTGGGCCGCCGCGAGTGACGCCGCGTGGGCCGCCGCGAGGGCCGCCGCGAGGGACGCCGCGAGGGACGCCGCGTGGGCCGCCGCGTGGGCCGCCGCGAGGGATCGGTTTGCCGCGCTCGTCGGCGCGGCCTTCGCGGAGGTGGGGCGATGAGCGCCCTCCTCATCATCGGCGCCGGCCTCGTCGTGCTCGCCGCGGCCTACTACACCTGGATGGTGGCATTCGAGCGCCGCGAGGACGCCTGGCAAGACACCAAGCACGAGGCCGACGTCCTGGCGCAGCTCGCCGCCGAGCGTGCGCGGAACGAGATGGCCGAGCGCGTCCATAAGTTGATGCGGGAGGGGCGGCGATGAGTCCGCGTGCGCTGACGAAGGCCGAGAGGCGCCCGAGGCGTGCGCGGTCACTGCGCGGAACCGCCGCTAACTGGTGGTATCTCGGCGAGTCCTGCATCGAAGTGTTGGCATCGTGCCGCGAGGGGCACACCACGGGCGTCCGAATCAGCCTCTCAACGCTGGACCGGGCACGTTCGGTTCTGCGCCGGGAACTGTCGATGCGCGAGGGCCGGCGATGACCCGCTGGCGCCCGTCGTCGCCCGTCGCCGAGGCCCCAGGCCAGTGGGGCTCGGCCTGGCTCTCTGCTTACCCTGCCGCAGACCGCAATGCCGCGCTGCGCGCCCTCCTGGGAGGTGTCCCGACTTCGCCAGCCTTCGATGCGTCGTCCACGAGCGCCCGCCGGCGCCAGTCACAGGCTGGAGACGGCTTTGTGCTGCACCTGGGCCGGCGGGTGGCGACGTGGTTCGGCCTCGCGAAAGGGGGCGCGTGATGCTCGTCGGCTACCACCGGCTCCAGGTGCGCCACCCCGGGCCCTGCCATCGCTGCGGTGCGACGATCCCCGTCCACGCCGTGGCCTACTGGCGCGCGAAGCCGTCGCTGCTCGAACGCCTGCTCTGCGAGGCCTGCTACGTGCTGCTGTCGAGACGTCGCCAGACGGACGAGGCACGGGAACGGGCGGTGTCGGCATGACGCTCTGGAGCAACGCCACCGACCGAGATGTGGCCGTGAAGCCCGGCCCCGGCGCGTGGTTCCGCTGCCGGCGGTGCCACACGCGCTACCGGATGATCGGGCGGTTCGTGCGCTTGCGGACGCAGGCGTGCCCTGGCTGCCGGCTACGGAGGGCGAAGTGAGCTACGAAGCATTCCTCCAGCGTAAGTCGCGCGTGTGGACAGGCGAGGCCGTGCCGACCTCCGGCGACTTGCCGGCCGCCATGCATCCGTGGCAGGCCGCGATCGTGCGGTGGGCGCTTCGCAAGGGCCGGGCGGCCATCTTCGCCGACACCGGGCTCGGGAAGACGTTTATGCAAGTCGCGTGGGCGAACGCGCAGCCCGGTCGGGCGCTGATTCTCGCGCCTCTGTGCGTGGCGGATCAGACCGTGCGCGAAGCGGGCAAGCTCGGCATCGACCTCACGTATTGCCAGTCGGGGCAGGAAGCGGCACGGCATCGACTGGTGATCGCGAACTACGAACGGCTGGAGAAGTTCGACCCGGCCACGTTCGATGCGGTCGTGCTGGACGAGTCGAGCATCCTGAAGGCGTTCGACGGCCAGACGCGCACCGATCTGATCAAGGCGTTCGCCCAGACGCGGTATCGCCTGTGCTGCACTGCCACGCCGTCGCCGAATGACATCACGGAGTTGGCGAACCATGCGGAGTTCCTTGGCCTAATGACGCGGCCGGAGTTCCTGGCGACGTGGTTCATCCGAGTGGGCACGGGCCATCGCACCGTGACGCATCATGGGTGGCGCATGAAGCGGCACGCCGTCCAGCCGTTCTACCATTGGATGGCTTCGTGGGCGATGGCCTTGCGGCATCCGCGCGACCTCGGCTACGACGATGCCGGCTACGACCTGCCGCCCCTCCGGATTCACGACGTCATCATCGACGCGGAGCCGGGCGACGGGGTGCTGTTTCCGGAGTTGTCCGTCTATGGCCTTCAGGGGCGACTGGCGGCGCGGCGCGGCAGCCTGACCGACCGCGTGGAGGCCGTGCGGCAATTGGTGACGGGTCGGTCTGGGCAGTGGTTGCTGTGGTGCGGGCTGAACGAGGAAGCCACCGCACTAGCCCGCGCTATCCCCGACAGCCTGAACGTGCAGGGTTCCGACACCTACGCCGAAAAGGTGGGCGCTGTGCGCGCCTTCCAGGATGGCAGCCTGCGCGTGCTGATTTCCAAGCCGAAGATCCTCGGGTTCGGCATGAACTTCCAGCACTGCGCGCAGATGGCGTTCGTCGGCCTCGGCGACAGCTACGAAAGCTACTACCAGGCGATTCGTCGGTGCTACCGCTACGGACAGACGCGGCCGGTGCAGGTCTACGTCGTCGTGAGCGAAGCGGAAACCGTCGTCGTGCATAACGTGCGGCAGAAAGAGCAGAAGGCGTCCGAACTGGCGCAGCAGCTCATGGCCCACATGCGCGACATCGAACGGAAGGAGATTGCGGCGTGACCGAAGCGAAAACGTTCACCGGCGAGGACTGGACGCTCATCAACGGGGATTGCGTGGAGGAAATGGCGCAGATGCCCGACGACAGCATCGACCTCAGCATCTACTCGCCGCCGTTCATCAGCCTCTACACCTACACGGCCAGCCCGCACGACATCGGGAACTGCGCCAGCGAGGCCGAGTTCTTCGAGCATTTCGGGTTCGCCATCGCCGAGTTGTTGCGTGTGACGAAACCAGGCCGGCTGACCTGTGTGCATGTCGCCCAGGTGCCGGCGATGCTTGAGCGCGACGGCTACATCGGCATGAAGGACTTCCGGGGCCACACCATCGACGCCTACGAGGCGGCTGGCTGGGTCTACCACGGCGAGGTGTGTATCGACAAAGACCCCCAGGCGCAAGCCATTCGCACCAAGTCGAAGGCGCTGCTGTTCGTCCAGCTTCGCAAGGATGCCTCGTGGCTGCGGCCCGCGATGGCCGACTACATCCTCGTGTTCCGGAAGCCCGGCGAGAACGCCGTCCCTATCCAGCCGGACATGACCAACGAGGAATGGATCGAGTGGGCGCGGCCGATCTGGTATGGCATCCGCGAGTCAGACGTGTTGCAAGTGGCCGACGCGCGGGCGAACGAGGACGAACGCCACATTTGCCCGTTGCAGCTCGGGACGATCGAGCGGTGCATCCGGTTGTGGAGCAACCCCGGCGAACTGGTGCTCAGCCCGTTCGCGGGCATCGGCTCCGAGGGCTACGAGGCGGTGCGGTTGGGTCGGCGCTACATCGGCATCGAACTGAAGCCGAGCTATGCGCGGGTGGCCGCCAAGAACCTTGCGGCGGCGGCGACGAACCGCACCCAGAAGCGGCTGTTCCCGGCGGCGTGGCCCGAGGACCTGCGCGTGCGGCAGTGGCCGGAGGTGGCCCGTGGCTGACCTCAGTATGCGGATCTCCTGGGAAGACCTCCAGTCTCTACGGGTAGAGATCGAGCGACTCCGCGCACGCATCGAGGGCGACCATTCGTTGGCGACCTACATCGCTGTCGAGGACCGTTACCTACAGGCGAAGCGCGAACTGGTCGAGGTGCAGCGGGTTGCGACCGTGTTGCAGCAGCGGTTCGACACCGCGCACGACTTGATGCTGAAGGCGCAGCGCGAGCGCGACGAATTGAAGGCTGACTCCGAACAGGGGATTCACCCGGCCGAGCGCCAACTCGCTGAGGCCCGCGCGCTGCTGCGGGCCGTCGCCGAGTCGGGCGTCGAATGGCTCGGGCGCGACTACGTCCTCGTGCAGATCGACCGGGCGACCTGGTCCGCGATCACGGCCAAGCCGGCACCGTCGCCCGCGCCAGCCGTCTCCGGCTTCGACTTCCCGCCGGAGGTCTCGTGACCTTCCTCACCGCTGCGGCGGCGCGCGAGGCGGCGACCGATCTGGACGCCGGCTGGCGGCCCGTCAAGGTCCGCGTGACCATCGAGGTGGCGAAGTGACCGGCCGCTCCGACTTCGGTTCGCGCCCCTGGCGCTACCCGGCGCTGCTCTCCTACGCGCCGACCACCACCATGCGCCGTGGCACCCAGCAGGACATCCTGCGGGCGCTGCGGCATCTGCTCTCCCGGCCCACCGTGGGCCGTCAAGTCACTCGCCCCGACGCAGCGGCGCTGGGAACCACGGTGGCGCCGGGGGAGGTGACGCGATGAGTGATCTGGTGCAGCGGCTGCGGCTCGCCGCCAGTGATCTGACGGCAACGATGCTGGACCTCCGGCGCATCGTGGTTTCTCCCGTGCTGTCGGCCCAGCAGGAGGCGACGATCCGTGTCCTGACTGACGCCGCCGTCGAGATCGAGCGACTGTGGGCCGAAGCCGACGAGTGGGCCATGCGCGCAGACGGCGTCGTGCATAACCCGCACTGCACCGATGACCTGCCGTGCCTGCGCTGCCGCGCCGAGCAGGCCGAACGCGAGCGCGACGAACTTCGCGCGTTGCTGCGGGAGGCCGCGGCGCCCACCGACATCACGGTGCTCTGCCGGCCGTGCCACGAGTTGTTCGAGACGCAGCGCAAGACGAAGGGGATGGCCTCGTGAAGTATCGACGGATCAACCCGCGCGTGTGGCAAGACGAGAAGTTCGTGCGACTTTCTAAGGCAAAGCCGAACGCGCAGACGCTGTGGCTGTACCTGCTCACCTCCGATCTTCGCATGGTGCTGCCTGGGGTAGTGAAGCACATGGGGCCGGCGACGCTCGCTGAGTGCCTCGGATGGACCGTGGCGGCGACGAAAAAGTGCTGGGCCGAGATCGAAGCGGCCGGCATGGCTAAGGCGGATTGGACCGCGCGCGTGATTTGGATGCCGCGTGCGCTCATCCACGAGCCAGCCGATAACCTCAATCAAATCAAGGGGTGGCGGGCAGCGTTCCATGAGATCCCGTCGTGCCCATTGAAGGCGGAGATCGCCGCTGCCGTGCAGCGGTTCCTCGCCGACAAGCCGAAGGACTGGTGGGAGGCGTGGGGAACCCCTCCCCCGCCCGTCAACCCACCCAAGCCGGAACCCCCGCGGAACCCTTCCGAAACCCTTTCGGAACCCCTTGGCAATAAGGGAGAAAGAGAAAGAACAGGGAGAGAGAAAGGGGGAACAGGAACGGAACCCTCTCACACGCCGGAGGCCAGAGCGGGGGCCTGGCTGGAACGCTATCCGGGGCTCCACCTCGACGTGCGGCAGGTCGGCTACACCGGGAATCCGAATCGCGATTTCGAGAACGCGGTGCGCCTGATGAAGGCGGTGCCCGACGACGAGGAACTCGCGTTCCTGACCGACCTCTACCTGCGCGTCGATCACCGCGACCTCGACGGCCAGACGCGCACGCCGGGCCGGATGCTGCAAATCCTGACCGCACTCCGTGAGCATGTGCGGCGCGTGCAGCCGGGATGGAGGACCGCATGAGCGACCGGCATGTGGATCTCGACCTCGAGCGCGAGGTGCTGGGCTGGCTGCTGTGGACGGGCGACCTCGCGAGCCTGCGCGGCGCCGGGGTGACGACGACCACGTTCTTTCGCCGCACACACCAGTGGATCTGGGCCGCGGCCGAGGCCGTCGAGGCGGAATCTGGCGTGCCGTCGAGTTCGACGGTGGGCGCCGTGCTGCGGGCGCGCGGCCAGTGGGAGGAGGTGGGGGGCGCCTACCTGTTGCGGCTCAGTGACGGCGCCGTCGCGGGCGCGATGGGCTGGCAAGTCACGCGCCTGCTCCAACTCGCCCAGGCGCGGGAGGCCGAGCGGGCGCTGGCCGCGATGCGGGCGTCCCTCGCGGACCCCGACACGCTGGTGGACGGCACGCTCGACACGCACCTCGACCTGCTGACCGGGATCGTGGGCCGGCGGGCGACGGCCTCGGTGCTGACGCCGGCCGCGCAGTGGCTGGCGCTGGTCACCGAGGCGCAGCGGGACACGTCGCGGCGGGTGACGCTGGGGCTGCCGGCCATCGACGCGGTGATCGGCGGCATTCGGCCCGGCGAAGTGTGCGGCCTGATGGCGCGGCCGGGCACGGGCAAGACCGTGACGGTCTGCCACGTCGTGACGGGCCTCGCCAAGGCGGGCCGTAGCGTGTGCGTGTTCAGCCTCGAGATGCCGGGCGCACAAATCATCGCGAAACTCGCGGGCATGGCCTACGGGGAGCGCGAGGGGCGCGTGTGGGCCTCGGCGCGCGAGGGCTGGCGGTCGGCGACCGACTGGGCCGCGCTGATGCCGCACCTCGTGGTGGTGGACACGCCGAGCCTGAGCGTGGCCGACATGCAGGCCACGATCCGCGCCCTGCCGACGCCGCCAGAGCTGGTCGTGATCGACTACCTCGGGATGATCGGCGGCGACACGAAGCTCACCACCTACGACCGGGTGTCGAAGCAGGCGCGTGAACTCAAAGACCTCGCGAAGCGGTGCGACACGGGGGTGCTGCTGCTCATCCAGGTGTCGCGCGAGGCGGGCGGGCTCTACGGCGAGAAGGCGCTCTCGCTGGGGAGCGCGCGGGATTCCGGCGTGGTCGAGGAGGCGCTCGACTACCTGCTGGCGGTGCGGCGCCTCGACCGGGTGCCGACGCTCACGGAGACGGAGCGCGCCGAGCAGGAGAACGTGATCTGGTTCTCGTTGGTGAAGAACCGGCACGGCCGTGTGCCACACGAGGAATGGGCCTACGCGATGGATCGCACGGATCTGCACCTGGTCGAGCAGGCCGACCCGGTGATGCCGGCGAGCCTCGCGACCGCGAACCTGGTGGACATGCGGAGCCGGATGGGAGGGCGCCGGTGATGACATTCACGGTGGCGCAACTGCAACTGATCCGCCGCCTGTGTGATGCGGAGGCGCGGCGGGCGCCGTTGGGGTCCGCGGCGCGGCTCGAGGCCACCGAGACGGCGGCGGTCGCGGCGCTGCTGGCGGATGCCTGTGTGGTCGCGGCGGCGCAGGACGGCCTGTTGGCGGGAGTGCGCCGGGCGAAGGAGATCACCAGCCACGTCGTGGCGTTCGGGGATGACGAGGGGGCCGCATGAGTTGGCGAGATCGCTGGTGCTTCATGTGCCATACCCTGCGCGGCTTCGTGCGAGTTGGGGACGTGTGGCGCTGTCGTGCGTGTCACGCCCAGGCGAATCCCCGCGTGGCGGAAGCGTTGTCGCGAGCCGAGGAGGCCGCCGCATGACGCGCGCCCCGAAGATCCGCCCGCCGCGCGTCCCCGAGCGCGTGGTCCAGCAGCAGATCGTCCACCTCCTGCGGTCCCTCGGCGCCCAGGTGTGGGTGCTGGGGACGGTGCGCCGGCGGGGGGACTACCACGGGACCATGATGTCGCCAGGACTGCCCGACCTCATCGCCAGCGTCAAGGGGCGGATGCTCATGGTCGAGTGCAAGGCCAAGGGCAAAGGCCTGCGTCTTGAGCAACGGGTGTTCCAACAAGCGTGTCGAGACTGTGGAGTCGCGCATGTCGTCGGAGGCCTTGACGACGTCATCGCGTGGTTGATGGCCGAGGGCTTATTGAAGGCGGAATCGGCCAACGCGCCCGCCCAGCGTGCCCGTGGTGAGGCGCAGCGCCCGGACCCCGAGTCCGAGCCTTCGGACGGACGAACGTCGCCCAGCGTCAGCCGCAGGGGCGTCCGAAATGAGGTAGGCCAGTGCGACGCCTAGCCGCCCTCGCCCTGCTCGTGCTGGCCTGCGGCGTGGCGGTGCTGGCGTGGCCGCTGGTCGCGGTGGCGTCACGGCTGCGGCGGCTGGCGGATCGGGTGCGCGGGACCACGGCGACGGGCCCTGCGTCGCCCCAGTGGCCCGGCCCCAGCATCCACGACGATCAGGTGGCGCTAGCCGTGGTGACGGCCCACGAGCGCGACGTGCGGCTCGGGCGCGCGCGGGTGCATTGATGCCGACCGCGCCCCGCCGCCCGTGTAGCACGCCGAGGTGCCCGCACTTCGCCCCGTGTCCCGTGCATGGGAATCCACAGGGAAGCTGGGCGCGGCCAGCGAGCGGGGCGCATCGGCGGCTACGCGGGGGCGCCTGGATGAAGCTCCGCGCCCAGGTGCTGGCCGAGGAAGCGCACTGCTACCTCTGCGGGGGACCGGGCCAGCCCGACGATGAGGTGGATCACGTCGTCGGCGTCAGCGCAGGCGGCAGCAACGAGCGGGACAACCTGCGGCGGGCGCACAAGGCGTGCAACCAAGCCAAGCGCGGACGCGAGAGCGGAACTGGCCGAGCACAACGACGGCCGCGTCTATCACCTGGCCGACCTCGACGACGCGACGCGCGGTGAGCGCGAGTGTCAACTGGTTGACGGTGGGGGATCCAAATCGTTGGAGCGGATGGGCTGAAACCACGTCGGCCTAGCTTGCGCGGGTGGACGGCTGAGGAATCTCAAAAAGATGGCCATAAAAGGGGCAAGACGGTCCCAGAAGACCGAAGCGCAGCGGCAGATCGACGGGTCGCGGGTGCGCCCGCGGCATCACAAGCAGCCGACGCCCGTGGACGGAGAGCCGGTATGCCCGTCGTGGCTGGATGAGCAGGAGCGGGCCTGGTGGGAGGAGTTCTCGGCGCTGCTGCGGGGCCAGCGGCGGCTGACGGTGGACACGGCGCCGTGGTTGCTGTCGGCGACGTCGGCGATGGTGGACTTCCTCAAGTGGCGCAGCGCGGCGGCGGCGAGTCCGATGTTGCAGACGAAGGTGACGGTAGACGGGGCGGGGCAGGAGCAGCGGGAAGAGAAGCCGCACCCGGCGCACCAGCAGTATCGGCTGGCGCGCACGGCGCTGCTGAAGGCGCTGGTTGAGGCGGGCCTGACGCCGACGAGTATCAGCCGGGTGGTGATGCCGCCACAGGATGACAATGTTGACGAGTTCGACGCCCACGCGCACGCCGGCACGACGATCCGCCGCGTCAAGTAGGCGGGCCACGCGGACGCCCGCCCCGGCGGGCCACGCGGTGGATCGCTACGCAGCCGACGTGCTGGCGGGCCGGATCGTGGCGGGGCCGCTGGTGCGCCTGGCGTGCGAGCGCCACGAGCGGGATCGGGCGGCAGGCCGGTGGCGCTTTGACCCCGAGCGGGCCGACCGGATCATCGACTTCTTCGCCCGCTACCTGCGGCTGCCCGACACACTGGACGAGCACGGCGATCCCCGGCCGTTCGTGCTGGAGCCGTGGCAGCAGTTCGTGATCGGGTCGCTGTTCGGGTGGGTGGACGGGGCCGGGCTGCGTCGGTATCGGGACGCCTACATCGAGACGGGGAAGGGGTCGGGGAAGACGCCGATGCTGGCGGGCATCGGGCTGTACGGTCTGACGTTCGATCAGGAGATGGCGGCCGAGGTCTACGCGGCGGCGGTGGACCGCGACCAGGCGATGATCATGTTTCGTGACGCGCAGCGGATGGTGGCGGCGTCGCCGAAGCTGGCGGCGCGCGTCAAGGTAAGCGTCGGCAACCTGGCCTATCCGCCGCTGATGTCCTTCTTCCGGCCGTTCTCGCGGGAGCAGGGGCAGAAGTCAGGGACACGGCCGCACTTCGCCCTGATCGATGAAGTCCACGAGCACCCGACGGGCGAGATCATCACGAAGATCAAGGCCGGCGTGAAGCGGCGCCCGCAGCCGCTGGTGGTCGAGATCACCAACTCCGGCACCGACCGGCAGAGCATCGCGTGGGCGCACCACGAGCACGCGCGGCGGGTGCTCGAGCGGGTGGTCGAGGATGAGCGGTTCTTCGCCTACGTGTGCGGGTTGGACGAGGGGGACGATCCGCTCACAGACCCGACGTGTTGGCCGAAGGCGAACCCGGCCATTGGGGTGACGGTGACGGAGGACTACCTTGCCCGCCAGGTGGAGAACGCGAAGAACATCCCGGCGGAAGCCAACAGCGTGTTGCGCCTGAACTTCTGCGTGTGGACGCAGGCGGTGTCGCGGGAGTTCGACCCGGCGCGGTGGCGGGCCTGCGGCGCGGCGGTGCCCGACGAGCAGCTCGTGGGGGTGCCGTGCTACGCGGGGCTCGACCTCGGGTTGGAGGACGACCTGTCGGCGCTGGTGCTGGTGTGGGTGTTGCCGGATGGGCGGCATGTGGTGCGGCCGACGGTGTGGATTCCACGGGGCACGATGGAGGCGAAGCGGGGGCGGCCCTACGACGTGTGGCAGCGCGAGGGGGCCATCGTTGTCACCGATGGCGAGACGACGGACTTTGACCGGGTGGAAGCGGACGTGATCGCGCAGTGCCACCAGTGGGGCGTGCGCGAGTTGGCCTACGACCGGCGGTTTGCGGAGCAGATGCGGCTGCATTTAGAGGGCGCGGGCATCGTGTGCGTGGACACGCCGCAGGGGTATCAACTCAACGAGGCGATCCGGTTGCTGCGGACGCTGGTGAAAGACCAGACGCTGTGCCACGGGGGGCACCCGGTGTTGGCGTGGATGGCCGACAACTTCACGACGCGGACGGGGACGCGCGGGGAGGTGCGGCCCGACAAGCCGAGCGCGGCCGAGAAGATCGACGGCATCGTGGCGCTGTGCATGGCGCTGGACCGCGTGTTGCGGACGGCCGTCGTCGGGGGCTACAACACACAGGAGCTGTTCGTGATATGAGCGCCGACCGCCCGAAGCTCTACACGGTGAAGGAATACGCCGACCTCTACCGCGTGCATGAGTCCACGGTCTACCGGTGGATGGAGCAGGGGGTGGTGACGGTCATCCGCAAGGGCCCGCGCCGCGGCGTGCGGATCATCGACGACGATCTGGTGATGTTCATCACGGCCCAGACGACGCAGGGCACCGTCTAGCCCGCAGTTCGCATCGCCTCTTATCAGCCCGTATCGGCCTCGCCTTGTGCGCGCCCCGTCGTATACGTGAGGCGTGCGCGTAGCCAGCGACAGCGATCACCAGGCTGCCCCCCTCGGCTGGTGCGATTTCGGCGACGTCTACCGTCGCTGGCTGCGCCTCTACCCAGAGGACGCGACGATTGTCGAGGTTGGCTCCTATCTCGGGCAGTCGGCCGTGGGGTGGGGCCGGCTCGCCGAGCGGCGCGGCGTCCGCACGAAGCTGATCTGCATCGACCCCTGGTTGGGGGTCCGCGAGGCAGAGATCATCGCGGAGGAGGGGCGCCAGGAACAGCGCGCCCTGCTGGCGGCGCATGGCGGGTCCATGCGGCCGGCGTTCGAGGCCAACATCGACCGCTGCGGCGTGCGCCCGTGGATCGAGGTCCGCGAGGGCTACTCCGTCGAGCAGGCCGCGACCTTCGCGGACGGCAGCGTCCACGCCGTGATGATCGACGGCGACCATGCGCCGGCCAGTGTGTGGGCCGACCTGAAGGCGTGGTGGCCGAAGGTGGCGCCCGGCGGCGAGATGGTGGGCCACGACGACGACTGGCCGAGCGTCCACGACACGGTGCGCGCGTGGGCGGCCGAGGTGGGCGTGCAGGTCGTGCCGGCCAGCGCGCGGTGCTGGCGGGTGCGGAAGCCGGCGCCCGGCGAGGGCTGGACGGTGCCGGCCGGCGCGCGGTCCTGTCTGGTGGCGGTGGCGTCCAACGAACGCACCATCATGCGCGAGACAGTCAAGTCGCTGATGGCGCTCGGGTGGGGGCTGCCGGTGCTGCAGGCGTGCCACGCGCACGGCTTCGCGGACGTCAAGTTCACCTGGGTGGACCGCTACGCCACGGTGGACGCGATGCGCGAGGAGGCGGCGTTGATGGCCCTGAAGCTGGGCTGCTCGCACCTCCTGTTCCTCGACGCCGACATGACATGGCCGGCGGATCTGCTGACGCGGATGCTCGCGCACCACGACCGGGGTGTCGTGTCGGGGATCTACCACCTCAAGGTGTGGCCGCACAAGCCCGTGGCCTTCGCCGGGAAACGGTGGAATGAGCGCGACGGCTGCTACGACTACACCTACGACCTCGACGCCATCGGGGCGACGGGCCTGCGCCCACAAGACCTGATCGGGCTGGGCTGCGCGCTGATCCCCACGCGGGTGTTTGAGCAAATGCCTCGCCCGTGGTTCGCCTACGCCCGCAACCAGCGGACGGGGCTGACCACCATCACCGAGGACGTCTGGTTCTGCGAGCAGGCGGCCGAGCACGGCGTGCCGATCCTGCTTGACCCGACGATCCAGTGCGGGCACGTCGGGACGCCCGTCATCAGCCACCACGACGCGCAGCGGGCGGCCTTCGACGTCGCCTACCTGGAGCGCGGGCTGATTCCGCCGCTACCGCATCAGTTGCCGGTCGAGATGCTGCCTCCCGAAGGGGTGCCCGCATGACGTGGGTCGAGCGGGCGCTCGGATGGGTGGGCCTCAAGCGGTCCACGCACACGCTCAAGGAAGTTGATTTCTGGTTGAGCGACAGCGTGTGGGGCGGGAGCGCGACGGACGCTGGCGTGCTGGTGACGCCGGAGTTGGCCGTCACCATCCCAGACGTGTTCGCGTGCGTGAACGTCATTGCCCAGGACGTGGCGGCGTGCCCGATCAAGTATCAGCAGCGGACCCCCGACGGGGATTGGTACGACGCCGACCGACACGAGTTCTGGGATTTGTTGCGCGACTTGCCGAACCCCGAGACGACCGGGGTGGAGTTCTGGGCCGCGATGATGCGGGACGTGCAGATTCACGAGCACGCCTACGCTGAGATTGTGCGGCGCGGGACCGGCGAGCCGTTCCAGTTGTGGCGGCTGGACCCGACGCGCATGACCGTGACGAGGGATGGGCTGGGCCGGAAGGTCTACACCTACCGGGTCTCCACGACGGGGCGCCAGCAGTCGTGGACCTTCAATGCCGAGCGCCCGCCGATTCTTGAGCTGAGTCTCTGGTCCTGGGTGCGGCAGTGCCGTGGCCTGATTGGCTACGCGGCGGCGCTGGACACCTATGGGGCGAAGTACTTCGCGAACGCCGCCCGGCCGAGCGGGGTGCTCGTCGCGCCCCATCCGCTCGATGACAAGGCACGCGAGCGGTTGGCGAGGTCGTGGCGGGCGGCCTACGGCGGCGTCGAGAACGCGCACAAGGTGGCGGTGCTGGAGCACGGCGTCGAATTCAAGGCGATGTCGGTGCCCAACAACGAGGCGCAGTTCTTGGAGATGCGCCGCTACGTCACTGAGCGGATCTGTGGCGTGGCCGGTGTGCCGCCGCACAAGGTCGCCGAGCTGTCGCGGTCCACGAACAACAACATCGAGCAGCAGAGCCGGGACTACCTGCAGCGGCTGCACCCGTATTTCCGCATGATCGAACAGGCCATCCGGCGCGACCTCCTCACGAGTTGGACCTGGCCGCGGTATCGGGCGGTGTTCGACCGCGAGGCGATGGTGCAGACCGACACGCAGGCGCAGGCGGCGGCCTTCGCCACCTACCTGCAGAACGGCGTCTATTCGCCCGACGACGTGCGGCGCAAGCTGCACGAGAACCCGATTGGCGCGGCGCAGGGCGGGGACCGCTACCACATGAACGGCAACATGATCCCGCTCACGGCGGTGCCCATGGCGCCCGCACCAGCGGTGCTCTCGACGGAGGGCGTGCGATGACCCACGAAGTCCGGGCGGCCGACCTGCGGGCCGAGGCGCGCGACGATGGCGCGCTGGTGCTCGCGGGTTACGCGGCGCTCTACGACACCGAGACGGTGATCGGCGGCATGTTCCGCGAGGCGATTGCGCCGGGCGCGTTCGCCGAGGCCGTGGGGCGCGACGACGTGCGAGCCCTCTTCAACCACGACCCCAACGTGGTGCTGGGGCGCACGGCCGCCGGGACGCTGCGGTTGTGGGCCGACGACCTTGGCCTGCGCTACGAAGTGCTGCTGGACGCGCTGAACCCCGACCATGTGCGGATGCACCGCATGGTGGCGCGCGGGGACGTGACGCAGTCCTCATTCGGGTTCGAGGTGGTGGCGCAGGAGTGGCGCGACACGGGCAAGGCCGGCACGCTGCCGCTGCGGGTGATCCGGTCGGCGAAGCTCTACGACGTGTCGCCAGTGACGTATCCGGCCTACGCGCAGACGACGGTCACGTCGCGGGATCTGCCCGGCGCCTCGGCTGACGACGCCCCCGCCAGGCAACTGGGCGCGCTGCGTGCCATCGAGGCGTATTGCGCGCGACTGGAGACACTGTGACGGCGGCCACGGTGAAGCTGCACGAACAACTGATTCGCCTCGCCAAAGGCATGGTGAAGGCGTGGGAGGATTGGCTTACTGAACAGAAGGTGAGCTAGTAACGAAGCGGCGCAAGTGCGCCGCGCGACAGTCAGACATCCAGGCCCGCTCCACTCGACACGGCCGCCCGGCCCTCTCGGTGGTTCCGCTGCCGCCCTGGCAGAGAGGAGTCACCTATGGGTAGCCAGGAACTGCGCGCGAAGCGCAAGGCGCTGATCGACGAATCGCGCCGCGTGATGCAGGCCGCCGTCAACGAGACGCGCGGCTTCACCTCCGAGGAGCAGGAGCAGCTCGACAAGCTCAACGCGGACATCGACGCGCTCGAGCGCACCATCGCGCAGGTCGAGCAGGTCGAGCGCGCGGAGCGGAGCTTCGTGCCAGAGTCGCAGCGCGAGACGGCCACCGTGCAGGCCGAGAACCGCGCCGCGCAGTACCGCAACGCCTTCTGGTCCTACTTCCGGGGGCAGACGTCCGAGACGGAACTGCGCGCCATGTCGGTCGGCCAGGACACGGCGGGCGGCTACACCGTGCCCGACGAGTTCCGGGCGCAGCTCATCACGGCGCTCGACGAGGCCAACGTGATGCGCGGCCTCTCCACGGTCATCACCAGCAACAGCGGCACGCTGACGCTGCCGGTGCTGTCCACGCGCGCGTCGGCCTACTGGGCGGCGGAAGCGGCGGCCTACAGCGAGACGACCCCGGTGTTGTCCGAGGTCACGTTCTCCGCGCACAAGTTCATCGGCCTGATCAAGGTGTCCGAGGAACTGCTCAACGACTCGGCCTTCGGGCTGGAGGCGTGGGTGGCGGGCGAGTTCGCGCGGGCGCTCGCCGAGCTGGAGGAGACGGCCTTCGTGGCCGGCGACGGCAGCAACAAGCCCGTCGGTGTGGTCGGTGGCTCGTCGCTGGGCAAGGCGGCCCAGGCGACCAACGCGGTCACGGCAGACGAGCTGATGGACCTGTACCACGCGCTCGGCCGCCCCTACCGTCGCGCGGCGACCTGGCTGATGCACGACAGCACGGTGAAGGCGATCCGCAAGCTGGTCACTGGCGTCAGCGGCGACAAGACCTACCTGTGGCAGCCCGGCCTCGCGGCCGGCGAGCCTGACATGCTGCTCGGCCGCCCGGTGGTCACCTCGCCCGACATGCCGGAAATCGCCACGGGGCAGAAGGCGATCCTGTTCGGCGACTTCAAGAACTACTACATCGTGGACCGCCAGCAGATCGGGGTGCAGCGGCTCAACGAGCTGTACAGCGGCAACGGCCAGATCGGGTTCCGCATCTTCCGCCGAACGGACGGCAAGGTGACCCTGTCGTCGGCCATCAGGCACCTCATCTTGGCGTAAGGGGAGTTACTGACAATGGCCCGCAACTTTCTGTCTCGCGGCAGACTCATCAAGGTCGCCGACTACTCGGCGGCCTCCACCGCCGACGTCACGTCGAGCATCGTGGACACCGCCGGCTACGACGGCGTCGTGTTCTTCACCTCGTTCGGCACAGCGAACGCGACCAACACCATCAAGGTGCAGCAGAACACCGCGAACCAGACCACCGGCATGGCCGACCTGGCGGGGTCGTCGGTGTCGAGCGGGTCCAGCGACGAAGACGTGATCGTCGAGATCCACAAGCCGCAGGAGCGGTACCTGCAGGTCGTGGCGTCGCGCGGCGCGTCATCGACGCTGGAGTCGATCTGGGCCTGCCTGTACGGCAAGGGCGCCAGCATCGCGGACAACAGCGTCAGCGGGACGCAGAAGGCCGAACTGCACGCCTCGCCCGACGAGGGGACGGCGTAGCACATGCGTCGTTTGCGCGTGCTTGTGGCGATGGCCGGGCCAGACCAGGGGTGGTCGGTCGGCGACGTCTACGAGTGCGATGCCGTGGCCGCGGCGCGGTTGGTGGCGGCGGGACGGGCCGAGTATCTCGACCCGCCCGCCGTGCCGTCCGCGCCCGAGGCGGCGATGGCCGCCGCGCCCGAGCGGGCTATGCGCCCGCGCGCCAAGGGGCGGGGGTAAGCCGTGCCGTTGTCCTCGACCTGTCTCTGGGCCTCGCTGGACGAGCTGAAGCCGTGGCTCGGCCTGACCGCCTCGGATGTGGCGCACGACGCGATGCTTGAGCAGCGCGCGAACGAGGTCACGGAGGAGCTCGAGCGCGAGACGGGGCGGATCTACGTCTCGCGCACGATCACCGAGACGCTGCACGGCACCGGGACGGCGCTGCTCTACCTGCGGGCGTACCCGGTATCGGCGCTCACGCTGACGTGTGACGGCGTGGCGGTGGACGCGGCCGACTACGTGCTCGACGCGGAGGCCGGCATCCTCACGCGCAAGGCCGGCGTGTGGACGAAGGGCGTGGGGAACTACGCCGCGGCCTACACGGCCGGCTACGCGCGGGCGGCGCTGCCGGCCTCAGTGGTGATGCTGGGCGTGGACCTGTTGCGGGCCAAGTACCTCGGCTGGGGCACGAACACCGACGTGTTCCAACAGCAGGGGTTCGGCGCCGGGCAGACGCTGCAGCCGATGACCGACTGGATCTCGATCCGCAAGCGCATCGACGCCCTGCGGTACGAGGTCCGGGTGCCGGTGGCGTGATGGGCGACTCCGTCCTGCACCAGGTCTGGGACTCACTGGTCGCGGCGCTGGAGGGCATCCGCGCCGACGACGGCTACTCCACGACGGTGCGCACGGTCACGCCCGAGCTGCTGGTCGTGGCCACCTTGCCGGCGCCCCGGGTGCCGGCCCTGGTGGTGCTCCACGACGGGGAGACGAGCACGCGCACGTTCAAGCTCGGCGCCCTCGTCGAGGACCGCCTGGCGTTCATCGTCGAGGGGCGCATCGACGCGCCGGGCCTGACGAGCGGCGACAAGCTCGGGGCCTACAGCGACTTCGTGGCCGACATCGAGCGGGCGGTGACGCGCGACCCGACCCGCGGCGGGGTGGCGAGCTGGACCGGCGTGCGCGGCGTGCGCGGCCCCTACATGGGGCTGGACCACAGCGGCATCGTGCTGTTCCAGGCGCGCGTCGAGGTGCTCGTGGTGCGGACGGTGGGGGAGAGCTGATGGAGAGCGTGACGATTCGGCGGCTGGGCGGGGCCCTGCTGCACCTGTGGAGTGACGCGGCGGGGCAGGGCTGCGACGTGCCCGCCGGCCCGTGCGTGGTGACGGTGCCGGCGTGGGCGGTGCCGCTCGTGCCGGACGCCGAGATCGTCGTGGAGTCGCCGGCCGCGCCGGCCGACGAGGAGTAACCGATGGCTGCGACCACGTTCCAGGCCCAGCGGGTGTACGTCAAGAAGGAGACGGCATTCGCCGACAACACCTACCAGTCGCTCGCGGCAGGCGATGCGGTGAAGGCGCTGAGCATCGCGCTCAACACCGCCCACAACCGGACGCCCTCCCGCGAGAAGCGGTCCACGCCCGACTACGTCGAGGCCAACCCTCGCATGTCGACCACGGGGTGGAACCTGCGCGCCCAGTGGAAGCCGTCCGGCACCATCGGCACCGAGTCCGACCTGGCGCCGCTCTTCGAGGCCCTCATGGGCTCGAAGGTCGCGGCGGGCTCCGGCAGCGGCGTCACGACGACCGTGTCGGCCTCGCCGACGCCCACGGTGAACGGCTGCACGGTGGCGAGCGCGACGGGCCTGGCGATCGGGGACGTGGTCGTCGTGACGACGAGCAACGGGCGCGAGGCGACGCGGATCACGAACATCGCGACCGCCGCGCTGACCTGGTCGCCGCCGCTCTCGGCGGCGCCGGCCTCGGGCGCCGCGGTCGTGGCGGGCGTGACCTACGGGCTGACGACGGCCGCGCCCCCATCGCTGGCCGTGGCCGACTTCCTCGGGGCGTCGAAGAAGGAAGCCAGCATCGGGTCGATGGCCGACTCCTGCACCATCGAATTCGCCAAGTCCGAGGAAGTGGTCGCCGCCTTCAGCGGGGGCGCCGCGAAGTACATCCCGCAGAGCGATGCGGCGCTGGTGGAGCCCGGAACGCAGACGACGGTGGGGGCGTCGCTGAACGGCTTGGTCGCCAAGGCTGTCGTCAACGGCTACGCGTTCAAGGTCACCGGACTGACGGTGCAGATCAAGAACAACGTTGGCCTGCGAGATCAGGACCTGGGCGACGCCTATGCGACGGAGGCGTTTCGCGCCGACACCAGGAATGTTGAACTGACCGCCAACTTCTATTTGGACGACGACCGTATCCGTGACCTCGGCACCGCCGAGAGCAAGGTCGGCTTCTCACTGGTGCTCGGCGACACGAATGGCCGGATGCTGGCCGTGGTGTTTCCTGCCGTGCTGTGGTCGCGCGTGCCACATCCCGCCGGCGAAAGCGGGTCAGTGATCGCCCAGGCATCAGGCATGGCCTACGCGACGGCCACGGGCAACGATTCGGTCGCGCTCGCGGAGCTGTAACGACCCAGCGGAAGGAGGCCCGCTGACATGGCACTGGACCGCTGGGGGCGCGCCCGAACGCGCACGGTGACGCTGGAGGGGACGCCGCGCGAGCTGCAGTTCGCGCGGCTCGCCATCGGCGAGAAGGCGAACCTGACGCTGCTGCTGTCCATCTTCCGCTCGCAGTCCGAGCGGTTGGCGCGGCTGCTTGACGAGCCGGCCGCACGGCAACTCGCGGAGATCGCCGAGGAGCGCGCGGCGAACCTGCAGTTCGGGCAGTGGGTCGAGGAGATGCTGGCCTCGGCGGTGCGGCCGGTGGCGCCGTGGACCAGCGCCGAGGGCCTCGCGGTCACCGACGGGGCCTCGTTCGTCGAGGCGCACGGGGACGACGACCTGACCGCGGCGCTCATGGTGCTCTACGACTGCAACACGGTGTCACGGGGCACCCGGGGAAACTCCGGGTCGCCGCGCGATTCCTCGCCTGGCTCGGACGGCGCGAGCCCGGCAGCGCGTGGCGACGCACCGGGACCGACTGCCGCGCCTGCCGCGCCGAGCGCCTCTGTGAGTCCCGAGGATGCCGTGGCCCCGCCGCCGACACCCCCGTCTGGGTCGATGACATCGGCCGACAGCCCGTCTTCACCTTCGTCTGTCCCGTCCGTAGCCTGACCCCGGAGGTCCAGCACGTGCGCACCTGGTTCGACGCCACCCACGAGATCGAGGCCGGCCTCGGGGGCGTCGTGTGCCGGTGCGTGCGGCTGCCGGAGGCGGGGGGGCTGGCCGACCAGGACGCCTGGCTGTGGGAGGCGATGGGCGTGCTGCGCGACGAGATACAGGCCATCCTGCGCGACGAGGTGGCAGGCCGTGGCTGAGTTCACCACGGCGGCGCTCATGGCGTCGATGCAGCGCGCGAGCGACGAGCTCAAGGGGCGCGTCAAGGAGCTGGTGGCGCGGGCCTCGTCTGGCCTGGTCGCCGACCACCAGCGGCAGATGCCGCGGGGCACGGCGCCCAAGCCACGCGGGCAGGACCAGCGACGGCTGGCCGACCGCGTGACCGCCCTCCCCGTGCAGGACTTCCTGCACGTGGTCTACAGCAACAGCCCCCACCTGCACCTGGTCGAGCTCGGCACGCGCGGCCGCGCGAACGTGACGCGCAACGGCAAGCGACTGAGGACGCCGGCCTACCGCGGCGAGATGCCGAAGCTCGGGCCGCTGTTCGTGCCGCTGGCACTGGCGCGGCGCGCGGAGATGCTGCGGATGAGCGAGGCGCTCATCGGCCTGGACAAGGTGCTCTGATGTCCTGGTCGGCCACCTTCCTCGCGGACTTCACGCAGTGGGACCAGGCGCTGCGCCAGGCCGAGACGAAGCTCGGCGCGTTCGAGCAGTCCACGCTGAAGACCAAGAACAGCCTGCAGAAGATGGTGTCGGAGTTCGACGGCACCAAGGTCATCCAGCAGGCCGGCACGATGGCCGAAGCGGTGACGCGGGCCGGCGGCGCGGCGAAGCTCACCGACGCGGAATTGAAGAAGGTCAACGCGACCTTACAGGAGGCCATCCAGAAGTACCAGCGGATGGGGCAGGAGGCGCCGTCGTCGCTGTCCTCGATGGCCGACGCGGTGCGGAAGCAGCTCGGGCCGCTGGACGAGGTCGGCAAGAAGACGACGCTCTGGGGCTCCGCGCTGGGCTCGGTGAAGACCATCGCCGCCGGCTTCGTCGCGGGCTTCACCCTCGACCGCATCGTGAGCGGCATCGGTAGTGCCGTGTCCTCCAC
>WBZO01002164.1_pt1 | contig 26742 bp, 24 predicted proteins | sample 5204261 | NCBI WGS metagenome assembly WBZO01 (sample SAMN12412400, study PRJNA552823) | activated sludge metagenome | isolation source: activated sludge from anammox sidestream of wastewater treatment plant... | place: USA: North Carolina | collected 2017-09
GCCTATCACTCGGCGCTGGAGCTGCACGGCTCCGCCTACACGGAGGGGTATGAGGTCCAGGTGATCGCGCCCGGTGAGCCAGGTGTGCTCGAAGCCGCCGGCTTCTCGTGCCGTTTCATCAGGCCGCGGCGCGCCTTTACCCGACGCGACGGCGAATTGAAGGACGGGGTCATGGTGGTTGACCGCATGGGGCTCGATGTTCGCGTCACGACGGTCGAGCGCACGATCGCAGATCTGTTCGACCGCTACGAACTCGCCGGCGGGGCGGATGAGCTGTTCAACTCTCTCGACCTCGTGGCGCGGATCGATGCTGCAGCACTGGTTCGCCACATGCGCGCGCTCGGCAACGCGGCGGCGGCCGGTGCGCTGGGCTTCTGGCTCGAGCGCGAACAAAAACGGCTTGGCATTCCCGATACGGCGCTCCGGCAACTGCACGCGATGGCACCGCGTCAGGCTCGTTATGCCCTGGGCGCCAGGCCGGGAGAGGGGAGGACGGCCAAGGGCTGGAACGTAATCCTGCCCGTCGACGTCGTAGAACGCCGGTTCGAGGGGCTGTGAATGGCGGCGCCTTCGATTCAGACGCTTCAGCGGATTGCTGACGATACAGGTCATCAGGCTGGGACGCTCGAAAAGGTACTCCGGCTGCTCGATATCCTGCAGGAAACTGCGGGCGATACCATCTTGAGTGAACGGCTCGCTCTCAAGGGCGGCACGGCGCTAAATGTCTTTCATCTTGGTCTCGACCGGCTGTCGGTTGATATCGATCTCAACTATGTCGGCGCGCTTGATCGGTCGGCGATGGAAGCTGAGCGGCCAGAGGTCGAAGCTGCTCTGAACCGCCTCCTTGCATCTCAAGGCTATGTCGTTCGACGCCGGCCTGACGAACATGCAGGCGGCAAGTGGCTTCTGCGCTTTGCCTCCGCGTTGGGCGGAAACGCCACGCTGGAGCTCGATGTGAACTACATGGCGCGCCAGCCGCTGTTTGGCGCCACTCGTATGCCGTCCACTGCGCTCGGCGACGTACGCGCAGAACGAGTGCTGGTCCTCGACCTCCATGAGATCGTTGCCGGCAAGCTTGTTGCACTCTTCGACCGGCACGCAGCGCGCGATCTTTTTGACGCGCGCCGCATCCTGTCGCTCGATGGGCTCGACTGGAAGAAGATCAAGGCCGCCATGCTCGCTTTTGGCGCCTGCGGGCGCCGAGACTGGCGAACGGTGTCAATCGATTCCATCAAAGGTGATCCGCGCGAGCTTCGGCAAAAGCTTATGATTTGTCTGCCGCGCGGCTATTTCGCTGACCGGCGTGCGATCGACACTTGGGTTGAGGAAACCGTCGCGCTCTGCCGAAAGAAATTTGCCTTCCTTCTCGACTTGACGACGGCTGAGCGGGAGTTCCTCGACTGCGTACTCGACCGTGGGGAGGTCAACACCGATCTGCTGGATGTTGCACCCGCGATCCGCGCCCGCATGGGGGCCATGCCAATGCTTGCCTGGAAGTGCCAGAACGTGCGGAAGCATCGTGGGCTCGACGGTTGATGTCTGGTTCAATGGACGATGACGCACCTTCGTCGCTCCTCGAGTGAGTCTCGACCTCAACCGTCGGGAGTGTGCGTATATTCTCTGATGGAGCTGCGCTGGGTGGCGGCACAAAGTGCCGCAACACCTGACCTATTAATGGCGAACGCGGTAGCAACCAACTTGATTGCACCTCCGAAGGTGTACGGATTGACGAGAGGGTGACCGTGGCCCGAGTCTTCACGCGTGAGCAATTCTACGAGCTCGTCTGGTCCAAGCCGATGACGCACTTGGCGAAAGACTTCGCCATCTCCGATGTTGCGCTCCACAAGATCTGCAGAAAGCACGGTATCCCCAACCCGCCGCTTGGCTGGTGGGCGAAGAAGGCGGCCGGGAAGAAGGTGAAGCAGACGCCATTGCCGGAAGCCAAGCCCGGCGCTGCCGACAGGATCACGATTTCCGATGGTGAGCTCGGTCGTGAATCGGCCAATCTGGCAGCCGCACGCGAGCAGGCACGCATACAGGCATCCGACGGCGACGACAACGAAGCTGCGCCGCCGCACCCGATCGTCGACCGCACCATCGCCACGCTCAGAAAGGCGAAACCATCCGATATCGGCCTGGTCGCCGTCAGCCAAGGTGGACTCATCAAGTGCGAGGTTGCGCCGCGATCCGTCGATCGCCTCGCAGTTATCCTGCCGCGGATTGTACGGGCGGCCTCCTTGCAGGGATTCCAGCTTGTCGGCGGCGAGGGCGCGGCGCACTTCAAATCGGAGACCGAAGTCATCGGTTTTTCGATCTCCGAACTGGTCAAGCGCGAGAAGCATGTGCTGACCGATGCCGAGCATAGCAAGGAGGAAGCCTGGCAACGCAAGCGCGACCTGGCGGCACGGCGCAATGCTTGGGATACGGTGCTCCTCGACAGGCCGCGATTTCCGGAATGGGACTATCACCCGACAGGTCGGCTCTCGTTCGAGTTCGAGCAGGTCTATGTGTTCGGAGGAGGCACGGGCCCTCGTCGCAGCTTCCGCGACGCCAAGGTTCAACGGCTCGAGACCATGGCGAGCGAGATCGGCGTGGGGCTCGCGGTGCTCGCAGCCGCAAAGACAGAGCAACGGCTCAAGAGGGAAGCGGAGGAGCGGAGAAGGGAGGAGGAGCGACGCCGGCGCGAACTGGCGGAGCGCGCCAAGCATATCGAGGATCGTCGCATCGCCGGGCTTGGGGCCATCCTGGCGGAACTCGACGAGTTCGATCGGCTGCGTCGGCTCATCGCCATGCTCACGACAGAAGTCGCGGCCGAGCCGACGGCACGCCTTACGACGTTCCTCTCCTGGGCACAGGATCATCTGGCAAAGCGCGAAGCGCGGCTTTCTGCGCAGGCGATCGAGGAGCGGTTCGCGGCCGCGCATTTGTTCGGCGACGACGACGATCACGCCTTCACGCCGTCGAGATGGTACTAAGCGAGAGACTTGGCGTGCGGGCCGATGGCGAATGATTTCCGGTCGTGCTAAAGCGATGACGGTATTTCTCACGCTGGCGTGCACCGCGTTGCGTGATCGACGAAGCGAAGAAATCGACCAATCGTAGTCGATAGTCGCTGAAACCTCGTTGAATTGGAATCGCGCGATTTTCTGTGGAAAATCAGCACCAGAAATTTTTGTCGGTGCGCAGTTCGGATCGAGACGCGCGATCGAAAAAAATTGCGCTGAAAAATCAGCGCATTAAGATAGCCAAAAATAGATGAGTGGGAGTGAGGGCGGCGCCATTGATCCATATCAATGCAAGGCGATGCTGAAGGGCTGAAGTTCACGGTTCTACGGAATCAACAGTGAGCTTCGGCCGGGCCCTGATCGCCATGCGCGGTACGACGCCTTCTGGCGCCATCCGCGCCGGTTTTGGTTTGGTCGCGGCGGTGGCCGCAAAGCATGGATCAGGTTTCGCGCGACGCGCAGCAGGGCCAGGGTTCGCCGGGCCTGACTCCGCCCGGCCTGACGGGGGCAGAGGCGCAGCGTCGCCTTGAACAATTCGGGCCGAACGAAATCCCCGAGCAGCGGAGCCACCCGCTGGTCACGCTTCTGGGCAAATTCTGGGGACCGATCCCATGGATGCTCGAAGCGACCATTCTGCTTCAGGTGTTGCTGGGGAGGGGCGGAGAAGCGGCGGTCATCGCAGCGCTTCTCATCGTCAACGCAGGCATCAGCTTTTTCGAGGAAGGCCGCGCGGGCAAGGCGCTCGAGCTTCTGCGCCATCGGCTGACGGCCACGGCTCGCGTGCTTCGTGACGGGGTCTGGCGCACCACGGCCTCGGCGGACCTCGTCCCCGGCGACGTGGTCCATCTGCGCATGGGCGATCTCTCGCCCGCGGATGTCCGGATCGTCGAGGGCGAGGTCCTGCTCGACCAGTCCGCACTGACGGGCGAATCCGTGGCTGTCGAGGCAGGCGCGGGCGCTATGGCCTATGCCGCTTCGGTGGTCCGGCGCGGTGAAGCCACAGGCGAGGTCACGGCCACCGGCCAGCGGACCTATTTCGGCAAGACAGCCGAACTGGTGCGGACGGCGCGTTCGACGAGCCATCTGGCGGTGACGATCTTCAAGATCGTCCGCGTTCTCATTGCCATCGACGCCATGCTGATCGCTGCCCTGCTGGTCTATGCCGCCTGGGTCGATCTTCCGCTCCGTGACGTGCTGCCCTTCGCCCTGATCCTGCTGGTGGCGTCTGTCCCCGTCGCGCTTCCGGCGACCTTCACTCTGGCGACCGCCCTCGGTGCGGCGGAGCTGGCGCGGTCCGGGGTGCTGCTTACCCGTCTCTCCGCAATCGAAGAGGCGGCGGGAATGGATGTTCTGTGTACGGACAAGACCGGCACCCTGACCGAGAACCGGCTGAAACTGACCGAGACGCAGCGCGTGGCCGCGACTTCGGACGAGGATCTGCTGAAGTTCGCGGCGCTTGCCTGTGATCCGGCGACGCAGGACCCGATCGATCTGGCCATCCTGACCGCGGCGGACGAGCGCGGCGCGCGCACCGGCCTGCCACCCCGGATCAGCTTCGTTCCGTTCGACCCGGCGACCCGCTACTCGCTCGGCTGCTACCGGCAGGCTGACGGCGAGCTCTGGGTCGTGAAAGGCGCTCCGCAGGCCGTCGCCGCGTTGATCGGCGCGGGGCCTGAGGTCGTGGAGGCGGCCGACGGTCTGGCGGCGTCGGGAGCCCGCGTCCTTGCAGTCGCGCATGGCGGCAGCCGCGCGAGCTTGCGCCTCTCCGGCCTGATCGCGCTCGAAGATCCGCCGCGTGCCGACTCAGCGGCACTGGTGAAGGGTCTCAAGGATCTCGGTATTCGCGTGGTGATGGTGACCGGCGACAATGGCGCCACCGCGCGGGCCATTGCCGGGCGCATCGGCATCGATGGGGCGCTGGCGCCCGCCGATGCGCTCGACCATATCGATGGCGGGCACGCGCTTGACTATGGCGTCTATGCCCGCGTCTTTCCGGAACACAAGATCAGGCTGATCCGGCTTCTTCAGAAGGCCGGCCATGTCGTGGGAATGACAGGCGACGGCGTCAATGACGCGCCCGCGCTCAAGCAGGCCGATGTGGGCATCGCCGTTTCGAGCGCCACCGATGTCGCCCGCGCGGCTGCGGGCGTCGTGCTCACTTCACCCGGCCTCGTCGACGCGCTGACCACGGTCCAGATCAGCCGGCGGATCTATCAGCGGATGCTCACCTACACGATCAACAAGATCATGAAGACGCTGGAGGTCGCGATCTTCCTGACCGTCGGCGTCATCATCACGAACAGCTTTGTGATCACGCCGCTGCTGATCGTGCTTATGCTGTTCACCAACGATCTCGTGACGATGTCCATAGCGACCGACCATGTCGGCTACTCGCAGCGCCCGGACAGGTGGGATGTGCGCACGCTGATGCTGATCGGCAGTCTCCTTGCGGGATTGGTGCTGATCCTCTCCTTCGCGGTTTTCTTCGTCGGCCGCGATGTGCTCGGGTTGAAGCTCGCCGAATTGCAGACGCTGGTTTTCGTCATGCTCGTGGCAACCGGGCAGGGCAATGTCTATCTGGTGCGCGAACGCGGCCCCTTCTGGCGATCCCGACCCAGCCGGTGGCTGGTCGCAAGTTCGCTGGCCGACCTTGTGGTTGTGACCGCGATGGCCGCGATGGGCATCCTCATGGCGCCAGTCAGCCTCAGGCTGATCGTCCCGCTGCTGCTGGTGGTCGCCGTGTATCTCTTCATCCTCGACCACCTGAAGGTCCGGATATTTCGCCGCCTGGCGGTGAAGTGACATTTGGCCCCGGGGTTGAAGAGACCGGCGAGCGTCGCCCCCGTTCCCTCCGGGGCCGAACAACGCTACCCTTCATCCGTTCCATCGGAGGAGCCGGATGAAGCGTTTCGTTTTTTTCAGTCTTGTCATGATTGGCCTGTCGCCGGTCGCCGCACATGCGGATGCGATCGACGACAACACCCTCTGCTATGAGCAGTTCAGCACGGGCAACGACAAGGCGGCCGTCGACTACTGCAGCAGGGCGATCGAGTCCGGCAAGCTCCCCAAGGAAGACCTCGTCGCCGCCTTCATCAATCGCGGCGTCGCACTTCGCAATCTCGGCCAGCCGCGCCGCTCCATCGTCGATTACAGCATGGCGCTGAAGCACGCGCCCAATGATGGGATGATCTATGCCAACCGGGCGAACGCGCTGCGCGACATTGGCGAGCTCGATCGCGCTCTGGACGACGCCAACAAGGCCGTGAAGCTCGACGGGAAGCGCGCGGCCTCCTATTTCGTGCGCGGCGCGGTCTATGAAGCGCAGAGCCGGTTCGATTCCGCGCGCCGCGACTACATGCAGGCGCTGTCGCTCGATCCCGCCAATCGCGACTATCAGGATCACATTCTGGCGCTCGATGCCAAGCGGGCGAAGCAGGCGCAGCAGGGGGGAGGGATGCGATGATCGATCTGATGGATCATCCTGCGGATCCGCGAAAGCTCGATGTCTTCGCCATTACGCGCGAAGCCTATCAGGGCGGGTGGACCCATTTCGGCGAAATGGTCCGGCTGATCTGGCTTCCGGGCCTGCTCTATATCGCCGTCGCGCTCGTATCGGGCGCGCTGGACAGTGAGGCCAATCCCGGCCTGCGTCTTCTCTGCGATCTTGCGGTGTTCTTTCTGTGGCCGATCATCGCAGTCGCCTGGCACCGCTTCATTCTCGTCGGCGATGCGACGCCCGGCCGCTTTCATCTGCATTTCGGCAGGCGCGAGGCGCGCTTCCTCGTCGTTTCGATTTTCCTGAGCCTGCTCGCGCTGCCGGGCATTCTCATCGCGTCGATGACGGCGGCGCTCAACGATCCGTCTCTCGGCACATCGGCATCGCTTCTTGGCTTTCTCGGCCTCATCGTGCTGATGGTCGGCCTCTACTATTTCGTCCGCCTGCTGCTTCTTTTGCCCGCCGTCGCGGTCGATGAGCCGATCAATGCGCGCCTCATTCTCGAGCGCACGCGCGGCAATTTCTGGCGTCTTCTCTCGCTCGTGATATTGGCCAGCCTGCCGCTCGTGCTCGTCATCTTCGCCGGCGCGAGCCTCGTCCTCGCGCTCGGGCTGCCAGGCGTCACCCTCCTCGTTCTCGGGGCGCTGGTCGGCGTCTTCTTCATGATCGTCAACGTCGCGGTCATCTCCATCGCCTATCGGGAACTCATCGGCCCGCCGGGAACGCTCGCCTTCGATCTGGAAGGCCCCGATGCACCGTTGAATTAGCGCTTTCTCTCCGCTAAGGTCCGCCTCGCAAGGATCAGGAACGGTGCCAGTGGGCACCTAAGAGCTTGTTTTGTCAGCTCTTTTCGCTGCGGCGTCCGGCCGCCTCGATATTCCCGGCACTCGTTCCCATATGTGGCGCGAGGCCCATGAGTAAGGATGATCCGACATGTCGGTACAGGCGAAGATCAAGCGCATCACCGTTCCGGAAATTCGTGCGCGCAAGGGCGGCGACCCCATCGTCAGCCTGACCTCCTATCACGCGCATACGGCGCGCTATATCGACCCCTATGTCGACATGATCCTCGTTGGCGACTCGCTCGGCATGGTCATGTACGGCATGGAGACGACGCTGGGCGTCACCCTCGACATGATGATCGCTCATGGCGCGGCCGTCGTGCGCGGCACGGATCGGGCGCTCGTCGTCGTCGACATGCCCTTCGGCAGCTATGAGGAAAGCCCGGAAGTGGCGTTCCGCAATGCAGTCCGCATCATCAAGGAAACGGGCTGCACGGCTGTGAAGCTCGAAGGCGGCAAGCGGCTCTCGCCGTCGATCCGCTATCTGATCGAGCGCGGCATTCCCGTCGTCGCGCATATCGGCCTGACGCCGCAGTCGATCCAGGTCATGGGCGGCTTCAAGACCCAAGGCCGCGTCGAGGAAGAGTGGGGCGCGATCGAGGAAGACGCGGCCGCGGTCGCGGAGGCCGGCGCCTTCGCCGTCGTGCTCGAAGGCATGGCGGAGCCGCTCGCCGCGAAGATCACGAGCGAGATCGACATTCCGACCATCGGCATCGGTGCCTCGCCCGCCTGTGACGGGCAGATCCTCGTTCTCGAGGACATGCTGGGCCTCTCGCCCAAGCCACCGAAATTCGTCAAGGAGTTCGCGACTCTCGGCGCCCAGATCGCCGGTGCCGCGGAGGCCTATGCCCGCGAGGTGCGGGCTCGGACCTTCCCCGCGGTCGAGAACACCTACGGCATGAAAAAAGTAAAATAAGAACAGGCGTTTGCGCTGTTTTCCTGCCGGTTGGCGTTTGCCATCTCCGGGCGCGCGGGCTATTTTACGCGGCCTGCCTGAGCAGGTGCGGGGGAGGTAGCCGCGCCCCGATGGGGCGCAACGCTTTCCTGCGCTATCCTGGTCATCCCTTGGAGTGCGCTCTTGACCGATCTCTTCCGTGAAATCGAAGAAGACATTCGCCGCGACCAGCTCAACAAGCTCTGGGAAAAATACGGCATCTACCTGGTCGGCCTCGCCGTCGGCATCGTCCTCGTGGCGGCCGCCATCGTCGGCTGGCGGGCATGGGAGCGATCGAAGAACGCGGCAGCCTCCGCAACCTATAGCGAACTGGTCACCAAGGCCGAGGGGGAGAAGCCGGCTGAAGCCGCGGCCGCCTTCGGCGAGTTCGCGGAGCGCGCGCCCTCGGGCTATGCGGCGCTTGCCCGGTTGCGTCAGGCGGGGCTGCTCGTCGATGCGGGCGATAAGAAGGGCGCCGTGGCCGTCTATGACGCCCTTGCCGCGAGATCGTCCGCGCCGGACGTGTTCCGCGACATGGCGCGGGTCAAGGCCGCGCTGCTGCTTCTCGATCAGTCGAACTATGAGGACATGAAGGCGCGGCTGGGCTCGGTCGATGTGGCGGGCAATGCCTGGCGCAACAATGCGCGCGAGATTCTCGGCCTTGCGGCATGGAAGGCCGGCAAATTCGCGGAGGCGGGCGCCTATTTCGACGCCATCGTCGGCGACAGCGAGGCCTCGGCCGGTCTGCGCGACCGTGCGCATGTGATGCAGGCCGTTATTGCGCCGCATCTGCCGCGCCCGGCGGCGAAGCCGGATGCGGCCGGTGCCAAGGCTGAAACCAGCAACGCAGCGCCCGCCGACGCGGCCGCGAACCCGAAGGCGGAGTGACCCGGATGGCGATGGGTGTGGATGTGAAACCTTCGGGCCTTCGGGCGGTGTTCAGGACGGCCGGCTTTGCGCTTGTCGCCATCGCGGCTCTGGGCCTCGCCGGCTGCGATACCGTGGGCGACATGTTCTCCTCCGCGCAGAAGCCAAAGCTTCCGGGCAAGCGGCTCTCCGTGATGGAGCTCGAGACAAAGCTCGAGGTCGATCCGGAAGCGAAGGAAACGCAGATCGAGCTGCCGCAGGCTTACGAGAACAGCGAGTGGACGCAGCCGGGCGGCACGGCGGACAACGCCATGTATCACCTCGAGGCGCCGGGCAAGCTCGACAGGGCCTGGAGCGTCAGCGCCGGTTCCGGTTCGACCCGCGCGGCCCGTCTCGTCGCCACGCCGATTGTCGCGGATGGCAAGGTCTTCGTGCTCGACTCGCGCGCGACCATCCGCGCCTTCGATGCGAAGTCGGGCAAGCAGCTCTGGAAGCAGGACGTCACGCCCGAGGATCAGGATTCCTACAAGGCGCGCGGCGGCGGCGTCGCTTACGACAACGGCAAGCTCTTTGCCGCGACGGGCTTCGGCAAGGTGCATGCGCTGAACCCGGCGACCGGCGCCGTCCTCTGGACGGCCGATGCGGGCGTTCCCTTCCGCGCCTCGCCCACGGCCAATGGCGGCCGCGTTTTCGCGGTGACCTCCGACAACCAGCTCATCTGCTTCGCCGAAGAGAACGGCCAGATCCTGTGGCGCCATCGCGGCATCACGGAGAGCGCGGGCATTCTCGCGGCGACAAGCCCCGCCGTTGCGGGCTCCATCGTCATCGTTCCCTATTCCTCGGGCGAACTCTTCGCGCTCCGCGTCGAGAACGGCGCCGTGCTCTGGTCGGATTCGCTCACCCGCACCGGCAATCTCACTTCGCTCTCCGAACTCAATGACATTGCCGGCAGGCCCGTCATCGACCGTGATCGCGTCTTCGCCATCAGCCATTCGGGTCGCATGGTTTCGATCGACCTGAGAACCGGCGAGCGCGTCTGGACGAGAGATATTGCCGGCGTGCAGACGCCCTGGGTGGCGGGCGAATATGTTTTCGTCGTCTCGACCGATCAGGAAGTCATCGCCATCTCGCGCCGCGACGGACGAATTCACTGGCTGACGAAGCTCGATCGCTATGAGGACCCGGAGGACAAGGAAGGACCGATCGAGTGGAGCGGGCCGATCCTTGTGAGCGACCGCCTCGTGCTCGTCTCGACCACTGGCAAGGCCGTGTCGCTCTCGCCCTATACCGGCGAGATCAAGGGACAGGTCGAGCTTCCGGGCAAGACACTCATCGCGCCCATCGTCGCCAACGGTACGGTCTATATTCTGACCGACGACGCCGATCTGGTCGCGCTGCGCTAAGCCGCAATCGCGCGTCCGGTCGCATAAAAAGGGCCGCAGGCCGTGTCATTCAAGGTTGCCATTGTGGGGCGGCCCAATGTGGGCAAGTCCACTCTTTTCAATCGGCTCGTCGGCAAGAAGCTCGCTCTTGTCGACGATACGCCCGGCGTTACGCGCGACCGGCGCGAAGGAGAGGGCCGTCTCGGCGACCTGACCTTCACCGTGATCGACACGGCGGGGCTTGAGGAGGCGACAGGTGACAGCCTCGAAGCGCGGATGCGCCGTCAGACCGATGCGGCGATCGCCGAGGCCGATGTCTGCCTCCTGCTCATGGATGCGCGCGCGGGCGTCACGCCGCTCGACAAGCGCTTTGCCCAGATCCTCCGGAAGTCGCCAACGCCTGTCATCCTTGTCGCGAACAAATGTGAGGGCGGGGCGGGCGAGGCGGGGCGCATGGAAGCCTTCGAGCTCGGCCTGGGCGCGCCCATTCCGCTCTCTGCCGAACATGGCGAAGGGCTTGCGACGCTTTATGAAGCGATCCAGCCCTATGCGGACAGCATCGCCGAGGAGGAGCGCGAACGCGCTGTCGAGGACGCGCTCGCCGCCGACGATGAGGCCGCCAGCCGCTTCGATCCCGAGGCGCCCTACGAGCCCGACCTCGAGGCGCCGCTTCGCATCGCCGTCGTCGGCCGTCCGAATGTCGGCAAATCGACGCTGGTGAACCAGCTTCTCGGCGAAGACCGCATGCTGACCGGGCCCGAGGCCGGCATCACCCGCGACGCTATCGGCATCGAGTGGGAATGGCGCGGCCGCCGCGTGAAGCTCTGGGACACGGCCGGCATGCGCCGCCGCTCCCGCGTCACGGAGAAGCTCGAAAAGCTTTCCGTCGCGGATACGCTGCGCGCCATCCGCTTTGCCGAAGTCGTCGCCGTCACGCTCGATGCCAGCATTCCCTTCGAGCGGCAGGACCTCCATATCGTCGATCTCGTCGAACAGGAAGGCCGCGCGATGCTGATCGTCGTCAACAAGTGGGACGCGGTCGAGGATCCGCAGGCAAAGCTCCGTGAGCTGAAGGAAGAGCTGGAGCGCCTTCTGCCGCAGGTGCGCGGCATACCCATCGTCACCCTGTCGGCGCTGACGGGGCGCGGCCTCGACAAGCTGATGCCGGAGATCGAGCGCGTTCATACGATCTGGAACGCGCGCGTCTCGACGGCGCGTCTCAATCGCTGGCTGGAGGAGGCGATTTCGCGCCACCCGCCGCCCGCAGTCAAGGGACGCGCCATCAATCTCAAATATATCTCGCAGGTGAAGAGCCGACCGCCGACCTTCGCCGTCTTTTCGAGCCGGGCCGAGGAAGTGCCGACGGCCTATCGCCGCTACCTCATCAATTCGCTGCGCGAGACATTCGGCCTTCCCGCCGTGCCCATCCGCCTTTTCATGCGGGCACGCAGAAACCCCTTCGCGGAAAAGAAATAAGCCGGGCGAAAAGCCCGGCTTGTTCTGTCTTGTCATTCCTGCGCTTGGGGCCGCGAACGGCCCGCCGCTCTATGCCTTCGTCTTCTGATATTCGACGATCTCGCCGTTCCGTGTGCAGGTGGGAAGGGCAAGCTCGATGAAAAGCGGCACGAGATCGGCCGGCTTCGTAAGCGTCGAGGGATCCTCGCCCGGCATGGCCTGCTTGCGCATGGCCGTGCGCACCGGGCCGGGGCTCAGCAGATTGACGCGCAGGTTCGTGTTCGCGCATTCCGCCGCCCAGGTTTTGGCAAGCGCCTCGAGCGCCGCCTTGCTCATGGCGTAGCCGCCCCAGAAGGGCTTGGCCTTGTGCGCGGAACCGGAGGTCACGAAGATGGCGCGGCCCGCATCCGAGCGCTTGAGCAGGGGCTCGAAAGAGCGCATGAGCCGCCAGTTCGACGTGATGTTCGTCGCGACGAGCTTGTCCCACGCCTTCACTTCGAGATGGCTCACCGGCGTCAGCACGCCGAGCGTGCCAGCATTGCCGACGAGAATGTCGAGCTTGCCCCAGCGCTCGTAAATCGTCGCGCCGAGCCGGTCGATGGCGTCGAAATCGGTCAGGTCGAGCGGAACAAGCGTCGCCTTGCCGCCGACCTTGCGGATCTCGTCATCGACTTCCTCGAGCCCGCCGACAGTGCGTGCAACGAGGATGACATGCGCGCCTTCCGCCGCAAATCCGAGCGCGACCGCGCGCCCGATGCCGCGCGATGCGCCGGTGATGACCGCGAGGCGGTCCTTAAGCCGTCCGCTCATACTCTCTTCTTTCAGGCGATTTCGGCTAGCAGCGACAATTGCCGCGTGCGTTGTTCGCCGACTTTGTCGGTGAGGGGCGTCGGATAGTCGCCCGTGAAACAATGATCCGTGAACTGCGGATGTTCCTGATCGCGATGCGTGTAGCCGAGCGCGCGATAGAGGCCATCGACAGAAATGAAGGCGAGGCTGTCCACGCCGATATAGTCGCGCATGCCTTCGAGGTCGTATCTCGCGGCGAGAAGCTGCTCGCGCTCCGGCGTGTCGATGCCGTAGAAATCGGGATGCGTGATGGGCGGGCTCGCGATCCGCATGTGTACCTCGCGCGCGCCGGCCTCATACATCATCTTCACGATCTTGACCGATGTCGTGCCGCGCACGACCGAGTCGTCCACCAGAATGATCCGCTTGCCCTCGACGATGGCGCGGTTGGCATTGTGCTTGAGCTTCACGCCGAGCTGGCGGATCTGCTGCGTCGGCTCGATGAAGGTGCGGCCGACATAGTGATTGCGGATGATGCCAAGCTCGAAGGGGATGCCCGACGCCTCCGCGAAGCCGAGCGCGGCGGGCACGCCTGAATCGGGAACCGGGATCACGACATCGGCTTCGGTGGCGCTTTCCCTCGCCAGCTCGCGGCCGAGCTGCTTGCGCACATTGTAGACGCTGCGCCCCGCCACGATGCTGTCGGGCCGGGCGAAGTAGATATATTCGAAGACGCAGGGGCGCGGGCGCTGGGGCGGGAAGGGGCGGATCGACTCGATGCCCTCGCGCGTGCAGACGACGATCTCGCCGGGCTCGATCTCGCGCACGAATTCCGCGCCGATGATGTCGAGGGCGACCGTCTCCGAGCAGAGAATGGGGGCGCCGTTGAGCTCGCCGAGAATGAGCGGGCGGATGCCGAGCGGATCGCGGGCGCCAATGAGTTTCTTCGGCGTCAGCGCGACGAGCGCATAGGCGCCTTCGATCTGGCGCAGCGCGTCGACGAAGCGCTCCATGACGCGCGGGCTCTGGCTGCGGGCGATGAGCTGAAGGATCGTCTCTGTATCGGAGGTGGACTGGAAGATCGCGCCCGCGCGGACGAGTTCGTTGCGCAGCGTGATGGCGTTGGTCAGGTTGCCATTATGCGCGATGGCGAAACCGCCGCCCCAGAGATCGGCGAAGAGCGGCTGCACATTACGCAGGATCGTTCCACCCGCGGTCGAATAGCGCACATGGCCGATGGCAATGTCGCCCATGAGGCGTTCCATGACCGTGCCGCTGGAAAAGTGGTCGCCGACAAGGCCGAGGCGGCGCTCCGAATGAAAATGCTCGCCATCGAAGCTGACGATGCCCGCCGCTTCCTGTCCGCGATGCTGGAGGGCGTGAAGCCCGAGCGCCGTCAGCGCGGCCGCATCCGGGTGCCCGAAAACGCCGAACACGCCGCACTCTTCGCGCAGCGTGTCACCCATGAGTTCTTCGTCCGTAATGCAGGTCGGGCGCTCGCCGAGGGTATGTTTTTCCGATGCGGCGATGGAGGTTCGGGTCACGGTTTGGGCCACATTCGGAAAGGAAAAGGATAACTGTTCATGCATCCGATGCGCTCCCAAAGGGGTCCGGTCACTCTGTGCTCTCGAAAAGCCTGTCGAGCCCCCTCCGCTCGGAGGGGTTATAGCCGTCGTCCTGCGCGCTGTCAGCGCCCGATTTGCCGTCGGCTGCCGCGGGCGCGCTGGCTGCGGGATAGCGCTTATCGGGCGCGGGCGCAACTGCCCGGGGCGGCGCGGCTGTGCTCGGCGCGGGCTTCGCGCGGCTTTCGTTCTTCGGCGCGGGCGCGGATTTAGGCACTGTCGGCGCCAGCGTGAACAGCGTCGATGCCGAGGATTCGACCAGCGGCCGCAGCCTCGCATTCCTGATCCAGTCCGGCTGGTCGGCCGGGTTCGGCACCAGCCATGCGAAAAATAGGTAGGCGACTGTCACGATCAAGAGCCCGCGGACGAGTCCGAACAGGAAGCCGAGGGTGCGGTCGAGCATTTCGGCCTGATCGTGCAGGGCGAGAAGATGGTCGGCCCAGCGCATGGTGAAGGCCGCCACGAGCACATATCCGCCGATGAAGATCGCCAGCGCGGCGACGACGGCGGCAAGCCAGCCCGGCGAGATCATGCCGCGGAAGAAGGGCGTCGCATAGGGAAAGAGCCAGAGCGCAGCGAGCGCCCCGACCACCCAGGCGAGGATCGAGAGAACCTCATTAGTGAAGCCGCGCAGAAGCGCGAGCACGCTCGATATGAAAAGAACCGCCAGGACGATGCCGTCGAATAGCGTCACCTATGTCCCTCCTTGAGACATTTATCCTATCACAATTCGCTGCCCCGGCGCTCGCGGGGCCGACCGGAGCTTCCCGCCGCAAGATGCGCGACGAGCCCGGCAAGGTCGGAAATTTCGGTCATTTCAAGACCGCTGGAGGGTTTTTGGCGCGATGCCGAGGCGGGCAGGATAGCACGGCGGAAGCCGAGCTTTTCGGCCTCTTTCAGCCGCGCTTCCATCTGGTTCACGGGGCGGACCGCCCCTGAAAGGCTGATTTCGCCGAATATGACGCAATCGGGCGGCAGGGCGGCGCCGGTAATGGAGGAAACAAGCGCGCCTGCGACGGCAAGATCGGCCGCGGGCTCGTTGATTCGCAGGCCGCCCGCGACATTGAGATAGACGTCCTGTCCGGCAAGGCTCAGCCCGCAGCGCGCATCGAGCACGGCAAGCACCATGGAGAGCCGTCCCGTATCCCAGCCCACCACAGCGCGGCGCGGGGTGCCGAGAGAACTTTGCGCGACGAGCGCCTGGATCTCGACGAGCACGGGCCGCGTGCCCTCGATGCCAGCGAAGACCGCGCTTCCGCTCGTCTCGCCGTCGCGCTCGCCGAGAAAGAGGGCGGAGGGGTTCGGCACTTCGGCGAGGCCCATCTCGCCCATTTCGAAGACGCCGATTTCGTTCGCCGGTCCGAAGCGGTTCTTCACCGCGCGCAGGATACGGAACTGGTGTCCCCGCTCGCCCTCGAAATAGAGAACGCAATCGACCATGTGCTCGACGACGCGCGGACCCGCGATCTGCCCGTCCTTCGTCACATGACCGACGAGAATGATCGCCGTGCCATGCCGCTTGGCGAAGCGCACGAGGTCCTGCGCCGTGGCGCGCACCTGCGCCACCGTGCCGGGCGCGGATTCGAGCGCATCCGTCCACATGGTCTGGATGGAGTCGATGACGACGGCGGCCGGCGCCTTGGCGCCGTCGAGCGTCGAGAGAATGTCCTTGAGGTTCGTCTCCGCGCCGAGCCGGACGGGCGCATCCGCAAGGCCGAGGCGCCGCGCCCGCATGCGGACCTGCGCGATCGCCTCTTCGCCCGAGATATAGACGACATCGGCGCCATTGCGCCCGAGCGCGGCCATGGCCTGAAGCAGAAGCGTCGACTTGCCGATGCCGGGATCGCCGCCCACCAGCAGCGCCGAGCCCGGCACGAGCCCGCCGCCGCAGACGCGGTCGAATTCGGCGACGCCGGTGACGAGCCGCGGCGGATCGGCCGTTTCGCCCGCAAGCGAGACGAGTTCGATCTGCCGCCCCTTGCCGCGCGCGCCCTTTTGCGGACCGCCGCCGACGCCGGAACTTTCGGCCGCTTCCTCGACGATGGTGTTCCATTCGCCGCAGGATTCGCACCGCCCCGCCCAGCGCGGTGTCACCGCGCCGCAGGCCTGGCAGACGAAGATGCGCGAGGCGCGGGCCATGCGTACTCCCGTTTGGCGGCGGTTGCCGCCATCAGCTTGGCCGGGCGCGGCTTGCCCGGCGGCGTGGAAACATCAGGGCTTCAGCACGTCCATCTTGATCGGCCCTTCGGCGCGGCCGTGGATGAACTGGTCGACATATTCGTTGCCGCTCGAATCGATCTCCTCGCGCGAGCCCGTCCAGATGATCTGCCCCTTGTAGATCATTGCGAGTTCGTCGGCGATCTTGCGCGCGCTCGCCATGTCGTGCGTGATGGAAAGCGCCGTCGCGCCGAGATCCCTCACGCTGCCGATGATGAGATCGTTGATGACGTCGGCCATGATCGGGTCGAGGCCCGTCGTCGGCTCGTCGAAGAAGATGATCTCCGGGTCCGCCGCGATGGCGCGGGCAAGCGCCACGCGCTTCTGCATGCCGCCGGAAAGCTCGGCCGGATAAAGCTCGCCGACTTCCGGGCCAAGGCCCACCTTGGCGAGCTTGGCGATGGCGACGTCCTTGGCTTCCTTGCGCTTCATGTTGCGGCCCTGAATGAGGCCGAAGGCCACATTCTGCCAGACGGGCAGGCTGTCGAAGAGTGCTGAGCCCTGAAACAGCATGCCGAACTTGCGAAGCGTTTCCTCCCGCTCCCGTGCCGCCATTTTGAGGACGTTGCGCCCGTCCACGAAAATTTCGCCCTCGTCGGGGCGCAGGATGCCGAGCACGCATTTGAGCATCACCGACTTGCCGGTGCCCGAGCCGCCGATCACGACCAGCGACTTCTCACGCGGGATCACGAGATTGAGCTTGTTAAGCACCACCTTGGAGCCGAAACGCTTGGTGACGTTTCTGAGCTCTATCTTCGGCACGTTCCGGTCGACGGTCTGTTTCTGGTTGGCCATGGCCGGTCTCACTTCGTGAAGAGCAGTGACGTCATCACATAGTTCGACGCCAGAATGAGGATCGAGGCGGTGACGACGGCATTCGTCGTGGCGCGGCCCACGCCCTGCGCGCCGCCCTTGGAATGGAAGCCGTGGAAGCAGCCCATCAGCGCGATGATGAAGCCGAAGACGCCCGACTTGATGAGGCCCGATGTCACATCTTCCATCTTGAGGAAGTTGACGGTGTTCTGGATGTAGACGCCGGGGTTGAAATGAAGGCTCGTCGAGCCGACGACGAAGCCGCCCATGACGCCGAGAATGTCGGCCACGAGAATGAGGATCGGCAGCGTGATGACGGCGGCGGCGATGCGCGGCACCACGAGATATTTGTAGGGGTTCGTGGAAAGTGTCGTCAGCGCGTCGATCTGCTCGGTCACCCGCATCGTACCGAGTTCGGCGGCGATCGCCGCCGAGACGCGGCCCGCGACCATGAGGCCGCCGATCACGGGCCCGAGTTCGCGCGTGATGCCGAGGGCAACGATGGTGGCGACGATGTTCTCCGAATTGATCGTGTTGCCGCCATAGTAGATCTGGAGCGCCAGCGCGCCGCCGGTGAAGAAGGCGGTGAGAGCGACGACCGGGAGCGAGAAATAGCCGATCCGTATCATCTGCTGGCCGAGCAGCACCCAGAAGAAGGGCGGGCGGAAGATGTGGCTCACACTCGTCCAGGTGAATTGCGAAAGCCGTCCGATCTCGGCGAGCAGGGCCAGTACGACCCGGCCGATGATAGCGAAGAAATTCAAGGCAGCTCCCCGTGAGTGGTTTTGCCGAACGCCCCCGGGCGGGGGCTGGCGACAAGGTAGGTCATGATTCCGTGGTCGAACAACCGGCGCCAGTGTAAATCCGCTTGTACCGGTCTCCGAGATTGGTGAGAACCTCATATCCTATGGTTCCCGCCCGTGTCGCCACCTCGTCCAGCGTCACATGGGGGCCGATCAGCTCCGCAAGGTCGCCCCGCTTGACCGCCCCTTCGGACAGCTCGGTCACGTCTATCGAAATGAGATCCATGGAAATCCGCCCGGCAATGGGCGCGTAGTGCCCGGCGATATGGACGCGGCCCCCGACATGGCTGCGCTGCCGGTCGGAGCCGAGCGCGCGGAAAAACCCGTCGCCATAGCCCATCGCGATGACCGCGATCCGGCGCGGTCCCTTCGCCTCGAATGCCGCGCCATAGCCGACCGTTTCGCCGCTGGCGACCTCGCGCACATCGAGGATGCGCCCCTGCAACCCGACGACTGGGCGGCAGGGATTGGCGCGGCCGGTGAAGGGGTTGCCGCCATAAAGCGCGATACCGGGCCTGACGAGATCGAAATGATACTCGGCCCCGAGATGGACCCCGGCCGAATTGGCGAGGCTCGCGGTCACGCCCGGAAAGGCGTCGCGGATCGCCCTGAAGCGCTCGAGCTGGTGCCGGTTCAGCGGGTGATCGGCCTCGTCCGCGCAGCCGAGATGGCTCATGACGAGCGTCACATCGACGCCTGACAGCGCCTCGGGGGTCGAGATGAGCCGTTCGGCCTCGCGCTCGGCGATGCCGAGCCGGTTGAGCCCGGTTTCGAATTGCAGGCCGGCTGAAAGCGAGCGGCCGCGCCTTTTCGCCAGCGCCCGCCACTCCTCAACCTCGGCAAGGCTAGAAAGACAGGGGCGCAGGCCATGCGCCTCATAGGCATCCGCCGCGCCCGCGATGAGCCCGCTAAGGATGTAGATGGTGGCGTCGGGCAGGAGGCCGCGCAGCGTGGCGCCTTCGCCAGCCGTGGCGACGCAGAAGGTCCGGCAGCCCGCCCCCCACAGCGCGCGCGCGACCGGGGCGAGGCCGAGGCCATAGGCCCGCGCCTTGACGACGCCAGCGACCTCGCTCCCCTTCGCCAGTTCCCTGATCGCAAGGTAATTGGCGACAAGCGCGTCGAGGTCGATGGTCAGGAATGCGCCGGCCGGAGCCGAGGCGAGAGCGGAGGAGGCAATGTCTTGTGCAGGCATAATGAACTCAAGCGCGTCATGACCCGCCGCTTGGGGCGGGCGAAGCCCTTCTTGCGAGTGTCAAAGGCATGAATGCCTGCACGGGCTGCCGCCGGAACGCTTCGGCCGGCCCCCTGCGATTGGCAAACATTCGGGCAAGCCTAGTCAGCCCCGGCCGATTGGCCAATCGCCAAATTAGGGCATGGCCGGGGGGCCTGATTATGGGTGATGGTCCGGCAGCCTGTCGTCGTGAATGAGATCGGCAAAGCGCGTCACATTCGCCTCGAATTGCAGCTTGACCGTGCCGGTCGGCCCGTGGCGCTGCTTGCCGATGATGACCTCGGCGAGCCCGTGCACCTGGTTCATCTCTTCCTGCCAGGCCAGATGTTCCGGCGTTCCCTCGCGCGGCTCCCGGCGCTGCACGTAATATTCCTCGCGGAACACGAACATCACCACGTCGGCGTCCTGCTCGATCGAGCCGGACTCGCGAAGGTCGGCGAGTTGCGGCCGCTTGTCGTCGCGCGCTTCCACCTGACGCGAAAGCTGGGAGAGGGCGACGATCGGGACGTTGAGTTCCTTGGCCAGCGCCTTGAGCCCGGTGGTGATCTGCGTCACCTCCTGCACGCGGTTGTCGCCGAACTTGCCGGAGCCCGCGAGAAGCTGGAGATAGTCGACCACGAGAAGGCCGAGCCCGCGCTGACGCTTGAGCCGTCGCGCGCGCGCCGCGAGCGTCGCGATGTTGAGGCCGCCCGTATCGTCGATATAGAGCGGGATGCTCTGCAATTCGCGCGAGGCATCGACCAGCGAGTGGAATTCATGCTCCTGTATGCGCCCGCGCCGGATGGCCTCGGAAGGCACGCCTGATTGCTCGGCCAGCAGACGCGTCGCCAATTGTTCCGCCGACATTTCGAGCGAGAAGAAGCCAACGATCGCGCCGTCCTTCACCGCGACCGTGCCGTCGGCATGGTGCTCGGCCTTGTAGGCCTTGGCGGCGTTGAACGCGATGTTGGTCGCAAGCGCGGTCTTTCCCATCGAGGGGCGTCCGGCAAGGATGATGAGGTCGGAAGACTGAAGTCCGCCCATCATCTTGTCGAGATCCATGAGGCCTGTCGAAATGCCGGAAAGGCCGCCATCGCGCTCATAGGCCGCCGCCGCCATGTCGATCGCGCCTTTGAGCGATTCATGGAAGCTGCGGAAGCCGCCTTCGTATTTTCCGCGCTCGGCGAGCTGATAGAGCGCCTGTTCCGCATCGAGGATCTGCGAGGAGGGCGTGTCGTCGACGGGCGCGTCATAGGCGCGCGTATGAATATCCACGCCGACCTGAATGAGTTCGCGCCGGATGGCGAGATCGTAGATCGTGCGCCCGTATTCCTGGACGTTGATGATCGTCGTCGCCGCGCCCGCGAGCCGCGCGAGATATTGCGGCCCGCCGATCTCGGCCAGCGCCTCGTCGCGCTCGAAGAAGTTCTTGAGCGTCACCGGCGAGGCGAGATGCCCGGCCGTGATGAGCTTCGCCGCCGCCTCATAGATGCGCCCGTGAAGCGCGTCGAAGAAATGCGCCGGCTCGAGGAAGGTCGAGAGGCGGTCATAGGCTTCGTTGTTGACGAGGATCGCGCCAAGCAGCGCCTGCTCGGCTTCGATGTTGTGCGGGAGCACGCGGTAGCCCTGGGCACCCTCATCGTCGGACATGGCGGAGAAAGCAGGCTGAATATTTTCCATGGCCTCGTTTTACGCGATACCCGCCAGCAAGGAAGCCGCATTGAGCCGCATTGCCGTCTGTTCCCCATGATACTTGTCCACAAGCCGGGATAAAATCACGATCATCGCCTAAGCCCTTGGCATTTGGCCGTTTCCCCGGCCCCGGCAATTGTGGAAAATCCCGGTATGACAGCAAGAGTATAGATCGAGTCGCGGGACGGTTCCCGGTCCCCATTGTTGCGTTCCCCGAAACAGCCTGTCTTTCCGCGATGCCGTAGTCGGCCGGGGAGGGCAGCCGCTAGATTCGCTTCTGTCGCAACGCGCTCCCCCACAACGCCGGAAGGGGCGCCAGAGAGGCCAGCAAGGCCGAAAGGGATTTCGCAATGCAAAGCCTGTCGCCTTATTTTTCCTTCGTGGGCCGCATACTTCTGAGCTTCATGTTCGTCATGAGCGGCGCGCAGAAGCTCGGCGCGCATGACGCGACCGTCCAGTACATCGCCTCTTCGGGGATGCCGCTTCCCGCGCACGCCTATATCGGCGCGGTCATCGTCGAACTTGGCGGCGGCCTCCTGCTGCTCGTCGGCTATCAGGCGCGCCTCGCGGCGCTGGCCCTGAGCCTCTTCACGCTGCTGGCGGCGGTGTTCTTCCACACCAATTTCGCCGACCAGACACAGACCATCATGTTCATGAAGAACTTCACCATCATCGGCGGTCTGCTGATGGTCGCGGCGCATGGAGCGGGCGGGTTGTCGATCGACGGCCGCAGGGCATCCTGAGCGGGGCGGCGCGGGCGGTCACTCGCCCGCGCGCATACGCCTCTGCGCCGGAAATTCGGAAAGCCGACTTTCCCGCTCGCCCATATAGTCGCGGGTCATGGGGAGCGCGTCGATCTTCCTCGTGAGCTGAAGCTGGAAGTTCACCATGCCCTCATGGCGGAACGAGGTTTCCGAGCCCGCGAGATAGAACTCCCACATGCGGCAGAAACGTTCGTCGTAGATCTTCGCGGCGATGTCGCGCTTGGCCATGAAGCGCCGCCGCCATTCGCGCAGCGTCTCGGCATAGTGCAGCCGCAGCACTTCGAGATCGGTCATGAAAAGCCCGGTCTTCTCGACAGCCGCCGCCATCTCGCTCAGGGCGGGAATATAGCCGCCGGGGAAGATGTATTTCGCGATCCAGGGATTGGTGGCGCCGGGCGGGTCGAGGCGTCCGATCGTGTGGATGAGGGCGACGCCGTCTTCCTTCAGCAGACGCTGCACGGCCTTGAAATATTCGCCGTAGTAGCCGACGCCGACATGCTCGAACATGCCGACCGAGACGATGCGATCGAATTCGCCTTCGAGCGTGCGGTAGTCCTGAAGATGGAATTTGACGCGGTCGGCGAGCCCGCGCTCGATGGCGCGCTGGCTTGCGATCTTGTGCTGCTCGCGGCTGAGCGTGATGCCGGTGACTTCCGCGCCCGTTTCCTCGGCGAGCGTCAGCGCCAGCCCGCCCCAACCGCAGCCGATGTCGAGCACGCGCATGCCCGGCTCGATCATGAGCTTCGCCGCGATGTGCCGCTTCTTCGCCAGTTGCGCCTCTTCGAGGCTCATGGCCGGATGGGCGAAATAGGCGCAGGAATATTGTTTGTCGGCATCGAGGAAGAGATCGTAGATCCCGCCGTCGAGATCGTAGTGATGCGCGACATTCGCCTGCGCCTTGCCGATGGGATTGTGCTGGTCGATCCGCCGCTTTGTCCTCCGGAGCGCCGCGAAGACCTTGAAGGCACGGCTGGGATAGTTCGTGCCCAGATTGCCGAGGAGGAGATCGAGCAGGTCGTAGATCGTCGCAGGCTCGTCCACGGTCAGGGAGCCATCCATATAGGCTTCGCCGAGCCGGAGATAGGGATTGAGGGCGAGCTTCAGTTGCTGGCCGCGCTCGTGGAGCCGGAGGGTGACCTGCCTGCCCGTTCCATCGCCGAAGACCGAGGTCTTTCCGTTCCAGTCGACGACGCGGAGCGAGCCACGAGCGACGACCTGCTTAATAAGGATACCGAACAGCATACAACCTCCGTTTCCAGAGTTGACGCGAGGTCGGCCCCGATCAGTACACGACCGGACCAGACCGGTTTTGCACCCCCTTATTTGTCTCGCATTATGAGAGTTTAACCACAGTTTGGAATCAATAAAAAAATTCACCGCCGGCTTGAGGCGCCGCTGGCGCAAATGGGGCAGGGCGCAAAGAAAAACGCCGCCCAGGAGGGCGGCGTTTCGCAGTTCTGATTGAGCGGATGCGGGAGCCGGTCAGGCTTCCGTCTCGCCCTCGGCGGCTTCGCCTTCCTCGGCCGGTGCCAGTTCCTCGGCTTCGAAGAACTCCTCGGCCTCGATCTCGAAGTCCTGATCGCGCTTGGTCAGATCTTCGCCGGACGCCTGGCGCTGCGCCTCTTCCTCCGAACGGGCGATGTTGACCGTCACATTCGAGGAAACTTCCGGGTGCAGAACGATGCGGACTTCGCGAAGGCCGATCGACTTGATCGGATGATCGAGCGAGACCTGGTTGCGGTCCGTCGAGAAGCCGCCCGCAGTGAGCGCCAGCGAGATGTCGCGCGTGGTGACCGAACCGTAGAGCTGTCCCGATTCACCCGCCTGGCGCAGGATGATGAAGGACTGGCCGTCGAGCCGGGCCTTGACCTGCTCGGCTTCGTTCTTGAGTTCGAGGTTGCGTGCCTCGAGCTGCGCGCGCTGCGACTCGAAGCGCGCGATGTTTTCCTTGGTGGCGCGGAGCGCCTTCTTGCGCGGCAGGAGGAAGTTACGGGCGAAGCCGTCCTTCACTCTCACCACATCGCCCATTTGGCCGAGCTTTTCCACCCGTTCCAGAAGTACGACCTGCATGTCTGTCTCCTTTCCCGGGCTCAGCCGATGACGTAGGGCAGAAGCGCGAGGAAGCGCGCGCGCTTGATGGCGCGGGCGAGTTCACGCTGCTTCTTGGCGGAAACCGCCGTGATGCGGCTCGGAACGATCTTGCCGCGCTCCGAGATGTAGCGCTGCAGGAGCTTCACGTCCTTGTAGTCGATCTTCGGGGCGTTGGCGCCGGAGAAGGGGCAGGTCTTGCGGCGGCGGAAGAAGGGCCGGCGCGCGGGGGCTGCTGATGTGCTCATTATTCGTCACTCCCTTCCGAAGCAGCTTCGTCGCGGTCGCGCGAGAAGCGGGGGCGGTCGCCACGGGGACGGTCGCCACGGTCGAATCGGTCGCCGCCACGGCGCTCGTCGCGGCCGCCGCGGTTCTGCAGCATCGCCGACTGGCCGGTCTCATGCTCCTCGACGCGGATGGTGAGGATGCGGATGACGTCTTCGTTGATGCCCTGCTGACGCTCCATTTCGGCAACGGCTGCCGCCGGCGCGTCGATGTTCATGAGCGTATAGTGGCCCTTGCGGTTCTTCTTCACCTTGAAGGCGAGGTTCCGCAGGCCCCAATATTCGGTCTTGCTGACCGAACCGCCATTTTCCTTGATGATGTTCGAGAACTGTTCGACCAGTCCTTCGACCTGCTGCTGCGACACGTCCTGTCGCGCAATGAAAACATGCTCGTAAAGAGCCATTGAGCCTTTTCCCATTTGTATCCGGCCCCGGCGCAAAGCCCCCTTTGAGCCCTTGAAAAGGCTCTAAAGGACCACCAAAAGAGCGGAGACACCGGAGCCCGGGATTTCTCCCTGCCGCGCCTTTGGGGCACGGTGCGCCGTTCAGCCTCCAACCAGGGCCTTCAGAAGCCGCGCAATATAAGGAAAAACCCCGGAGAAGCAAGGGGGCAGGCGCGGCGGAAAGCGGCGGAATTCGGGGGATCGGCCGGGCTTCTTGACTCGACTCTGCCTGCCTGTATCTCTTTCCGCTTCCGGGCTGCGAAGAGCCCGTGTCAGTTAACAGCGTTCGCAGGGAGCGTCGATGAGCAGGGCTTTCACCTTTCCGGGGCAGGGATCGCAGGCGGTCGGCATGGGCCGCGAACTGGGCGAGGCGTTCGCCACGGCGCGCGAGGTCTTCGAGGAGGTGAACGAGGCCCTCGGCCAGAACCTCACCCGGCTGATGTGGGAAGGCCCGCAGGAAGACCTCACCCTGACCGAGAATGCCCAGCCAGCCATCATGGCTGTGAGCCTCGCGGTCGTCCGTACGCTCGAGAAGGAAGGTGGCTTCCGCCTCGCCGACAAGGCGGCTTTCGTCGCCGGCCATTCGCTCGGCGAATATTCGGCGCTCGCCGCCGCCGGCGCCTTCAGCCTCGCCGATACGGCGCGCCTCCTGAAGCGGCGCGGCCAGGCCATGCAGCGCGCCGTGCCGGTCGGCGTCGGCGCCATGGCGGCCCTCCTTGGCCTCGACTATGACGCCGCCGCCGAGGTGGCGAGGGAAGCCGCGCAGGACGAGGTCTGCGAGGCCGCGAACGACAATGGTGGCGGGCAGGTCGTCGTCTCCGGCGCCAAGGCCGCGGTCGAGCGCGCCATCGAGATCGCCAAGGGCAAGGGCGCGAAGCGCAGCATGCTTCTGCCGGTGAGCGCTCCCTTCCATTGCGCGCTGATGCAGCCCGCCGCCGACGAAATGGCCGACGCGCTCGCCGATGTCGAGATCCGCACGCCCTCCGTGCCGCTCGTCGCCAATGTCACCGCCTCGCGGGTCGCCGATCCGGCCACCATCCGTGATTTGCTGGTGAAGCAGGTGACCGGCATGGTGCGCTGGCGCGAAAGCGTGCTCTACATGGAAGGGCAGGGCGTCACGCATTATGTCGAGACCGGCGCGGGCAAGGCACTTGCCGGCATGATCAAGCGCATTGCGCAGCAATCGCCTGAAATCGTTTCGGTGGGCACGCCCGCCGATATCGAAGCCATTCTGAAGACGATTTAAAAACGGGAGCCAACATGTTCGACCTCACAGGAAAAACCGCGCTCGTCACGGGCGCGTCGGGCGGCATCGGCTCCGACATCGCCCGCGCGCTCCACGGGCAGGGCGCGACGGTCGCGCTCTCCGGCACGCGCCGGGAGGCGCTCGATGGGCTCGCCGCCGAGCTTGGCGGCCGCACGCATGTGCTGCCCTGCAACCTCTCGGACGCGGCAGCGGTCGATGCGCTGCCGAAGCAGGCCGAGGACGCGATGGGCGGCCTCGACATTCTCGTCAACAATGCCGGTCTCACCCGCGACAATCTCTTCATGCGGATGAAGGACGAGGAGTGGGACGAGGTCATTCGCGTCAACCTCACCGCCGCCTTCCGCCTCTCGCGCGCCAGCCTTCGCGGCATGATGAAGCGCCGCTTCGGCCGCATCATCGGAATCACTTCCGTCGTTGGCGTGATGGGCAATCCCGGCCAGGGCAACTATGCGGCATCGAAGGCCGGCATGATCGGCATGACGAAGTCGCTGGCGCAGGAAGTGGCGAGCCGCAACATCACCGCGAATTGCGTCGCGCCGGGCTTCATCCGCAGCGCCATGACCGATGCGCTGACCGACGATCAGAAGGGCCGCATCATGGGAACGATTCCCGCCGGCCGGCTCGGCGAGGCGAGCGAGATCGCCGCCGCCGTGGTCTTTCTGGCCAGCAACGAGGCCGCCTATGTGACCGGCCAGACGATCCATGTTAACGGTGGTATGGCGATGATCTGATCCGTGAAGTTCGCGTCCAGAGCAGAAAATCAAATGAA
>WBZO01002166.1_pt1 | contig 26695 bp, 24 predicted proteins | sample 5204261 | NCBI WGS metagenome assembly WBZO01 (sample SAMN12412400, study PRJNA552823) | activated sludge metagenome | isolation source: activated sludge from anammox sidestream of wastewater treatment plant... | place: USA: North Carolina | collected 2017-09
AAAGCGGGGGGCTTGCGCGTGCATTCCTACACCTCGCCGCATCTTGTCCGCTTTAATGAAAGAATCAGAGTAAATGAGCAGGAAATAACAACTGGACAGCTTATTCCTTTGCTGAATCGCATTCTGGCATTGAAAGATGACTACCCTTCGACATTTTTTGAAGCAACAACGGCGGCGGCGTTTCTGGCATTTTGCGAAACTCCTGCCGATATTGTCATACTCGAAACTGGCATGGGGGGGCGGCTGGATGCGACGAATGTTCTTGCGAAACCTGCAGTTACAGCAATTACACCCATTGCCATGGATCATACTGAATTCCTGGGAGAGACTTTAGAAAAAATCGCTGCAGAAAAGGCGGGAATTATAAAACCTGAAACCGTATGTGTGGTTGGCCCGCAACTGCCGCAGGCAATGAAGGTAATAGAAAGTACTGGCAAAAATCTATTCCGCTACGGGAGGGAATGGGAATGCGAATATCGTCACGAACAACACTGGACTTATCGCAGCTCCAGCAGGGAGTGGCGCTGTAGCCTTCCCGGATTGCAAGGTGATCACCAAATATATAATGCGGCGACTGCATTGGCGGTCATTGAGCAGTTGAAGGATTTTTCGATTTCCCGGGAGGTGGCGAATCAGGGGCTGCAACAGGTGAGCTGGCCTGCCAGGCTGCAGAAGCTGGATGCGGGATATTGGCGTGAAAAATTACCCGGCGAGGGCTGGAGCCTGGTGCTGGATGGCGGTCACAACCCGCATGCTGCAAAAGTTATAGTGGATTGGGCGCGCCGGCAGAATAAACCTGTGTATCTCATTTTGGGAATGCTTCGAAATAAGGACATAAACGGCTATCTTGAGCCTTGGAAAGAGCTGCTAAAAACGATCCATGCTGTATCAATTCCAGACGAGGCCGATGCCCTGGCGGCCACTGAAGTTACTGCGGCTGCACAAAAAGAAGGTTTTAATTCAGTGGCCTGTCAGGACGTTGAGAATGCGCTGGAGTTAATTTCCAAGCAGCCCGAAGGGCTTGTTATAATTGGAGGATCACTCTATCTCGCCGGGTACATATTGAGAAAAAATTAACCAATTGTTGAGGCTTGCCCGTTAAAATGCAAGCTATGGAAGTTTCTGGAAAACATCAGCGTATTACAGAAGTGCTGCAGGATTACTGGCAGCAAAAAAATGCTGGCGGCATCATGCCTTCCGAAGAGGATATTGATCCGCAGGATCTGGGAGATTTATGGGAGCATTGCTTCCTCGTTCAAAAAATGCCGGATAATAAGTTTATGTACCTGCATATGGGATCGGCCATTATCGAAGCATACGGTGATGATCTTACTGGCCAGGAAGTCTGTGAGAAACTCGTGGGCCAACTGCATGAGCCGCTGGTGGCGAAATTTCATGAGACTATAGAAAGAGGGCGTCCTGTGCTGGATGAGTCCTCGTTTATCAATCGCAAGCAAATGGATATCCGTTATCGCACCTGCTTACTGCCATTGCGTAAACAGGCGAGAGAAGCAGCATATATTCTTGGGGGGATGAAATGGAAGGCATATTGAACGACGAATTCGCACCAATTGAGTTTGATCGTCGCAGTTTACGCAAAACGGGTGTGGTGTATCGTGTCTATCGCGATTCAAGGGAATTTGCCGAAATCGAAGCAGGATCTGCCCATGAAGCACTCGAGCGCAGCGATATCAAGAAGCCGTATAAGATATCTCGCTATATGTTGAACCATCTTCCAATTCTGGATAATGGGATGTTGGTTCAGCCGGAGCAAATTCCGCTTCCCGCATCCGAAGCTTAGCCTTTATCGTTCAGCGAACCGGAAACGTTCCATTCTTCATCAATTTTAACCAGCTTGGCTTGGTGGCGATCCACGCATTTGCGGTAATAAAAAACCAAAAAATGTTCCATAAGACGGGGACTGGCCCAGATCACGCACCACCCAAGGCCAGCGCTTCCATAGGCAAGCAGCCACATAAAGGGATCGCCCATAACTGCCTGAATGGTAGCGAGGCCGATATTAGGAGCAAAAACCATCTCTACGAGTGAGGGCATAAGCCCGGCAAGATTGAAACAGAAGACTGTCTTCGTCCAGGAACGGTCAGGTGTAGTATCTACAAGCGTTGCAACAAACGCAGGCAGTAGACCAATCAGCATGACGATCACGCCCTGCTTAATAAAATAAATGGCCGCTGCAAAAAAAATAAGCAGCAGAAATTTATTCTTAAAGCTCATTTTGCGCTTTGCCGGTTTAGCGGCTTTTTGTTTTTTCTCAGCCATGGTTAAAAGCTCATATAAGGATCAAAAGCAAAATACATAGCGATGCCGACTATAAGGTATCCAATGGTCACGCTGGCCTTTCGCCCCATAAGCACTGCGCTTCTCTTAATCTTCTTGTCATCCTGAAGACTGACGATGGAATCTTTGTGGTATTGATATAGATGCTTTACGCGCAAGAATTCCCTGCGATCGTCTGTAAAGATTTTGTCCCTGAAAACAAGGAAAGCAATAGTTCCCAGCAGACCGGTTTTAGTGGCTTGCTTTATTTCCTTAATGAGGAGCTCGCGACTGGATTTTTGGTGCAGCTTCTGCGCAATAGGCATGATGGTGGCAGCAACCCACACCGCAAGACCTTTGAGCGGCTGGTTGTTCATTTTCTGCTGAGCTTGCGCAAGCAGCTTCAGCATTATCAGGCGCTGGTCAAGCACTAGGTCCGGATGACCCGCCAATTCGAGTACACGTAATTCTTTGGTGATCTCCAGCTTGCTGGTAAGAAAGGCGGCGAGCTGGCTATCGATCAGTGAAGATCGTTTTAGATGCTCGCGAGCCATACGATCCAGCTGCAGCAAAAGCTCCTGCAGGCTTACAATGTGATAGCGTTTAAGGAGCTGGCTCTGGCAGGGCAGCGATGCATTTAATGTGTAAATGAGTCTATCCACGCCAAAGCCCAGGCCTTTATGCTGTAATACCGGACGAAGTTTTTGCAGCTGCCAGAGGGTTTTGTTGGCGAGGCTATTATGCGATTTGTCCAGAAGGTCTGAAATGAAACCTGGTAATCCGGTCTCAATCATCGTGAGAATTTGTTGCCTGAGCTGCGTATTATTCTCTCGCGCACTGGCAGCCAGGGCTTTGCCAAGGCCGTCAATATTGACTGAGGCTTCTTTGAAACGCATGGGGCCATAAGGATCAAGAATGGAAATGACTTTCATCAGTTCTTCATCTTTTAAGGCCGGCTCGTTGGTATCGCTATCGCTGACGCGCAATACACGGGCCATCGCCTCTGCTGCGGTGGTGCTGGTGGGGTTAAGCTCCATCCAGCGCACAAGCTTAGTCGCCGAAAGATGTGTTTTCGCTACCTGCCAGTTATAAAATAACGCATGGGCAAGGGCCCGATAGCTGAAATATTCTTTGCCCTCGAATACATAGGGGCGGCTACAGTCATGCGGAACAGAAGGCAGAATGAGGTTAAAGCGTTTACCGTCCATCCAGGCGCTAATTTGCTCGAAGGTCCAGCGCTCCCGGGGGTTGTCATTAAGCGTGCCGCGCAATAAGTCAGACAGTGTTTCGCTTGGGTCGTAGTTATTGGTGAAGGCATGATAGCTGCCCATGCGAAGAATAGTTTCTTCCCATTCTTTTTTTTCAAGATGTTTAAAGGGAAGTTCACCCCGGGCGAGATACAAAGCCAGTACACCAACAGCATAAGCATCGGCAGATGAGTTGCCGCTACCTTTGCCGCTGGCAGAGGCCAGCAGGCGCTCTGGTGACTCATAATGGAAATCCTGGCTGTAGCCTGAAGGCATGGAAATGGATTCGGCTATTTTCAGTTCCTGATCGAGAAACAGCTGCGATGGATTGATGCAGCCGTGATTGATTTGCGCACGCTCAAGCTCACGCAGAGCATCATTTAACGGGCGTAGGATTTTATCCATTATAAAACGTTCGGATAAAGGACCCTTTTCTTCCACAATCTGCTTAAGGCTGCGGCCGGTAGGTTTCTCTAACACGGCAACCATTCTTGTTTCTGCCGGGGCGGAAAGCGGGATAGGCCCGGCGGCATAACAGCGCAAAAATGCAGGTTGTGCCGCGGTTTTCTGTACCTCAATACCCTTCATGCGATAGGGCATGTCATTAGAAAATATCAATGCATAAGCCTGCGTTTCAGCTTTTTCTATATCCTGGACTGCATACGCCTGTGCCAGCGTTTTGCTTAACTCAGGGAGAGGCTGGTTTACAAGTATACGAAAACGGCCATTCAGCAGGTCTTTGGTAGTATTCTCTACCGCTGAGCCGGCATCGCTCAGAAGATCGGAAAAGTCTTCTGCTTCATTCTCAGTTGCAATGGCTTGAGCGTCAGCCACTCTAGCTCCCCTGTTATTATTTTAGGGGAGTTTATACCAATTGATTTTCAAAGCAATAAAATCAGCGGTACAGGAATGGGTCATGCACGAGAATAGTATCCTCGCGTTTCGGGCTGGTGGAAAGCAGTGCCACCGGGCATTCAATCAATTCTTCAATACGCCGTATATATTTAATCGCCTGGGCCGGCAGCTGGCTCCAGCTTTTTGCGCCTTGGGTTGAACCGCTCCACCCTTCAATAGTTTCATAGATAGGCTCAACTTCGGCCTGGATACGCGCATTTGCGGGATAATAATCATAAAGATGGCCTTCATGCTTATAGCCGGTGCAAATTTTAATCACCTCAAAACCATCAAGCACATCCAGTTTGGTTAGCGCGATGCCTGTAATGCCGCCTATTTTTATTGCCTGCCTCACCATGACGGCATCGAACCAGCCACAACGCCGGGGCCTCCCAGTAACAGTGCCGAACTCATGACCGATACGGCCAAGAGTCTGGCCAATTTCATTATCCTGTTCGGTGGGGAAGGGGCCGGAACCCACGCGGGTGGTGTAGGCTTTGGTAATGCCAAGAACATAACCAAGATTGTTTACCCCCATACCGCTGCCCACCGCTGCTGCGCCAGCCAGCGTATTCGAGGAGGTAACATAAGGATAAGTACCGTAATCCACATCCAGCATAGCTCCCTGTGCACCTTCAAAAAGAATGCGATGGCCTTCTTTCCACAGCTGATCAAGCAGTAGCCAGGTGGGGGCGGCGTAACTGATAATTTCCTCGCGGATTTCGGCAAGACTTTGCAGCGCATCCTGCACCGGTTCTGCATCTATGCCGAAAGCAGAGAGCATGGTGTTATGGTGCGAATAGATGCTTTCGACTTTTTCCTGCCAGTGGTGATTATCCAGCAAATCGCAGACACGCAGGCCGCGCCGTGCTACTTTATCTTCATAAGCTGGCCCGATACCGCGCCCGGTTGTGCCGATTTTCGCACCCTTGCGCGCGGCTTCAAAAGTTTGATCCATCTTACGGTGGATAGGAAGTATCAGCGGGGCATTTTCTGCGATTTTCAGGTTTTTAGGCGAGATGGAAACGCCTTCAGCCCGTATGGCATTAATCTCCTTGAGCAATGCCCAGGGGTCAATAACAACCCCGTTGCCAATGATACTTATTTTGTCAGGCCGCACCACACCGGAGGGAAGCAGACTCAGTTTATAGGTTTTACCATCGATGACCAGTGTATGCCCGGCATTATGCCCGCCTTGGAACCGCACAACAACCTGTGCACGTTCGGACAGCCAGTCTACGACTTTTCCTTTTCCTTCATCGCCCCATTGGGCTCCTACAACGACAACATTACTCATTTAGACTCTTCCATTTTCAGTGCTGATATCTCGGATCCGTTCAGCCAGTGTGTGCAGCCTTGCTGTATAGCGGCTTCTGCAGGATTTTCATCTGGTAATAACGCATGCACCGTAATCCAGCCCTCTTTGCGCAGTTTCGTGCTGGTTTCAGGAACTGTGCCATAGGGCATATAGCACTTTCTTTCCTGAGCAGGGGGCTGCATGGCATGACGTAAGGGGTTAAGATATATGGTAAATCCAATAGCGGGAGTTCCGTCATTCATCAGGTAACGTCCGCCGCGGCCTACTTCACTCTCAACTCGGCTGGCAAAAATAGAAAAGGCAATACCGGTGTAATATTCAAAACCACGCTGCTCCAGAGGATCAAGTGTCAACCGCGCATCAATGCCAGCAGATTTAATAGCTGAGATTCTTTTAAACCATTGTGTAATAAGGTCCTTGGCGCTTTGAGGTATGTTAAGCGATAAGGCTCTGGATAAATCCTTATCAGTAATTTCCAAAAGCTCCACCAGGGAAGATACCAGAGGATCACCAATATGACCCAGGCTGGAGCGGTCTTTTTGATAGATTGCCTCTGCGCATTGCTTACGAAGAGGCTCGGGCAGCTCCTGCAAGAGGCAAGTGCTCAATTCCGGCAAGTGAAGATCGATAGTGAGTTCACCCAGCCCCAGTGGTTCGATGGCGGAAATTGCCATTCGTAGAACTTCAATATCAGCATCCAGGCTATCGCTGCCAATGAGTTCTGCTCCTGCCTGCATAAACTGGCGTTCGCGGCGCAATCCCTCGCCAGCTACCCGAAGGCAAGTGCCCGCATAACATAGGCGCAGTGGCTTGGGTTGATCACCCAGCCGAGCTGAGGCAATACGGGCCACCTGCATGGTCATATCACTGCGAATGCCCATCATTTCATGGCTGATAGGATCCATCAGACGAAAGGTTTTGGCAGAGAGTGCAGCGCTTTTTCCAGCCAATAAGCTGGCTTCAAACTCCATAAACGGCGGCGAAACCTCTTGATAACCAAATCCGGCAAAGCAATCGAGCACCTGTTGAAACAGTATTCGCTGCTGCCGGGCGTCAGGCGGAAGCAGATCAAAAAAGCCCGAAGGCAAAAGACTGGTAGCAGCATTATTCATTGCATCTGCAGTCTAGGGATTCCTGACTTCTCGTCAACCGCTTGACATTTTTAGACCCGACAAGCACAACAGCCAATCATAGGAGACGCAAATGAGTGCATCTACGGAAATAATAGGCAGTATTGCCGCTGTCCTGACAACGGCCTGCTATATGCCCCAGGTATGGCACACCTGGCGCACCAAAGAAGTGGCAGGCATTTCCCTGCTGATGTACCTGGCGCTGTTTGCGGGTGTCAGTTTCTGGCTTGTCTATGGCTTTCTTCGTGAAACCTGGCCTCTGGTTGTATCCAACTTGATCACACTGGGCATGCTCAGTGCCATCATAGCCATGAAGCTGAAATATACCCCAAAAGCCTAACAGTTATTTTGTCGATTTGAACCGTTTGCTGCTGAGATAGCTCGGCACAATAGAGGTAAGATAAAAAAGACATAGGAGAGCGATGGTTGTCCACGTCTCTACAATAAATCCAACAACCAGCAATACGGCAACAAGCATTGCCGGCAGGATGTAAGCATGCGTAATACGTAACCCTTTAAGGGAATAAGTCGGCAGCCGGCTCACCATCAATATGCCGATAACAGGCAGATATAGGGCTACGATGCATTTAAGCGGAAGCGGAATGAATTCCCGCCATTCATTATCCCACTGAAGTGTTAATACTAAAGGCAGCAAAGCGAGCATTGCACCTGCAGGCGCGGGGACACCGGTAAAGAAATGTTTTTGCCAGGCTTCCTTTTTCTCTTCCATCAGGCTGGTATTAAAGCGCGCAAGGCGCAGGCAGCAGCATACGGTAAAAAATAATGCCAATGCCCAGCCAAGACCTTTGATATCCTGCAGCGCCCAGAGATAAAGCACAATAGCAGGTGCAACGCCAAAACAGAGAAAATCAGAGAGTGAGTCTAGTTGTGCACCAAAATTGCTGGTTGCTTTAAGCAATCGCGCAATGCGTCCGTCCAGTCCGTCCAGAAAGGCGGCAATCACCATAAAGGTGACAGAAAGCTCCCATTTTTCCAGCATTGCAAACCGCATCGCCGACATTCCGCTGCACAGGGAACCAATAGTGATCAGGTTCGGTAGCAGTCTATAAAGCGAATAATGCTGGTCACGCGACATTTTTATAATTCCGCCAGAATGGTTTCTCCGCCAATACTGCGCTGGCCCTCCAGCACTTTTACTTTAGCTTTTGCCGGCAGATAAACATCAACCCGGCTGCCAAAGCGAATCAACCCATAACGCTCACCAGCAAGCACATCCTGGCCTTTTTCCAAATCGCACAGAATGCGGCGCGCCACCAGGCCCGCAATTTGCACCAGTCCAAAACGACCTTTCGTGCCTTCTATGGTAATATACTGGCGCTCATTCTCATCGCTTGCTTTATCAAGCTCGGCATTCATGAATTTGCCGGGAATATATTTTTCAACAGCAACTTTACCTGAAATTGGAATGCGGTTTACGTGCACGTCAAAAACATTCAGGAAAATACTGATGCGGGTAAGAGGCATATCGCCCAGTTCGAGCTCACGCGGCGGGACAACCTCGGCAATACGATGCACCAGACCGTCAGCCGGACTGATCACCAGATTATCGCCAGTAGGAGTAATACGCTCGGGGTCACGGAAGAAATAAACGACATATAGCGTTAGGACAACGCCAACCCATCCCAGCGAGCTGTTGATGATAAATAATACGAAGGTTGCCGCAACAGCGATGGCAATAAATTTATAGCCGTCCTGATTGATCGGGGTCAGCCCGTTTTTAATGGAAGTATAGATATCTTTAAGATGATTGCTCATAAATGCCTTTGATGAAAACGGCATACAAGCTAGCGTAGTTCAACGCGTAAATCAAAAAAATCCTATTAATTTAAACTAATTCAGGCTGATAGTGACACTGCCCAGGGTAGAACTTTGCATGGATTGGCTCCAGGTGCGCTCTTTGGCTTTCTCTAAAACAGGGATAAAACTCTCACGCTCATTATAGCGGATTTTTAAATCGGCCAATTCAGGCACGCGGGCTAATTTTTTTGTGATGGCTTCCCTGGTTTTGATCATGAATTTAGTAATGTGCTGAGCATCTCCAATGTTATCTAACTCATTTTCCGGGAGGGACTTCTTATCCAGCTCTGCTTCCATTAAATAACTCAGAATAACACGATCAGAGCTTTCAGAAGTAATGGTTGTGCATTTGATAGAATCAAAAGTTAAATTTGCCAGCTGGTTGTTTAACTCAACAATATCGCCAATATTACTAGCGGCACCATAGGGCGAGCGTGCATGCTGTAACATGATGGGTCTTATTAGAGTCTTATATTTCTCAATCGCTTCATTGCTCAGCGATGACATATCAAACTCAATGCTAAATTGTCTCATCATGGCAGGCGAAGATTATGACAAAAGTATTAAAATTAAGTTAGATTATTTGCCTAAGCGTTCCATGACTGCTTCAGCAAAATCCATGGTTCCCATTGCTTCTGCGCTGCAGCCATCATCTTTCGCATGTGCGAGGGCATGTTGAATTTTTTCTGCTAATATATTTTGCCCGACATGCTCAAGCATGCGAATCGCAGCCATAATCATAGCGCTTGGGTCTGCCTGATTTTTTTCCATCAACTCTGTCATAGGGCCATGATCAGGTTCAAAAATGATCAATCTGTCGCCAAGGTATTCGATTAAGGCTTGTGTGAAATTCTCCAGCTGCCCATCAGCAAGAAAAAGGAGAGGGCCTTTCAGCAGAATTCCTGTGCGGCGAAGGCTTTCCCATGCATCCGCCGGGATACCTGTTTGGCTGCCGCGCTTGAATACCTGTTCGCCGATTTCAATCGTATCAATTTTGAGCTGCGCCCCCGCTTCCTGCAAAATGCGCAGGGTTGCCTCCATGACTTCCGGGCCGACGCCGTCGCCATAAGCCACGGTGATGGAGGGTACATCCATTCTTCAGGCTGCTTTGCTTTGCAGCGCCTGAGCAATTGCATTAAGCGCTTCGCCGATTTTACTGCCATCCGGTCCGCCACCTTGTGCCATTTCAGGCTTACCGCCACCGCCCTGACCACCGACAGCGGGGGTTGCAATTCGTATAAGTGCTGCCGAATCAGCGCCTGAATCCTTTGATGCTGCAATCACCAGCGCGGCCTTGCCATCAACATTACTGCCCACGGCAACGACGCCTTTGCCGATTTTCGCCAGGATTTCCGTGGCGATACCCCGCAGGTCTTTAGGATCAATGCCCTCCAGCGACTTGCTGGCATAAATAATATCACCAATAGATGCCTGCTCAAAAGCTGCGCCGCCAGTGCCTCCCATAGCCAGCTTTTTCTTTGCGTCTGCCAGGTCTTTTTCCAGTTTTTTCTTTTCCGCCTGAAGCGCTGCGATTTTCTCAGGCACTTCCGCTACCGGGATTTTCATATCAAGCGCAAGACCAGACAACATGCGAGCGCGATCGGTCAGATAGTTGAAGGCACCATCACGGGTAACGGCTTCAATACGGCGCACGCCGGCAGCCAAAGCAGATTCGCCCGTAATCTTGAAGAGGCCGATATCGCCGGTGCGGGCAACATGGGTGCCACCGCAAAGCTCTACCGAATAATCGTTTTCGCCCATGGAAAGAACGCGTACCTCGTCACCATATTTCTCCCCAAACATAGCCACTGCTCCAGCTTCAATTGCGGCCTGGGTTGGCATTAGCTTCGTGGTAGTGGGTAAGTTCAGCCAGATTTGATGATTTACTTCATTCTCTACCGCAACCACTTCTTCAAAAGTAAGGGGTTTCGGATGACTGATATCAAACCGCAAACGTTCTGCGGCCACTTCAGAGCCCTTTTGCGATACATGCGCACCCAAAACACGGCGCAATGCTGCGTTCAATAAGTGAGTGGCAGAATGGTTAGCTTTCAGTCGCGCACGGCGCTCGTTATCAATATGCAGTTCAAGCTCATCACCAACCTTTAAATCGCCCGACAGCAGCACTTTATGAACATGCAGGCCCTCGGCGGGTTTCGTTGTATCTAAAACATCACCGGCTTTTTTGCTGTTTTTATGAAAAGTGCCAGTATCGCCTAACTGGCCGCCAGAGGCCCCATAAAAAGGAGTTTGATTTGTGATAACGAAAACTTCTTTACCCGCTGAGGCGGAAGGGACCTCTTTCTCGCCTTCAATAATAGCCAGCACCTTGCCCATGGCTTTATTTTCAGCATAACCCAGAAATTCGGTGGCTCCGAGTTTATCACGCAGCTCCAGCCAGATTTTCTTAGCAGCGGCATCGCCGGAACCTGACCATGCAGCTCGCGCACGCGCTTTCTGTTCAGCCATTGAGGCATCGAATCCGGCTGTATCCACCGTCATGCCTTTGCCACGCAGGATATCCTGCGTTAAGTCGAGCGGGAAACCATAAGTATCGTAAAGTTTAAATGCGGTTTCACCTTTCAGTACGCCGCCTTTTGCGAGCGCTGCTGTTTCCTCCTCCAGCAAGCCCAGGCCGCGGCTTAACGTTGTCTGGAAGCGTTCCTCCTCCAGTCGCAGGTTTTCCTTAATTAAAGCTTCGGCACGGTTAAGTTCGGGATAAGCGCCGCCCATTTCAGCCAGCAGGGCAGGCACAAGACGATGCATCAGCGGCTCTTTGGCGCCCAGCAGATGCGCGTGGCGCATGGCGCGGCGCATAATACGGCGCAGCACATAGCCACGGCCTTCGTTGGAGGGGAGCACGCCGTCTGCCATGAGGAAGCAGGAAGCGCGCAGGTGATCCGCGATCACGCGATGGCTGGCGCGTTTGTCTCCCTCGGCTTTGGTTTTGGTCAGCTCTTCCGAAGCGCGGATCAGGTTCTTGAACAGGTCGATATCGTAATTATCATGCACGCCCTGCAGCACAGCGGAAATACGCTCCAGCCCCATACCGGTATCGATGCTGGGCTTAGGCAGCGCTACGTCAGTGCCATCAGGCTGGCGATCAAACTGCATGAAAACAAGATTCCAGATTTCAATGAAGCGATCGCCGTCTTCGTCAGGGCTGCCGGGAGGGCCGCCGGGAATATGCTCACCATGGTCATAGAAGATTTCGGAACAGGGGCCGCATGGGCCGGTATCCCCCATCTGCCAAAAGTTATCTTTGGTGGGGATGCGGATGATTTTATGATCAGGAAAGCCCGCGATTTTCTTCCACAATGCGAAAGCTTCATCATCAGTATGATAAACAGTCGCAAGCATTTTATCGGGGTTAAGGCCAAAATTTTTGGTTAGCAATTCCCAGGCGAAACTAATGGCGCCTTCCTTGAAGTAATCGCCGAAGGAGAAATTACCCAGCATTTCAAAGAAAGTATGATGGCGGGCAGTATAGCCTACATTATCAAGGTCATTATGTTTGCCGCCGGCACGCACGCATTTCTGTGAAGTGGCGGCGCGAGGTCCTTTAGCTGCCTCGGCGCCGGTAAAGACGTTTTTAAACTGGTTCATCCCGGCATTCGAGAACATCAACGTTGGGTCCTGCTGCGGCACAAGCGATGAGGAGGGCAGCACCAGATGCTGTTTGGATGCGAAATAATCGAGGAAAGTCTTGCGGGTATCGTTAACTGAGGTCATAGGGCGAAATGTCTAGCGGGTTTGCGGGGCGCAGGCAAGGGGCTGGTAAATCTTCATCAAATTGTAACATTTCTGCCAAGGTGGAATCGATATAATATTTAAGCTCCCCTTGCCACGTTGCTTTGCACCGCCATTGCCAAATTTACCTCAGCCCGCATTCGGTGCTTGTGGCAATGGGGAGCATTTCTGTTCACCAAACGCTCTCAGCCATGATTATCAAAAAAATCATGATTGTGCTGATCCTGCTTGTTCCATGGATCATCACACCGGCCATTGCCCAAAAAGCCAAACCAGTCAGTCCGGCACCAAAAATGAAGAACATCCTCATTCGGTTTCAAAACGGGGATATTCAAATTAAAGTTCCGGAGAACAAGTTGCAGCCTGCCGTTCCGAAAGACGTGCAGGATGTAGTCAGAAAGATTCTTCGTGTGCGTCAACTCCCGGTGGGGATTTTGACGCCTTATGAAGAATTGATTCTGGTGCTGGCGCTGGCAACAATCCAGAATGAGTTGAAGGTTGACGAGTTCCAGGCGCTTAAATCGATCCTGGAAAAGTACCAGAAAGCGGGTAAGCCCATCCCGCTGACTTAGCGTTTAAGGGCACCGGGCCGTCCGTATGAATACCCTTTCAGGATTCTACGGGCGGCTTTCGGTTTTTACGAATGCATTTCCAGATCTAAAAAAGTAAAGCGATCGCGTGTGAACCGCGCAGCCTTTACGCTTTGTTGATAACTATCTGCTGGCCAGACCAGATCCTGCGGTGTAAGCGGACAATCTTCATGTGCAAGCGCCCTATGCAATAATTCATAAGGAACGCGGATGGCATTAATCGCATCACGGATATGCGGCCATTCACTTTGCAGCTTGCGGTTAAGCTGCCGGACTTTTTCCTGATCTGGTAATTTGTGTTGGTATTGTCTCTCCGCTTCCTGCAACAAATGCGAGGGGAGATAATTTTCCGGCTTATCCAGCGTAATAATGGGCGGCGTTGGCGAAGAAAGAATCTTTTCCTGCAGCTTTGCCATCGTCAGAGTGGTGACGGCAATTTCCAATCCATGAAAATGCGAAGGCAGGTTCGGGAACAGCATTTCCCTCGTATGCGCGATCATGTGTTCACCTTGCGAAGCAGGTGCCGAACTGCCGCAATGACGCATAGCAAGCCCAGAAATAATAAGCGCTTCAAAGAGGCAATGAACATCAGGCAGGGAAAGCAATTTTCTTTCGTTTTCGCGCAGCCAGTCGAAATACATAGGCTCATAGGGCGTACCCAGCAGCAGGTGCGAGAGTAGCCAGTCGGCCTGCACGGTGCTGCGGCATAAAATATCTGCCATGCCCGCACGCGTGAGCGGGGCAGGGGCGGCAGAGAGCATCGGTATGTCTGTCATTACGGCAACAGGACCACGTGCCGGCAGCGTATGCTTATAGCCATGCACGCTAATAGAAGCATTCGCCGAAACATAACCATTCATGGATGCTGCAGTGGCAATAACTGCATAAGGTTTTTCATCAAGAAAAGCCGCATACTTCACCAGATCATTAATAGTGCCGCTGCCTACAGCAATTAGTGCCGTTGCTTTTGCCGTTGCTGTACGAATTTGCTGAACGAACTCCGCTGATGCTTTGGGTGGATCCGATAAACAAAGGGTCGGAAAGGGTAGATCCATGCGCGTGTTTACATCGCAGATTGCATGGCTGTTTTTGGGCAGATGGCGTGTAATTAATTGTGGATAATCCGGTTTTACATGCTCCAGATAAATTTCCGGCGCATCCTTTACTTGCGAGAGCGCATTTTGCATGGCATGTTGCATTGCATTGGCTTAAAGCTTCGGCTGTAAGACAACAATAAAAATAAGAGGGGAAAATGCTGAAAAGTAAAATAACGGCGCTGTTTCTGGCGGTATCTGCCATGGCAGGCGCAGTCCAGGCGAATCCCGTACCATTTGGTGCCTGGGTGCAGCAGTTTAAGGCAGAGGCAGTGGCGCAGGGAATTTCCCCGCAATTACTGGAGCAGGCATTTGCAGGTGTAACGCCGGATGAACGTATCATCGTTCTGGATCGTAAGCAGCCTGAAGGAACCATGACGCTAAGCCAGTATCTCACCCGGGTTGTGGCGGATGCCCGCATACGCGAAGGCCGAAAAAAATATCAGCAATATAAACCGCTGCTTGAGCAGATTGGTGCGCAATATGGTGTGCAGCCACGCTTTATCGTCGCATTGTGGGGAATTGAAACGAATTACGGTAGCAATACGGGTGGATTTAATATTGTCGAAGCGCTGGCAACGTTAGCTTATGATGGACGCCGCAGCGATTTCTTCCGCAGCGAGCTGATGCATGCGATGCAGATTTTACAGCAAGGGCATGTGCAATTGGCCAGCTTTAATGGTTCCTGGGCCGGGGCAATGGGACAAACCCAGTTCATGCCGAGCAGCTTCTTTAGCCATGCGGTGGATTATAACGGCGACGGGCACAAGGACATCTGGGGCACACAGGCCGATGTATTCGCTTCAATTGCCAATTATCTGCGTAACGTTGGCTGGAATGATGACCTCACCTGGGGGCGCGAAGTGCGTTTGCCTGCGGGGTTCGATGCCTCACAGGCAGATATGAGCATTAAGAAAACCCTGCCGGAATGGTCGGCCGCGGGCGTAAAAAATCTCGATGGCTCTGCGCTGCCGGATAAGCCTGAGATTAGTGGCTCAATCATATTGCCAGATGGCGCTGGCGGCAGGGCGTTTGTTGTATACAACAATTTCGACTGCCTGCTGAAATGGAACCGATCCAAATATTTCGCCACTGCGGTCGGACGTCTAGCGGATAGTGTCGCATGGTAAAAGCCGCAACATGGGGAGTGATGGCTGCAGCCTGCCTGTTGCTTACGGCATGCGGCACAGCAGAGCCTTCCGGACCTTCCAAGGAACCCCCGAAGTTTACAGGTGTAAAAATCGGTAAACCCTACTGCATCGCTGGTAAATGGTATAAGCCTGCCCTTGAACCCGAATACGACGAAATAGGCGTAGCGTCCTGGTATGGTCCGGGCTTTAATGGCAAGTCCACTGCAAATGGCGAAATGTTTAATCAGTACGATTTAACCGCCGCGCACCCCACGTTACCAATGCCATGTTTTGTAAAAGTAACGAATCTTGATAATGGCCGTCAAGCAATGGTGCGTGTTAATGATCGCGGCCCGTTCCATAGCGACAGAATCATAGATTTATCCAAGGCAGCGGCAGAGAAACTTGGCATAGTGAGTACCGGTACCGCCAAAGTGCGAGTTCAATACCTGCAGGAAGCAACAGATATATATATTGCAAGCGGCGGCAAGGTCTGGCCGGACGAGAAACAGCCGGCTTCTCGTGAATTCGCACAGGCGCTGATGCCACGGGAAACCATGGGCCATGGTGCTGCGCAGGATGAGAGCTATTATAAAATAAATGATGAATATATTCCTGCGCCGCTTCAGGTCGCTGACAATAACGGCATGGTTGTAGAATCTGTGCCGGTTTTATCAGTCCAGAGCCGTGATACCATGCCGGAGCTGATTAAGCCTGCGGTGGCAGATGAGGCGCCTTTTGTTTCCGCCCGCGAATTGGAATTGAATAATACGCCGGATGATGCCTACGGAAAGGAAATGCAGCAGGTTCAGCCTGTGCAGGAAGAAAAACCTCAACAGGAAGCTGCGCCTCAGTCGGTCACGCAGTCACCTTTGCCTGCGGCATTGCCGGAACAGAAAGCCGTAGAAACAAAACCTGAAATTGCTGGCAAAATGCAAGCGGATGCAGCGACGGTACCTGATCAATCCGCGCCAGTTGCGGCAAAGGCGGTGACGCAACAAACGGCAGTAATTCAGGCTAAGCCATGGGCAGTGCAGGTTGCGTCTTTCGCAGTCAGGAAAAATGCGGAAGAGCTGATGCAGAAGCTTTCAGGAATGGGGCAGCCTGAGCTTCAGCCGGTGCTGATCGATGGGCGGGAATGGTTCCGGGTATACTTACATCCCTTGGCGAGTAAGCCGCAGGATGAAATAATCGCAAGCTTGCAGAAAATAGGTCTGCGTGATGCACGTATCGTTCAATAAACAAGTGTGAGTGAAGATGTTAAGAAAGTTACAGTGTTCATGGATGGCAATCTTACTGCTGGGTATGCAGCCTGCTGTTGCTGAAGAGTTTGAAACCAAGGCCAAGCAGGCCATCTTAATGGAAGAGGGATCTGGCACTATTCTTTATGCCAAAGATGCCGATACAAAAATGTTCCCTTCGTCGATGACGAAGATGATGACCGTGTACCTCCTGCTTGAGCAGTTGAAAAAAGGGAACCTCAAGCTTGATAATCAGTTTTACATCAGCGAAGCGGCCTGGCGCATGCAGGGTTCCAAAATGTTCGTCAAGGTAGGTGATTATGTCAAAGTTGAGGATTTGCTTCGTGGTATCATCATTCAATCCGGTAATGATGCCTGTGTGGCAGTTGCTGAGGGATTAGCCGGCAGCGAAGAAAATTTTGCCAAAATGATGAATGCGAAGGCGGCGGAATTAGGCCTTAAAGGCAGCCACTTCATGAATTCAAACGGCTGGCCGGATCCGGATCACTATACAACCGCCCATGATTTAGCGGTTCTTGGGCAAAGGCTGCATGCCGACTTCCCTGAATATTTCCATTATTGGGCGGAGCCTGAATATACCTATAATAACATTCGCCAATATAACCGGAACCTGTTGCTAGGTGAGCTGGGCGTGGATGGCTTGAAAACCGGGCATACCGAAATCGCAGGTTATGGCATCACTGTAACCTCTCAGCAACCTGATAAGCGTCGCCTAATTGTCGTGGTAAATGGCCTTGGCAGTGAAAAGGAACGCGCAGAAGAAGCACGCAAACTGCTGCAATATGGTATTCACGGATTTGAAAATGTGACAATTGCAGTGCCTGGCCAGAAAATTGAGAAAGCTGCCGTATGGTTTGGCCAGAAGCCGAGCGTAGCACTAACTGTAAAGCAGCCCATTCAATATACCCTGCCGAAATTTGGTGACAGGAAAATTTCCATTCGCGCAAAAGTGATGGAACCTGTACCTGCACCCTTGCCAAAGGGCACAGAAGCCGGAAAGCTTGAAGTATCTGTCTCAGGCATGCCTGCACAGGTATATCCATTATATACGATGGAACCTGTGGATGCGCTTACGGCCGGTCAGAGATTTTTCCCCTCACTGAAATACCGTCTGTTTGGCGCACCGTGACGCCGGGCCGATTTATCACTTTCGAAGGTGGCGAGGGAAGTGGCAAGACAACCCAGATAAAGCTTCTTTCTGCGGCGCTGGCTGATCGTGACATTAAGCACATTGTTACGCGTGAACCGGGTGGCACGCCGCTGGCGGAAAAAGTGCGCCCGCTGGTAGTGGAACAGCAGCAAGCAGGTGAAGATTGGCATCCGCTTGCGGAAACTTTACTTTTTCTTGCGTCTCGCATCCAGCATTGGGAAGTAAAGATCAAGCCCGCTCTGGAATCTGGCCTGTGGGTGCTGTGCGATCGGTTTATTGATTCAACCCTTGTTTATCAGGGGATTGGTAAAAAACTGGGGGCAGATTACCTTCTCAGCCTGCATCATCTGCTGGCAGGCAAGCAATGGTTGCCTGATTACACCTTGCTACTCGATATAGATCCTAAAATTGGTCTGGCGCGAGCTCATGCGCGACAAGGAGCAGAAATGCGATTTGAAGCCCTCGACCATGCCTTCCATGAAAAATTAAGAGATGGATTTCTGCATTTGGCAGCGCTCGAGCCGGAAAGATATCGGATATTACAGGCCGATCAGGAGCCCCAGAAGCTTGGCCTGCAGATTCTTAAAGCGCTGTTCTAGCGCGTACCTTCCAGGAGCGACTGCATGTTATGGCCGCAAAAAGCCCCCGCAATCCAGAATGAAATGACCGCTCCTGCCACCATCGCCGGATCCTGAAGGGAAAGATTCATGCTCGTGGCAACCCCAATGGGTCCCCCTGCGAACATTCCCCATAATGCACCCCTGTATTGCCCCAGCGAGAGGATTTTATTTTTATGTATGTCCCTCATATTTTCAATTTTAGGGAAAAATTACTAAAATTTGATTTACTTTTTTTAATTATTGGCCTTGATGCAGAGAGCGAATCATCCCCCTAAGACTTTGAATTTCCTGATATGAGGGGGCGGATCGTAAAAATATGGCACGCAGATTTTGCCACATTTTCTCTTTCTTTTCGGAAACTTTCCAAAAATTTACATCATCCAGGCTGGCCTCAAGCTGATCGAAAAAGCCGGATAATTCCTGATGCTCCGCAGGCAACTCCAGAACGGGCGCTGCATAATCCTGCTGCTGCTGATACCATTCATAGGCTGCCAGTAGGACTGCCTGGGCAATATTGATAGAGGGGCAGGCAGGATGTGTAGGAATAGTAAGAATACTGTGCGCCAACGCAATTTCTTCATTGCTTAGACCATTATTCTCACGGCCAAAAAGGATAGCCGTTTTACCTGCCAAGGTGGGATATTGCCGTGCGGTGACGGTAGGTTTGTTTAATTCCCGCAGACGGGCAGTAGTTGCATAAACATGATGGCAGTCTGCAATAGCTTCAGCCAGCGTATCAAAAATACGAGCTGATTCAATAATGGGCAAGGCATGCGCCGCGACAGATTTAGCGGTAGGGTTCGGCCAGCCGTCTCTCGGGGTAACAATACGTAAATCCGACAGGCCGAAGTTGCCCATTGCACGCGCTGCAGCACCAATATTTTCACCCATTTGTGGGGCGACCAGAACAATAACAGGAGGATGACTCATCCCTAGATTTGTATGGTGGTCTTACCATTTTGTACAGGGGCAGCCGCAGGTGGCGAGTATGGAATAACGCCTGTTTGGGTATTTTTAGGCGCGCTCATGGAAGTTTGAAGGTCCGTCGCAATTTTAACGGCGCATCGCAGGGTAGGTTTGGTAGTTGTGACTGCGCCCGCCTCGGGCGCAGGAGTGTAGGTAGTGACAATATTACGGAAGTTTGCCATCGCAGCTTTTGCTTCCTCCACATTACTGCGGAAAACAACAGAATCGCGGGATGCGGTACTCGATGAGGTGGAGCGGGGTATATCTTCGTATTCGATTGTTTCCGCCTTAGCCATGGCAGCTGCTCTTTTAAAAGCTGAAGCGCTGCTGGAACGAGTAACATCCTCGGCTATTATATCCACATCTGCCGCAGCCGTCGCTGCAGGCTGATGGACTGCATTAGCTAACTCTTCTTTTGTATGATAGGTGGCAATAACAGTGCCATCTTGATCTTTCATAACGGCATGGGGTTTAGTAGCGCTCTCATGCGTGTGAGGGCGCCCATTAAACTGTTGCTGTGAGGAACCTTGAGCTTGCCCGGATTGCTGATAGGCTTGTTGCTGGGTTTTATATTCCTGGCCGCGCTCTTTATCGGCCTGTTGCTGCCTTTTTGCTGCATCAAACTCACTGGTAGTGACACCAAAAGTGCAAACACCTATCTGGTTGTCAGGGCCCATAACGGGAACAACTTCCACGCCTGGTCTTAAATATTGAGCGGCAAAATCGCGAGCTTCCTGTATTTCCTGGCTGGAATAGCTATGTCCATCGGCAGCGTATGAGGTAACAACGGGCTCGCCCTGAGCGCGCTGAGCTAACCTTTCCCTGTCTCCCGCCAGAAACTTAAGTTTCTCTAATTTCCAGGGATGGTCAGCGCCCACTGTTTCATGTTCGCTGTATTTCCCATTCGCTTCCCGATAGGCGCGACGGGCATTATCAAGCTTTTGCGATTCTTCATCGGAGAATTTATAGGAAACGCGTTCGCTTCCGTCAGCACCACGTGTTGTGGTGCGCTGGCCCTGCATGGTTCCGTAAAACTTTCCATCCGGCCCCTTAAGCTGAACCTCGATGTCCTCAATATGACTGAAAGAATGGACGAAATGACTATTGGGGGCAGTGCTATATGCCCGCTGTGAAGATTGGCTCCGCTGGTAGGAATAACCATGAGATTCGCTTTGCTCTTCTCCAAAAATGGCCTGCCAGGTTTTTGCGGCAAGATTGGTTCCCTTTTCCAGAAGCCAGGAAAAGAAACCTGATTCCTGCTCAGCAGTAGAATATTGGAAAGAAGATCGATTCTGGGTTGAGGACTGGGAAAAATAAGCGCCATGCCCTTGCGCTGTATGCATGGCACTATATTCAGCCATTTTTGCTGCCATAAGTGCATCCATAGCCTCAGCATAACGGGCTACGACTTCAGTTTTATGAAACTGGTGGAAAGCTGGTTCCTGGAATTTCTGAATGGTTTCTTCCAGGTTGTTAAAGAGCCTGCGTGTGGCGGAAGCCAGCAAGTTGCTTTGATTAAGCCGCGACGCATCCCGCGGATTTATAATAATATCACTTCCTTCTGCGCGGAAGCAGCTTCTGCAGCCACCCATGAGTCCCATGTCGGAGAAATGCTTCGCATACACTCCGAAAGTGGAGTCTGTAAATTGCGCCGCTTTTTCGGCCGATCCGGCATTCATGTGATATTCATAAGCGCCGCTTTGGTTGCGTGCGACACTCCATTGCTGGCCGGTAGTTTGATTTAAAGCGGGGATACCGGCTTCTGCTTTATATTTTTCAAAAGGACGTTCACCGCGACGACTGGCTTCGGCAGTTGCCAGCGGCTCTGCACAGGCCGCTTTAAGAGCGGCTGCGTAATCCGGATTTTTCTGGCAGGCCTGCTCCAGATATTTTGCAGAGTGCACGCGATGGCCTTCTACTTCAATGGCAACAAAAGAAGTATTTTCCACGGCCGCAATGGGTTTTATCCCATCCCTCGGACGGCCATCAATGGCTTGCGCAAAATCTTTAGCATTCTCGGGCGAGCCCATATCCAGCACACATTTCTTGCCGGTGGAATCAAGTACCCAGTTTTTATTTCCGGTTAGCTCCTGAACTTTGGCAAGCACGGTTTCTGCAGCGGACCGCTCAAGATCGGGGCCAGCTTTATCAGCAGAAGCAGCGTTAGGTGCATTTACCATGCTATAAGTTTAGCAATGAAATGTGACTGTTTTATGAAGGGATGCCCTTATTGTGGCTTCACTTTTTCCATCAACAGCTTATGGGTGATAGAATCATGGAGTGCATTGAATGAGGCATCGATAACGTTCGGCGAAACCCCAATAGTGTTCCAGATCCGGCCTTTGCCATCGCGGCTTTCAATAAGCACCCGGGTGACGGCGGCAGTCGCATCCTGTGGTGTCAGAATTCTGACCTTATAATCCGTAAGCGCCAGGTCCTTCACTTGGGGGTAATGCTGCATCAGCGCTTTGCGTAAGGCTGAATCTAATGCGTTGACGGGGCCGTTACCCTCCGCGACAGTCAGAATACGCTCGCCGCCAATTCGCAATTTCATAATGGCTTCGGAAACAGTGATGAGTTTACCCTTGGCGTTCCAGCGGCGTTCGTCCATCACCCTGAAACTTTGTATTTCAAAGAAATCAGGGACGGTTCCCAGCATCCGGCGAGCAAGCAGGGCAAAGCTTGCATCGGCGCCGTCATAGGCATAGCCCTGCATTTCGCGTTGTTTCACCTCGCGCATGAGAACCGGCAGGTCCTCATGTTCTGCCTCACGGCTGAGCCCAAGCTGCTTCAGGCGCTCCACCAGGTTTGATTTACCTGCCTTGTCAGAGACAAGAATAACCCTGCTATTGCCGACCAACTCCGGGGGTATATGCTCATAAGTACGCGAATCCCGCGCCATGGCGGAAACATGCAAGCCACCTTTATGAGCAAAAGCAGCTTCTCCCACATAAGCCGCATGGGGATTGGAGGGGCGGTTTAAGCGTTCATCCAGAAAGCGTGATAACTTGGTAATTTGCTTTAATTTTTGCTCCGAAACGGCTGTTTTATAGCCTAATTTAAGAGCAAGGGATGGGATGATCGCGATCAGATTTGCATTACCGCAACGCTCACCCACACCATTAATGGTACCCTGCACCTGCCGTACACCAGCTTGAACCGCGGCCAGTGAATTGGCGACCGCGTTTTCAGTATCGTTATGGCAATGGATACCCAGATTTGCACCGGGGATTTTCTTAGCAACAGCGCTGACAATTTCGCCAACTTCATTCGGTAGTGTGCCGCCATTGGTATCGCAAAGAACAATCCAGCGCGCACCTGCGTTATACGCAGTCTCGGCGGCAGAAAGCGCGTATGCGGGGTTCGCCTTGTAGCCATCAAAGAAATGCTCGGCGTCAAAAATAGCCTCACGCTTACGGGCCGTAAGCAGCTTAAAGCTGTCCTCGATCATCCGTAGATTTTCTTTAAGTGATAGCTTAAGCGCAGTTTCTACCTGGAAATCCCATGCCTTGCCGACAAGGCAGATACCGCCTGAATGGGCATTTAGCAGATCTGCCAAACCCGGGTCGTTAGCAGCGGATTTTCCAGCTTTGCGTGTCATGCCAAAGGCAGTGAGTTTTGCTTTTTTTAAAGCAGGCGGCTTAGCAAAAAATTGGTCATCATTAGGGTTGGCACCGGGCCAGCCACCTTCGATATAATCAATGCCAAACTCATCCAGGGCCGCGGCAATTGCCTGTTTATCAGCGACGGAAAAATCCACGCCTCGCGCTTGTGCGCCATCACGCAGGGTGGAGTCATAAAGATAGATGCGATCGGTCATGCAACGGTGTTAGCACGTCATTTGGCAGGAGTCACGCCCGCCGCCAGTCGGTGGTGCCATCCGGGCGGTCTTCCAGAATAATTCCCTGTGCCTTCAATTCATCACGGATACGGTCGGACTCGGCCCAGTTCCTTGCTTTTTTTGCAGCAATACGCGCGTCGATTCGTGCAATAATAGAGTTTTCGGAGATAACGCTTTCACCAGCACCCAAAGCGGTACTGGTGCCGCTGGCCATTCCTACTGCTTCACTCACTCCCGCATTGCCTTTAAACCACTCATCAATAGTCAGGTTAAAAAAGCCCATGCTATGTCCCATTGTATATAATTCTTCCTGGGAGGCCGTATGCATCACGCTAAATGCTTTTGGAAAATTGAGATCATCCGATAACGCCTCAATAAAACCTTTTAGATTTGCTCCATCAAAAGCCTGACGTTTTTGGGGAAGTTTACGGTACCACCCATCCAGCGTTTTTTTGGCATCGCTGAGTAATTTATCTGTCCAGTCCAGCGGTTCGCTGTAGCGGGCTGAGAGAAGCACATAACGAATCACTTCGCCCTGAACACCGCGATCAAGCAAGTCTTTCACTGTAATAAAATTACCCAGGCTTTTGCTCATTTTTTCGCCATTCACGGTCAGGAAGCCGTTATGCAGCCAGAGCTTGGCGAATTCGCTGCCGGGGTTAGCGCAGCAGCTCTGGGCGATTTCATTTTCATGGTGTGGGAATTTTAAATCTGCGCCGCCACCATGCAGATCGAAAGTTTCCCCAAGCAGATCCGTGCTCATGGCGGAACATTCAATGTGCCAGCCCGGCCGGCCCTTTCCCCAGGGAGAATCAAAGATTGAAGAGTTGTCATCTTCCGCGTCCGCCGGTTTCCACAATACAAAATCCCCGGGGTGGCGCTTGTAGGATTCAATTGCAATGCGGGCGCCTGCTTGCTGCTCTTCCACCGTGCGGCCAGAGAGAACACCATAATCAGCATCGCTCGTGACATCAAACAGCACATGGTTGTCGGCAACATAGGCATGCCCATTTTTAATCAGCCTGCTGATCATTTCATGCATCTTGCCAATATATTCCGTAGCACGCGGTTCATGGGTGGGAAGCATGCAATGAAGTGCCGACATATCCTCGTGGAATTGGGCGGTAACTTCCGTAGTGAGCTGCTGAATGCTGATACCGCGCTCTTTTGCGGCAACGATAATTTTGTCATCTACGTCAGTGATATTGCGGGCATAAGTAACGTGATTTTCGCCGTATATTTGCCGGAGCAGGCGGAACAGCACATCATAGACAACGACTGCCCGCGCATTGCCAATATGCGGACGATCATAGACCGTAGGGCCGCAAACATACATGCGGATGTTTTTTACGTCCTGCGGCGTGAATACTTCTTTTTTACGGGTAAGCGAGTTAAAAAGCGTTAGCGTCATGCCGCCAACAATACAGACCTAGTTTTTCTTGTCGTCTTTTTTGTCTGCTTTTTTCTCTTCTTTTTTGGCATTGCTGTTGCTGCCAGTAGGTGCGCCAAGGAAGGAGAACTTGTTATTGAATTTCTCCATCTGACCTGTTTTACGCAGGTTGGTGCCGCCGACCCATGCCGGATGGGTTTTAGGGTCTACATCAAGGCGAAGTTCTTTCTGGCCCAGCGTAGAGCGGGTTTTAAAAGTCGTGCCATCCGTCATGATAACGGTCATTTCTTCATATTTGGGATGGATGCCTTGCTTCATGATATGCCTCAGTAGTTTGAAAGGAGAGGTTTGTTAGCGCGGAATCGGGGTTTTCGCAAGTAAAAAAAGCTATTTTTTGGGAGTAACAGGCTGCCGCTCTAAATGCGGATTAGGAATAATCTGGATATTATCCAGTTCCAACAGGGTGTCTTGCTGATGTGCCCCACGGTCACGGCTTTTTATAAAGCTGGAAAGATGTTCTGTGCTTTCGGCGCCAATCGCTGCAATTGTTTCGGGGGGAAGCAGTTCGACTTCATTGCGATTGATAACGCTGATTTTGCAGATTCTGGCCGAAACCGCATTGGGGCGGGTAGAGTTGCAAAGAATCAGCGTGTCTCCTACGGCGTAGGATTGAGATCGATTGCCAAATTCATACTCAATTGTCTTGGGGGGTGTACGATTGGAATCACAGTAAATATCAATAACATTTGCCGCGCGTATAAGGGTATGCTGTTTCATAATTCAGCAGTATGACATCTAAAGACTAGAAAAATCTTAAGAGGCCAGCTTGCGCACATCGGCCAGATGGCCAGTGATGGCAGCAGCGGCAGCCATAGCAGGGCTCATTAGATGCGTACGCCCGCCACGGCCCTGACGCCCTTCGAAATTGCGGTTGGAGGTGCTGGCGCAGCGCTCCCCGGGCTCAAGCCGATCGTTATTCATTGCTAGGCACATCGAGCAACCCGCTTCGCGCCATTCAAAGCCGGCCGCCGTGAAAATTTTATGGAGGCCCTCTTTTTCTGCCTGCTGCTTCACGAGCCCGGATCCAGGAACAATCATCGCAAGCTTGATATTGGAGGCGACGCGCCTGCCTTCGACGACTTTAGCTACTTCGCGCAAATCTTCGATGCGGCCGTTAGTGCAAGAGCCAATAAAGATTTTATCAACAGCAACTTCCTCAAGCGGGGTTCCCGGTTGCAGTCCCATGTAATCAAGCGCGCGGGTAAGGGCATTGCGCTGGATTTCATCTGAAATATCGGCGGGATTGGGGATGGAACCGGTAATAGGCAAAACATCCTGCGGGCTGGTGCCCCAGGTAACCTGGGGGATAATATCAGCCGCATTTAAGGTGATTTCCGCGTCATATTTCGCACCGGCATCGGAGGGCAGGGTGCGCCAATAAGCGACAGCTTTATCCCAGTCTGCACCCTGCGGGGCCATCGGGCGACCCTTGAGATATTCAAAAGTAGTTTCATCAGGCGCAATGAGGCCTGCACGCGCACCGGCTTCGATGGACATGTTGCAGACCGTCATCCTGCCTTCCATCGACAAATTGCGAATAGCTTCGCCTGTATATTCGATCACGTATCCTGTGCCGCCTGCAGTGCCGATTGTGCCAATAACGGCAAGAGTGATATCTTTTGCGGTAACGCCGGCGGGCAAGGGGCCGTTAATAGTTACCCGCATGTTTTTAGCGCGTTGCTGAATCAGGGTTTGGGTGGCCAGCACATGCTCCACCTCGCTGGTGCCGATGCCAAAAGCCAATGCACCAAAAGCACCGTGAGTGGAGGTGTGTGAGTCGCCGCATACAATGGTCATGCCGGGTTGAGTGAAGCCCTGTTCCGGCCCAACAATATGCACAACGCCCTGGCGAATATCAGCCATGTCAAAATAAGTAACGCCAAATTCAGCGCAGTTATTTTTCAGCGTTTCCACTTGAATGCGGGAAGTTTCATCCTTAATGCCCTGCAAACGATCCGAGGTGGTGGGAACATTATGATCGGCTACTGCCAGCGTGGCTTCCGGACGGCGAACCTTCCGGCCTGCCATGCGCAGTCCTTCAAAGGCCTGTGGGCTGGTGACCTCATGCACAAGGTGGCGGTCGATGTAAATGACACTGGCCCCGGACTCATCAGAATGAACGAGATGGGATTCCCAGATTTTATCGAAGAGAGTCTTG
>WBZO01002167.1_pt1 | contig 26682 bp, 24 predicted proteins | sample 5204261 | NCBI WGS metagenome assembly WBZO01 (sample SAMN12412400, study PRJNA552823) | activated sludge metagenome | isolation source: activated sludge from anammox sidestream of wastewater treatment plant... | place: USA: North Carolina | collected 2017-09
TCACACTTGGCCGGATCCAGATTAGGGTCGGCGTGATAGTGCCCGCGATAGCCTCGAAAGGCGTCGGCTGCCAATCGGCCGATGACGACTTCTTCACCAGGCTTGACCGGCCGGACCTTCACGGCACCCGTTTTGGGAGGGATCGGCTTTCGAGTTAAATCGCGTTTGAGGTGCAAAAGCGTACCGGTCAGGAAGAAGCCTGCGCACTCCAATGCCTGTGCGATACTCAGATCAAGCGTCGGGCAACGGACGATAGCCAATTCGGCTCCGTTGGCGCGACAAAAATCCAGCAGCGTGGGCACATCGGCCGCGAGGCCCAGCATGGCCTTGGCTGTTCTGACGCCGAAGCGTGCCTCGTCAATGGCTGACAAGCTGACTTCGAATGGAACGCTCATGGTTCCTGTACTGTACCTCCTTCGCCAAAGCCTACAGTGTTGCGCACCGTGCTTGACGGTCGCCCCATCATGCGGAAATGCATCCGTGCCAGGTATTCACCGATGATCCCCAGGGCAAACAGTTGCGCTCCCGAAAAAATAGCGATGATAGATGCCAGAAACGGGAAGCCGGGGACGCTGTCGCCCTGGATCAGATAACGGCCAACCACATAGATCAGCACTAGCATCCCCAGCAGCGTGAACGCAAATCCAACCAGGCTGGCGAATTGAAGCGGCCAGGTGCTGAAGCCGGTCATCATGTTCAGCGCGTGGGCCACCAGTTTGCGGAAGGTGTAGTTGGACGTACCAACCTGACGCGGCTCGTGATGCACACTTACGGCCGCAAAACGGGTTGTGGCCCAAGTCAATAATACCTCTATCGATACGAAGGGACTTTGATAAGTGGTGAAAGCCTCCCGCAGTTGTGTCCGGAAGGCTCGATAGGCGCTGAGATTGCGGGCGTTTTCTACCCCCATCGCGCCTCGTAAAGCTATCTTGGTAATGGTTGACGCCAGATCGCGCCACAGGCCGTGCTGCTGCCGTTCAGGGGTTCCGTATACTACGTCATAGCCCTCGTCCAGCTTTGCCAGCAGCTTGGGTATCTCTTCCGGCGGGTTCTGCAGGTCATCATCGATGGTGACGATGATTTCATATTGGGCGGCGCGGATACCCGCCAGCAGGGCGTTATGCTGACCGTAATTGCGCATCAGGTTAATGCCGCGCACTTCCGGGTGACGAACGGCCAGCGCCTCGATACGCTCCCAGCTTCGGTCCCGGCTGCCGTCGTTGACCAGCACGACTTCGTAGGCCGTCGTGATGGGATCAAGTGTGGCCTTGAGGCGGTCGACGAGCGGCTCAAGCGTATCCTGGCTGTTATAGACCGGGACGACGATGCTGAGGGAGTAGGCACGACCTGGGACTGGATTTTTCATGTGGGCATTCTAATATCGGCTAACGACCATACCCGCTATATGATGGGCAAGCGGATGATATTGATCACACTGACCAATAGCACCAACATGGCTGCAGCGACGACGATGATGCGTAACTCCGCCCATTCAAACCGCTGAGCTAGTCCGGCCAGCAAGAGCGCCCCGGCCAGGATAACGACCGATAGCGTATATTGATCGGCATAGGAGCCGGCGGTTTCTGCCTTAAGCGTCAATTGTCCGGCCTCTTCGATGAGGAACCCCGCTTGACCGAGCGCCATCAGCTGATACTCCTCCATGGCGAAGGGGCTACTGGGCGCATCCGGGTTATCCAGCGGACGGGTGGCTAACCAGGCGTCGAAAGCGGGCCGGAATTCTGTGCGTAGCCGGGCACGGTAAAAATCTGCCAGTCTGGTGTCGCCCTTGCCGACGGCATTGGCCCAATTGGTGAAAACCTGAAGATCGATCAGCAAGTCCGATTGACTCTTGGTTGCTAGTTGGCCGGATTTGATATAGAGGATGGTCGCGCGCTGATTGAACGATCCCTGCTGGCCGTTCCACCGGCTGGCTTCGTAGCCTGCCCAGGCAGTCGCCAGTGTGGCCAGCGTGAGGACGATGGTTGCCCAAAGCTCGGCCCATTTCTTGTAGCGCCGGTCGCGAATGTCTTCGAGCGTTGCGGCGGGGCGGCGCCATAGCTTCGTGCGGGTTTTCGCGCCGATGGCCGAATGGGGTCTGGAGGTGTGTTTTAAGTCTGCGTCTGGTGTAGGTTCCATCATTTTCAACTATATCGTTTGACCAGGTGTATAACCAAGTTTTCACAACCTGCCTTCCTAAAAAGATTCGGCAAGGGACGTGCGCTCGCCAAGACGTCGCCATTAGACACGGAAAGCGCTGGATAGCGTTCTAACTCGTTGCCCATAACGCGCTGCGCCATTATACTTAAGGCATCAACCGTCACTCAAGTTCCCGGCACAGGGCGCGTGGCGGTCGCCCGATTATACCGCATATGACGACGGAGCAGGTTACAATCCGGGTGCGCCCGGGCGAGTTGGTTCGTTTCCCGGGCCGGTGCGTTGTCTGTGGGCAACCGGGCCGGGACGGCTTGCGCCTTGTGAAGCGGCGTGGCCAGGTGACGCGACGAGTTGATGCGCCTCTCTGCAGTGAGTGCGCTCGTCAATTGTCGCGGCGTTCCGGCCGGGAAGAGCAGTTTCTGCGGTTCAGCTGGCCGGCGGCTATCGTCGCAGGGCTATTGTTGACGCTGATAGTGTTTGTCGCCGTGCCCGGTGGTTGGCCTTTGCGGCTGGTGGCGGCGGCGATCGTGGGCCTGGCGGGCGGGGTATTCGTCCGCCGGATGATGACCCGGCGCGCGATGGCCGAAGAGTTGCCGGAGAAACGCGCCGTGCGCGAAGCAGTTCGAATCGTTGATTTTGATTGGCGGGCTATGACGCTGACTTTTGTTAACGAGGCGATCGCTGAACAAGTGCGGGCGTTGAACGACGTTTTCGACATTGTAGAATCAGAAGATAACGAACTCGCCGAGAGCGAGATCGAATCAACCCCGGTTGGATGAACCGTTTAGATATCATCCACTTCAAATTTTGATGGAGGTTAATCTATGAAGGTAGTCGCGTGTGTGAAGCAAACGCCCAGCACGACGGCCACATTCTCGGTGAAAGACGGCGTGGTGAGCTGGGAAGATCCCGGTGGCAAGCCCAACATCGTCAACCCGTGGGATGAGTATGCCGTTGAGGAGGCGATTAAATTCAAGGAAGGGCGAGGCGCGACGGACGCTATTGCTCTGTGCGTAGGTGATGAATCCAGCACCGAAGCGCTGAAAACCTGCCTGGCCATGGGCTGCACCGAGGCGGTGCTGGTCTCCGATCCGGCTTTGGCCGGCTCCGACACGCTGGGTACCGCCCGCACGTTGGCCGCCGCCATCCAGAAGATCGGCGACGTCAAGGTGGCCTTGTTCGGCCGCCAGGCCATCGACGGCGACTCCGGCCTTGTGCCGGTTCAAACGGCGCGTGTCCTCGGCTGGACGCCTCTGACCTACGTTTCGGCCATCCATTCGATTGACAGCGACAGCATCACGGTGGATCGCCTGACCGACGACAGCAAGGAAACCGTCACCGCTAAACTACCCGTTGTGATCAGTGTGGTGAAGGAGATCAACGAGCCTCGCTATCCTTCGTTCATGGGTATTCGCAAGGCCAGCAAGGCTGTCATCCCCGCCTGGTCAGCGGCCGACATTGGCGTCAGCGGGGTCGGGCCTGATGTGGCCAAGTCGGACTGGTCGAACATCTATCCGATGCCGCCGCACGAGGGCGAGGTCGAGATGATCGAAGCCGACAGCGTGGAAGAGCAGGTGCGCATCCTGGTCGACAAACTGTTTGAGGAGAAGGTCATATGAGCGGCGGAGTTTGGGTATTTGTGGAAAGTCGTGACGGCGCGGTCAGCACGATCAGCCGCGAAGCGATCGGCGAAGCTCGCGCCGTGGCCGGAACCCTGGGCGCGCCACTCACTGGTTTGGTATTCGGCAAGGATGTCGCCGATGTGGTTGCGTCTGCCTTCGATCTGGGTGTGGATGCGGTCATCGCCTCCGATGACGCCGTGTTCGAGAACGGCCGGCTGGAAGCGCTCGGGCCGCAGCTTGTCAACCTGGCCAAGGAACGCCAACCGGACGTGATTATTCTGGGCGCTTCCACCCGCGGCCACGGTTTGGCGGCCTGGTTGGGAGCCGACCTGGAAGCCGGCGTGATCGCCGACGCTATCGCCCTGTCTGTCGATGGCGGCACGGTGAAAGCGACCCGCAGCGTCTACACCGGCAAGCTGTTGTGCGATACCTTTGTGAAGGATTCGCCGCAGATCGTCACGTTGCGCAGCCGGGCTTTCGCTCAGGCCGAATCGACCGGCAAGACCGGCACGGCGGAAATGGTTCCGGCGGCGGTGGCCGAGGATGCTGTCCCCACCAAGATCACCGGTTTCGAGAGCAAGGCCGGCAAGGTCAGCCTGACCGACGCCAGCAAGATCGTCAGCGGTGGCCGTGGCGTGGGGGGACCGGAAGGGTTCGCCCCCTTGCAGGAACTGGCCGACGTGATCGGCGCGGCCGTGGGCGCCTCGCAAGCCGCGGTCGACGCCGGCTGGATCTCCTATGATCACCAGGTGGGCCAGACCGGCAAGACCGTCTCACCCGACCTGTATATCGCCAACGGCATCAGCGGGGCTATCCAGCACCAGGCCGGTATGCGTACTTCGAAGGTCATCGTCGCCGTTAACAGGGACCCCGACGCGCCGATCTTCAAACTGGCCCGCTATGGCATTGTCGGCGACCTGTTCCAGGTTGTCCCGGCCCTGACGGCTGAATTCAAGAAACGGCTCAGCTAGTGTGTAACCCGTGCCAAGTGGCCGGATATCTATGCCCGGCCACTTGGCACTTCTCACTCTTGTGCCTGAACTAACGGGCCTCATCATTAAAGCCCAGAGCGGCTTTTTCACCGTTCAGCCCGACGACGGCGGAGCGCTGGTCGTTTGTCAAATTCGCGGCCGCCTGAAGCACGAGCGCCGGCGCACCGACATCGCCGCCGCCGGCGACCGCGTCACGTATACCGTCAACCCCGATGGAACGGGCCTCATCCAGTCTGTGGCTGAGCGCACTTCTGTCTTGTCGCGCACGCGCACGGCCGGCGGAGATGCCCGTAATCTGGAAACCGAGCGCGAGCAAGTGCTCGTGGCCAATCCCGACCAGGTCGTCTTCGTCTTTTCCGTCCGATCACCTGCCTTTAGCCCGCGCAAGCTCGATCGCTTTCTGATCGTGGCCGAGATGAATCACCTGCCGGCCATTATCTGCGCCAACAAGGTCGATCTGAGCGACCCGGCCGAGGCTCGCGAGATGTTCCGCATCTATGAGGCGATCGGTTATCCGGTCATCCACACCAGCGCCCTCACTGGCGAGGGGATCGACACATTACGCGATCTGTTACGTGGCCGTATCTCGGTGCTGGCCGGCTCGTCGGGCGTTGGCAAGTCGAGCCTGCTCAATGCCGTGCAGGAAGGCCTGGGATTGCGCGTGAAGGCGGTCAGCGACACTACCGGCAAGGGGTTGCATACCACACGCCATGTCGAGCTTGTCCCGCTCGATATCGGCGGCTATGTGGCTGACACGCCAGGTATCCGCAGCCTGGCCCTCTTCGACCTGGAGCCGGGCGAGCTGGACGCTTACTACCGCGAGATCGCTCCGCTCGTCGAGCATTGCGCTTTCAGCGATTGCACCCACACCCATGAACCGAATTGTGCCGTGCGCGCGGCCGTCGCCGACGGCCGTGTTTCGCCGGAGCGCTATGACAGCTATTTGCGGCTGCGGGAAGAGATCGAGGAATTGGAAGACAAGCGGTATTAAAAGGCGCCTTCTAACTGTCGAGGATAGACGGCGATATTAAAAGCCACGGGCATCAGGTTTAATATCGCCATCAAGCCCGACGGGTCTACACCAGTTCCGCGAGACACCCCTCAAACCGCCGCCGCAGTTCGCCACGATCAACGCTGCCCGGCGCGCTAATCGTCACGATCCGCGTCGCCGGCCGCCGCCCCTCCCAATCCGGCAGTCGCGTTACCTCCACCCGCCGGCAAACGACCTGCAGGACGGCCGGCTGCTCCGGTTCCTCGGCCAGATAGGCGATACCCTTGCAACGGAAAATACCTCCCGGCAGTCGCCGCGCTGTTTCCTCCAGAGCCGCCAGCGATAACGGTTGGTCGGTCTCATAGCTCCAGGTATCGAACGCGGAGCGTGCGTCGTGATGGTGGTGCTGAGGGGGATGATCGCCGTTGACCGACACGGTCGTCAATAAATGTGCCGGATCGAAACGGCCGACGCCCAATAGAATCTCATAAGGCACGTCGCAATAGCTGGTCTCGACCACGCGGATGTTATTGAAATGGTCGTCAATCAGATCGTGGATCCGTCGTATCGTCTCCGGCGTGGCCAGGTCGATCTTGTTGAGGATAACCATATCGGCGAAGGCGATCTGATGTAATTGCAGTTGTAACAGGTCCGGGTAGTCGGGATAGGCGAACACCTGCTGTGTGTCCAGCACGCAAGTCACGCTGTCCAGCCGGATGCGGTCACGCAGGCGAGGTGTATGGAAGGCCAATGTGATGCCTGCAGGATCCGCTACGCCGCTGGCCTCCAGGAGGATGTACTCCGGGCGCTCCGGCCGGTTGATCGTCTGTAATACCACTTCGACCAGATCGTCGCGCAGACTGCAGCAGATGCAGCCGTTGGCCAGGCTGATCACGTCGCCGGTGACGCCTACGACGAGTTCCGCATCGATATTGATATCGCCGAAGTCGTTGATGAGCACGGCCACTCGTAGACCGTGGTCACCGCTCAGGATGCGGTTGAGCAATGTCGTTTTGCCCGCCCCCAGAAAGCCGGTGAGAATGGTTAACGGGATCGCCCCATCGGTCGCGGGAGAATCGAAGAGTTCCATATCGATCAGATTCCTTATGCCGCCGGCCCTCATATCTGGCCGAGGACCGGCGGCCTGATGCTAACGGTCTATAAACCCAATGATTTGACCGGGTCCATCGGGAAGGTTGGCGGTAGGGGATGCGCCCATTCGCGCATTTGGTCTGTAGGTGTGTACAGCGCCGGATCGATCTCTTGATCGCGGATGTATTGTTCCTGGATGGGCGTGAACGGGTTTTGTGCGATGATTGGCGGCGGCACCGCGCCGTCGAACTGGTTTTGTATCAGCCACTCCGACGACGCGCGAGCGGTATTCGTCGTTTCAGGCAGAGCGGCGTCGCGAACCCATAGCTTATCCTTGGTGACATTCACGACGGTATGATCGATGCCGAAAGTGAAGAACCCTGGGTAATGCATGCGCACGCCGGCGACCATCTCGCCGATCAGTTCACGGTCAAATGAGACGTGGGTGGCGATCGCCAGGCGCGGCTGGACGAGGTTGGCAAGATAGCCAAACGCGTAATGCGTCGTGTGGAAGTTGTCCACTGTGAATGCGCCGATGAACGGTGAAACGCCTTGCTTGAGCGCCCACAGCCGGACAATATCGATTGCCATCTCCGTCACAAATACATCGGCGCCCTTGGCATAATGTGCCGTCAGCTTGTCGGGCTTTCCATCTCCTGTCCAGACGAACGACAAACCGTTCCAATCCAGTCGATAGGCTGAGGCACCATCGGCAGCGTGGGATCGTCGCCAATGGGTGATAACGACGCCATCTTTATCGTAGCAAACCCCACCGTCGTCGCGGAAGTCGAACTCGTTGACTTCAAACTCGTAGCCGTCGTGCAGCGGCATTCCCTGGGCCTGGATCGATGTCCACAAGCCCATCTTGGCCATATGGTCGACCATCGCTTTCGTGCCCAGTTCGGGCCGGCTGCTCGACGGCCCGTGAATGCGTAACGGCTTCCACCGGCCATTGAACGGGGCGAACTGCCATAGATAAGGGATATCGGCGTAATGGTCCAGGTGCAGGTGGGTGAGGAAGATATCGTTGATTTCCGGCACGGGCACCTGGTTAGCGATAATGTTGCGCAGGCAGCCGGGGCCGAAGTCAAAAAAGAAACGCTTGCCGTTGCCCAACTCGACCATGATACACGTAGCGGCCTGGGATAAGCGCGGCGGCCAGGGCTGGCTGCCCATGAAGATGATGCGCATCTCGTCGGGGCCGAGCGGCTCACTTTGCGGGAAGTAATTGGTCTTGTTCTTGACGGAAGGCGTTGGCTGATAGCCCGGCGGCAGAGTTACGCCGCTGCCGGGCGCCGAACCATACGGGTTGTGGACCGGGCTTATGTCTGGCGCATTGCCGTTCGATTGCTCGCCAACGTTGATCGCGGTATTGGAGGTCATGATATATTCTCCTTGTTGTTGATCGCGTTACAGTCGGGAGTGCCGGCTCGCCGTGTCGCGCGATACAGTGTTATGCCGGTGGGTGGTCGTCGTGGTTGCCGGCATTCTCCACCCTTCGGTCTGCTGCCCACTTCAATGCTCGCGCGACGAGCGATGAGTCACTTAGAGCAATGAATCCATAGATCAGGAGCGTCAACAATATTCCCAGCAGCACGCGCCCGCTGCCGATGACGATGCCAACGGCTCCCATAGCCCATAAGGTTGCCGCCGTTGTCAGGCCGCGAACCTCATCCGGTGTCGAATGCATGATAATGCCGGCGCCCAGGAACCCCATGCCGGTCACCAGGCCTTGCACGACCCGGTCGCTTACCCCATGATAGGTCTCGTCAGCGAAGCCCATGAGCAATGTCGTCGTCATCGTGACCAGCACGAGCGTGCGCGCGCGGATCGGCGCGCCGGCGCTCATTCGCTCCAGGCCGACCGCCATGCAAAGCGCGGCCGCCACGACCACTCGCAACAGGATGATGATGTCGGACCTGAGCAGCATAATCGTTACCTTTGCATCAGCGCGATCATTCAGCGGCTTGGGCCATGGCGCCGTCGCGCCGGCGGAGGCCGGTCGTGAGGATGACGATGCTGATGAGCAGGACCCAGAAAGGGAAGAGCAACGCCAGCCACAGGTTATGGCTTAGGGCTACCAACATGATCAGCGCCAGGATATACGTCACCAGTGTCAGGCTGCGAGGCATCACGCCGGTCATGCGCCAGATCGTGCCTAAGGAGAACATGAAGACGCCCGCCATTTTCAGGGCGTAGGTGTTGAATATCTGGCCGATGATCTCCCGGTTGAGCGTGTAGACGCCGGCTGCCAGCTGCCCGCCGTTGCCGTAGGTGGCCATCATCCCTCCGGCGATGGCGAAGGCGATAAAGGACATGGCTACGAAGAGCAACCCGCTGCCTAAGCTGACCGTGGCAAAGAACTGATCTTCATACTCGCCCAGATGGTGGCGTATCACGCCCAGGAACCAGAGGAAGGCTATCCCGGAGAACGGCATCAGCGCCATCGCCAACTTCAGCTGAGTCCATGTCGTCTCGCTGAGGCTCTCGCCGCTGCCTAGCTCGTTAGCGCCAAGGCGTACGAAGGTGACGCCGAGCGCGAACAGGATAGCAAAAATGATGCCGGCGACGGCGGCCGCCTTGGGCGTTTTGGCCGGATGAGCGATTTCCATATTTGTAGATGATGTCATTCAGACATTGACCTCCTCGATCGCGCTGCCGCGATCGCTTGAACCAGATCTTCGGCTGATACCGCCTGATTTTGTTTGCCGGTCCATAGAGCGAGGTCGGCTAGTTCCGGATCGACGCCGACCAACAACAGATCAGGCAGCTCTCTTAGCAAGTTGAAGATTGGGGCGGGTTGGGCGCTGCCCGTATCGAAAATAATGACGTCCGGCGCGAGCGCGCCTAACTCTTCAGCTCTGGGTATGGATGAGGACAGGGGGATAATCTCCAGTTCAGCGTAGCGCTCCAGGCTGGCCTTTAGCGCGCCGAGAACGACCGAGTTACCGTAGAGGACCACCCGCCATCTGTTCATGTTTCGCTCTCACTGGAGAGCGTATCAGGAAGCGGACATGCGCCACAATGGCCGGAGGGACAAAAAAAGGACAGTCCCGCAATGCAAGGGCTGTCCCAAAGGTCAGGGTCCGGTAAAAATTTTTACTTGTGAATCCCCAATCGCCCGGCATAAGCCAATACCTGGGCGCGATGTTCCAGGTGAAGCCGGGCCATGGCTTCAGCCATGTGGTATTTAATGGTGCGTGGGCTTAGATTCAGGCGCGCGCCCACCTCTTTATACGTTAGCCCCTTGGCCACCAGGGCCAGGACTTCGCGTTGGCGAGGAGTCAAATCGTCCAGCGGATGCGTCGCGCCGGCGGGTGCGGCCTCCTGCCCGGCCAACCGCGCAAATTCGTTCAGCAGTTTGCCGGCCAGGGCAGGAGAGAACGGCGGGACGCCTTCATTTGCCTGCTGTAGACAGTCGACTAACTCGTCGGCGTTCATGCTCTTGAGCAGGTAGCCGCAAGCGCCGCTCTTCACCGCCTCGAACAGGTCCTCATCCTCGGCCGACGTCGTAAGGATCACGATCTTGATTGCGGGCATCTCGGCTTTGATATAACGGGTAGCCTCCAGCCCGTCGCAACGCGGCATGCGAATATCCATCAGGATCAGGTCCGGTTCCAAGGCTCGCGCCTGAGCCACGGCCTCAAGGCCGTCATAGGCCAGGCCGACCACCTCCACGCCATGAGTCGCCAGCAAGTTTTGTAATCCTTCCAGCAGTAATCGGTGATCGTCGACCAACAGCACTCTCATATCTGTACCTTCTGCTTCGCGTCTAAGGGCACGCTCAGGTTGACACGTGTGCCCGTGCCAGGCTGGCTGTCAATAATCAACCGGCCACCCACCTGGGTCATTCGCTCGTGCATGAATGTCAGCCCGAAGTGGGCGCTGGCCGTATCCCCGTCCATATCAGGATCGAACCCCCGGCCATCGTCTTCAATGGCGATGTGTATATCGCCGGCCTTGCGGGACAATGTAACACGCACCCGGCCAGCGTGGCCGTGTTTGCGGGCATTGGTCATCGCCTCGGCGATGACGCGCAGGAGTTGAACCGCTGTATCCGGTGCGAAGTCGTCGTCGCTTAGGCCGTCATCGATGTTTAGCTCGGTAGCGAGACCATAATAGGTCCCACAGGCTGCCAGATATCGGTCCAGATCAGTCAGGAAGCGCGGCGGGGCGTGGCCGGCCTTTAAACTGAGAATGGATTCGCGCACGTCGAGGTGGGCGGCCGCGGCCATCTCGGCCAGGCGCGCTAATTGAGCCTCAGCCGCGGCCGGGTTGCCGTCGTGGACATGTTTCTGGATTGCCTGTGCTTGCAGACTGACATAACTCAGGATTTGTCCGACGCCGTCATGCAATTCTCGCGCCAGCCGCTCCCGCTCCTGCAGCGTGGCCAGCACACGTTGTTGGTCCAATAACTGAGTCTGTGTTCGCTGCTGTTCAGTTACATCATGGAACAGGAATAAATGGCCGATGCCTAACCCACGCCAATCCTGTAATGGGGAGGCCTTGAGCAGGTAATCTCGCTCCGGCGGATCGCCCAGACGCAGGATATGCTCGGTTTCCCTGTGTTCGTAACAGCATGACAGAGCTTCTGCGGGCAGCAGTTCCGCTGCTCGCCGGCCCCGGGCATAGCCGCCGGCCGGCAGCCCCAGGATTCGCTCCGCGGCCGGGTTCAAGGCCATAATCTGCCCGGCTTGATCGATCACGACCAGGCCCGCCCCAAGGCGCTCTATGGCCGTTTGCCGAGCCAGGGCTACCGGATCGAGGATGCGAAAGGCGAACAGCGCGACCGCGTAGACCAGATAGGGTAACAACAGGAAAGGCAGGTTTAGCGGCAGGCCATATTCATCCGGACGGACAATCTGCATAGTAAAGATGAGCCGGTTGGCGATTTGGCCGATGATCATAAGCGCCGCCGGCCAGCGCTGTGGCGGTGAGTGCGCAAATAACCAGATGAGGACACCGATGTTGACCGCGCCCAGAAGGTATGAATAGCCCAGGAAGAACCACAGGCCCCAGTTCATTTGGGCGATCATCCGGCCGCCGTAGGCGGTGTAACCGCGCATCAGGATATGATGGGATTCTTCCGTCAACAGCAGCAGCGCAAACAGCAGCGGCACGACTGATAACAGGATTAGATTGCGGCGCGTCAGCCAACGGCCGGGCCAGGTATATTCCAGAATGAAGCAGGTGACCGCCGTGATAGCCGGCAGCGACCACATCGCCCCAAATCGCAGCCAGAAGCTCTTGGTCGCTTCCGTGAGGGCGGTGTACTCCAGTACAAATCCAATAGCCCAAGCCGTCGTGAAGAGACAACTGATGGCGAAAGGTTTGGCCCCCGGCACGTAGCGGTGCCGCCAGCCATAAGCAGTCAGAGCCAGCAAAAAGAGCGCCGTAAGAACGGTTGGCCAAATAGCTGGTGTATAAGCATATGGCCCGTTCGTCATCGCTTCACCCTCAGGCGGCTATGAGGAAACCTTCTACTCTAGATCTTGCGCTCCAAAACGATCCGGCATCAATGTGAATAGCGTCGTCTCGCGCACATGTCCGTACTCGTCAACAAGCCAGACCGGCATATCGCTTTCGTCGGGCGCGAACTCATTGAGCACCTGCCGGCATGCGCCACAAGGGGGCACGCCGTTTCTGGTGCAGATGGCGATGGCCCGCACGTGCCGCCCGCCTGCCGCGGCCATTGCGGCGACGGCGTTTCGCTCGGCGCAGATCGTCATGCCGTAGGAAGCGTTTTCTACGTTCACGCCGGTGAAGATGCGGCCGTCATCGGTCAGCAAGGCTGAACCGACCGGGTAGTGCGAGTAGGGCGCATAGGCTTGCCCCCGGACCTCGCAAGCGGCGGCGATAAGTTTGTCGCGAATTTCATCCGTCAGGATTGTCTGATTTGTCATATCACACCTGTGTTGGGCGCGGCCGGCGCGGTTCTTGCCACTGGCCGGGGCGGGCGATCGTCTGGTCGGGTACGGCGTGGCCCTCGAGCAAGAGTTGCTCAATCCGGCAGCGATCGCCGACGACGCAGTCACGCACGATGGCGTTTGGCCCAATGACGCAAGCCTCGCCGATGGCCGTGCGGCCTTGCAAGAAGGTATTCGGCCAGATGATCGTGTCGCGGCCGATGGTCACGTCCGGTCCGATGTAGGTCGCGTCCGGCTCGATCAGCGTTACTCCCTCGGCCAGCCAGCGGTTGTTGACGCGCCGCCGGAAGGCTCGCTCCACCTCTACCATCTCGGCACGCGTGCCCGCGCCCAACCCTTCGTCGGGGTCGCCGGTCATCACGGCAACTATCGCTCGCCCTTGCTCTACGGCCAGAGCGACCATGTCGGTCAGATAATATTCTGTGCCGCGCCGTGCCTGCCGGATAGGTAGCCGGCCGATATTGGCCCATAGCCAATCGCCGTCGAAGCAGTAGACGCCCGCGTTCAGTTCGCGAATGGCCAGCAGCTCGTCGGCATTCGGCCGTTGGCGCGCCTCGGCCACCTCGACGATCTCGATCGTCCGACCCACTTCGTCGCGCACGACCCTGCCGAATGTACTGTCGGATTTGCCCAAGACGGTCAGCAAGGCCACGGCCGCCCCCGTTTCTCGTTGGGCATCCGCCAGGCTGCGCAGCGTCTCGGCTCGCAGCAAGGGCATGTCGCCATAGGTGACGATGACTTGCTCGGCGCGGTCGCGCAGAACTTCAGCGGCCATCATGGTCGCATGCCCCGTGCCCAGCGCTTCGGGCTGGATGACGTAAGCGGCCCGTTCGCCCAATAACTCCTGCACGCCTGTCTCATCAGGGCCGACGACCAGGATTGGCGGTATATCGGCCACAGCCTCGGCCGTCAGAAAGGCGTGAAGGATCATCGGGCGGCCGCCGACCTCGTGGAGGATTTTTTGTTTCCGGGAATTCATCCGGACGCCTTGCCCGGCGGCTAGAAGAACGATGGCGATCATATGACAACCGCTCACAAATATGGAAAAGGGAGCGCGATAATTCTACACCTCCTCTCCTCTTATGAGAAATAATTTAAATTCAATTAGTTATGCGGGCCGGGAATTGGCGTTATTTCAACGAAGGTGCTCAGGGCAGAAACCGGGCGAGGGTTTGACGTAGATAGGCCAAGGAACCACGCTGAGTCCGTGGCGGTTGAACAGGGCGCTTGATTTATGTATCAAGGTTGATGGAAAGGCCGGGATATCCTGATTAGGTAGCCTGCGTTGTGAAACTTTGCTGGGGCGGTTGGATTCGAACCAACGAATGCCGGATTCAAAGTCCGGTGCCTTAAACCGCTTGGCGACGCCCCAATACGAAGTGGAATTCTATCATGGCTCGATCTGTGTCGCAACAGGCGAATCAGGGGAAACGCCTCTCTGTCCATGTGACGGGATTGACCGGGACATTCATGACCCGCAAGTCCCAATGCAGATGGGAGCCGCTGGACAGGCCGGTTGAGCCGACCCGGCCGATGATGTCGCCGGGGGCGACGGCTTGCCCGACTGTGACCAATATTTCTGACAGATGATAGTAGCCGGTCATGACCCCCAGACCATGATCGATGATGATCACGTTGCCCCGCAGTTCAGTCGTGCCGGTGAAGGCGATGACGCCGCTCGCCGGAGCCAGAACCTCGGTTCCCGTCGCTGAAGCGTAGTCGATGCCGGTGTGGTAAATATCGATCGGCCCGCCATTATAGGAGCGTCGCCCGCCGTAATTGGCCGAGACGATCGTCGTCGTCAACGGCGTTTGAAACACGCCATCCCAGCGCCGTTCGTTATTGAAGACGTCGTAGACGCTCTTCATGAATTCGTCGTCGGCCGCCCGCACGGCCGGATCCAGCAGACCGCTCAACTCCTCGCCCACCTCGACATATTGTGTGTCGAAGCCGCCGTCGGTTACCGGCACCAGGGCGCGTAGTGGTTGCCACAAGCCGTGTTCGTCGCCGCCGGTCAGCTCCAGTTCGTAGATGCCCGGCTCGGTGAAAGCGTCGATGCCGACGAGGGCCGCGTACCCGTCTTCGTAGGGTGTGAAATGCAGGGGAATGTCATCGAAGCGGCCGGCCGGTGTGCCGGGCAGCAGGTTTCGCACGACGATCGACAGCGTTCCCCCCTGGGGGATCGATGGGGCACTCACACGGATGTCGGCCCAATTGCCGGGCAGATCGCGATAAACGGTCGGCGCATCGGGAATGCGCAGTCGCTGGCCGGCAAAGATGGGCGAATAGATGGGCAGGTTGTTGGCCTGGGCCAGCGCCGCCGGGGTCAGGTGGTAACGCGCGGCTACCAGCAATAATGTATCCCCCGGCTGGGTCACGTACGGTCGCCCCATGACCGGCTGGGCCGCGGCCGATCCCGTCCGGCTAATAACAGGCAGGCTCTGGCCGCTGACCAGGGGGGGATGGGTATAGATCAACCGGTTGGTGGCGGCGACGTCGGCCAGGGTTGTGTTGAACATGGCCGCCACACCTGCCAGCGTGTCGCCGGGCATGAGGGTATAGGTCGTGGCGACGGCCTCTCCCGTGCCGCCGGGGATGATGAGTTCCTGGCCGACCTGTAGCAGGTCGCCGTTAGCCAGATTGTTGATCGCCAGGATTTCCTCAACCGTCACGCCGTAATCAAGGGCGATGCTGGTCAGGTTCTCACCCTCCTCAACGGTATGGACGAGAGGGATGAACGGCGCGTCCGGGCCGGACGGATCCGGCGACTGGGCCATCAATCGAAGCGGGTAGGCCAGCAAGGCTACCCCCAGGAGTATCAGCGTCAGCGCTGAGATGCGTTGTCGAACAGACATAAGTCAAACCACCCCGTATTCTGCCCAATATGGCCTGACTTGCCAATTTTGTCTCAGGATAGGGTAATCAGGCGAGGCAGAGGCGAGGTTATGGATGATCCTGTTCTCCGGCAAGCGCGGCACGTTGACGGCGCAGTTCGTCATAGATCGCCTGGGCCGGGGTGAAGTGGAAGGAATGGGGATTGCGCCAGAACTCCTCCAGTTGGCGATTGCCGGTCTGCCACTCGTAAATATAAGCCTGGAGGTATTGGTCGACCTTGTCAGCGTCGTGGACGAGGCGCGCCTCGTCCGTGTCGTTGCGCTGGAGTTGTTCCCACCAACCCATCCATTGCGCGCTTGCCGGCCACCCGGCGACGATCTGTTCCATGGCCAGGCGTTCGGCCGTTCCTTTGGCTCCCAACGGTAGAAATCGCCAGGCGGGCGAAGGGATGTCGGTCGTCAACCCCTCGGGCAGATCGTGGAGCGCGGCCATCGCCAGCGTGGCCCCCAGGTCGATGGGTTCATCGATGAGCTCGCTTAGGACCAGCGCTGCGAACACGACCCCGTAACTGTGCGCGGCTACATTTTCGGGCGCGGGCACGCCTCGTTGTGCCCAGCCGGTGCGCGTCGTGCGCTTAAGCTGATTGCCGTGAAGCAAGACATTCAGTATATGATCGGCATCCATCGACGACTACTCCAGACGGGGTTCTGTTAGAATTGCCGGCAACAAGCAACGAAACACCCCGCACAGTGTTCCATATTGCTAGATAGTAACATGAAGGTAACGATTATTGCCACTGTCAAGAACGAAGGCGAGGCGCTCCGGCCGCTGCTCGATTCGATTATCGATCAGACTCGCCACCCGGATGAGGTCGTCATATGCGATGGCGGATCGACCGACGATACGCTGGCGATCCTCGATGAATATAGCCAATGGCTGCCGCTGCGTGTGATCGTGGAGCCGGGCAGCAACATCAGCCGGGGGCGCAATGCGGCTATCGCCGCGGCCACGGGCGACGTCATCGCCGGGACCGATGCCGGCGTCGTCCTGTCTCCCCACTGGCTGGAGGAGCTGATCGCCCCCTTTGCCGACGACACCGTACAGGTTGTCAGCGGCTGGTTCGAGGCCGATCCTTATACCGACTTCGAGGTTGTCATGGGATCGACGGTCTTGCCGGCGCTCGATGACATCGACCCGCAGACGTTTTTGCCGTCCAGTCGGTCGGTGGCCTATCGCAAGAGCGCCTGGGCGGCCGTGGGCGGCTATCCGGAATGGCTGGAACATAGCGAGGACCTCGTCTTCGACATGGCGTTGCGCGATCGCTTTGGGCCGTTTCCCTTCGCGCCCGGCGCGGTGGTCTATTTCCGGCCGCGGTCGGACTTGCGCTCCTTCTACCGGCAATACTACGCCTACGCCCGAGGCGATGGGAAGGCTAACCTGTGGATCAAACGCCACGCAGTTCGCTACATTACCTATCTGGTTGGTGTTCCGCTTATTCTGCGCTGGATCTGGCGCGAGAAATGGTTCGGCTGGGTATTGATGGCTGCGGGGGTGGGGGCCTACACGCGACGGCCGGCCGAGCGATTGTGGGCCGGCACATGGGGATGGCGGCCGCCCGAACGATTGCGCGCCTTCGCCCTCATCCCCATTATTCGCCTGGTCGGCGACGTGGCCAAGATGATCGGCTATCCCGCCGGCCTGTGGTGGCGGCTGCGCAACCAGGGTTAACGCGCCGCGCGGGCTTAATCGCCAGTGAGCGGGGTTTGCCGTCGGGCCGCGCTGTTGCTATGATGCGGGTTGATTTCTATGATCATCAACCGTAAGCCGCCCCGTTACCCGCGTCGCGGACCATCCTGCCTGCTTGTCATTTTCGTCATCTTCGGCATCGCCGTCAGCCTCTACATTATCCAGAACGCTGAGGAAGTGCGCGAGGCGATTATGCCGACCCCCACAAGGGAGCCGACGCGCTCAGCCACCGAGCTGGCCATCCTGGCCGAGCGTAGCCAGGCCGACGGTGAGAATGATGAGGCTATCGCTTTCTATGACAGAGCGATTAGTCAGGATCCCACAAATATCGAATTTTATATCCGCGAGATTAGCCTGCTGGTGCGGCAAAGCCAGCCGGAACGCGCCGTGGAGCGGGGCGAGCAGGCCACTATCCTGGAGCCGGAGAACGATGCCGTCTGGACGGCCGCGGCCGCGGCTTATCTGGCTGACGGGAATCGATTGAGCGCCCGTGGCGACCCTAACGCGGCTAATTTGCAGTATGCCAACGCCGCCAAGGCCGCCCGCCAGGCGATCAATATTAACCCCGATAACGCGACTGCCCTGGCTTATGCGGCCGGCGGCACGATTTTGCAGGGCGATCCGGAGAAATATGAGCAGGCGCAACTCTTTGCCGATGACGCGGTGCGCATCGAGCCCGATAACGCCATCGCCCGCTACTTCATGGCGACGGTTTTCACCTATCAGGGGCGGTACGCGGAGGCGTTGGAGCAGTATCTGCGCGGCCTGGAGGCGGACCCGACCAACCCCGATCTCTACATCGGCATCGCCTATAACTACTATGGCACAGGCAGCATTCCCGACGCCCTGCTGAGCTTCGAGGATGCCATTAATGTAGATCCCAACAACGCCGAGGCCTATGACGGCCGGGCCTACATGTACCTGCAACTGGGCGACGCACCGCTGGCCGAACAAAACGCGCTGGAGGCTACGCGGCTGGACCCGTTTATGGCTCGCGCTCAGGGCCGATTGGGCGAAGCCTACTTCCAGCAGAACAATTATCAGGACGCGATCGAGGCGCTGGAGAAGGCGGTCGCGCTCTACGGTCGGGCGACGAATCTCAACGCTCGATTCTTCAATATGTTGGCCTCGGCCTATATTCGCGCCGACCTGAATAATTGCCCCCAGGCCACACCCTTGTTTGAGCAGGTGCTGAACGCGACGACCAACGAGCTACTGGTCGCGGCGGCTAATGAGGGTCTGGTCGAGTGTCGTCGGGCCTCGCTGGGCACCGCTCCCTAGCCCAATCCATTTTGGCACTCTTGATATGAGACTGCCAAAATCCTCTTGACATCTCTCACGACCGTTGTTAGAATCCTCGTGGTTTCCTGGCACTCATGGATATCGAGTGCTAAATGGATCCTCCCAATAACTGGAACCTGGCAAATCTATAATCTATCGTTGAAAAGGAGATAGTGTGATATGGCTATGAATCTCAAGCCGCTTGGCGATCGTCTGGTTGTCGAGCCGCGCGAACGCGAATCTGTGACTGCGTCCGGCCTTGTCCTGCCCGAAACGGCCAAGGAAAAGCCGCAGGAAGGCGAAGTGATCGCTGTCGGTCCCGGCCGTCGTGATGAAGACGGCAAGCGCATCGAGATGGATGTGAAAGTCGGCGACATCGTGCTCTATGCCAAGTATGGCGGCACGGAAGTCAAAATCGATGACAAGAAATTGCTCATTCTGAAGGAATCCGACGTTTTGGCGATCGTTGGCTAAGCATTTAAGGACGGAGAATATAAAATGACTGCGAAGCAACTTGTTTTTTCTGAAGACGCTCGCCGCAAGCTCAAGCGCGGCATTGATACGGTCGCCACGGCCGTTTCCACCACCCTCGGCCCCAAGGGCCGTAACGTGGCCATCGACAAGAAGTTTGGCGCCCCGACCGTCACCCACGACGGCGTGACTGTCGCCAAAGAGATCGAGCTGGATGACCCCTATGAGAATATGGGCGCCCAGTTGTTCAAGGAAGCGGCGATCAAAACCAACGACATCGCCGGCGACGGCACTACTACCGCCACGGTGTTGGCCCAGCACATGGTCCATGAAGGCCTGAAGAACGTGGCCGCCGGCGCAAACCCGATGCTGCTGAAGCAGGGTATCGAGATCGGCACGCAGGCGTTGGCCAACAAAATCCGCAGCATGGCCATCTCCATCGACAGCTTCGACGAGATCGCCTCGGTAGCCTCTATTTCGGCTCAGGACCCGGAGATCGGCAAGCTGATCGCCACGGTTATGGACAAGGTCGGCAAGGACGGCGTTATCACCGTGGAAGAGTCCAAGCTGCTGGAGTTCGAGACCGAATACGTCGAGGGTATGCAGTTCGATCGCGGCTACATCAGCCCCTATTTCGTGACCGACGCCGAGCATATGGAAGCGGTCATCGAAGATGCCTATATCCTTATTCATGACAAGAAGATCAGCTCCGCCCAGGATATTCTGCCTGTGCTGGAGAAGCTGGTGCAGTTGGGTCGCAAGAACCTGGTCATCATCGCCGAAGATGTCGACGGCGAGGCGCTGGCCACGTTGATCCTCAACAAACTGCGCGGCATGATCAACGCGCTGGCCATCAAGGCCCCTGGCTTCGGCGATCGCCGCAAGGCCATGCTGCAGGACATCGCTGTCCTGACCGGCGGCCAGGTCATCACCGAGGAGATGGGCCGCAAGCTGGAGAGCGTTCAGGTCTCTGATCTGGGCCGCGCCGGCAAGGTTGTCAGCACCAAGGACGACACCACCGTCGTCGACGGCAAGGGCGACGAGAAAGAAATCGCCGGCCGTGTCGAGCAGATCAAGGTCGAGATCGACCGCAGCACCTCCGACTATGATCGCGAGAAGCTGCAGGAGCGCCTGGCGAAGCTGGCCGGCGGCGTAGCCGTCATCCGCGTCGGCGCCGCGACCGAGGTCGAGCTGAAAGAGAAGAAGCACCGTGTCGAGGACGCCCTGAGCGCGACGCGCGCGGCCGTGGAAGAGGGCATCGTGCCCGGCGGTGGTGTGGCGATGCTCAACGCTCTGCCCGCCCTCGACGATGTCTCCACGCCTCCCGGCGACATCAGCACCGGCGTCAACATCCTGCGTGTGGCCCTTGAGGCGCCGATGCGCAAGATCGCCGAGAACGCCGGCGTGAACGGCGACGTCATCATCCAGAACGTCCGTCGCCTGCAGGCCGAGAAGAAGGACCCGCAGCTGGGCTACAATGTCATGACCGGCGAGTATCCGAACATGGTCAAGGCCGGCATCATCGACCCGGCCAAGGTGACCCGCGGCGCGCTGGAGAATGCGGCCAGCATCGCGGCCATGATCCTGACCACGGAAGCGTTGATCACCGACATGCCCGAGGACAAGAAGGCTCCGGCCATGCCGCCTGGTGGTGGCATGGGTATGGACGGCATGGACTTCTAGTCCATTTTGCTCTAGCTTCTAAGCCCCCTCACCAGAGGGGGCTTTTTTGTTGGGATTTAGCCGAAATTTTCCAACAGTTCGCGAAGCGTGACGTGCATCCGGCGGACTTCGGCCTTGTGGGCCGCGGTCAATTCCGCCAGCAGATCGTCGCCGTGGGCCGTCAGCGATAGTAATACCTGCCGCCGATCGTCCGGCGACGTTTGGCGAGCGATCAGGCCCTGTTTCGCCAGCCGGTTGGCCAGCCCCACGGCGCTGTGATGTTTGATCTGCAGCCGTTCGGCCAGTTCCCCAACTGTCATGACGCCCGGCCCGCGAAAGCCGCGAATGGCCAGCAGCGCCTGGTGTTGCTGGGGCGTCAGGCCGACCGTTTCGGCCGCTGCCTCGCTGAAGTGGAGAAAGCGACGCAATTCATAGCGAAAAGCCGCCAGCGTCTCGTACTCTTCGTCGGTTACCGCTTTGCTCTTCATATCGGTTGATTATAGGTCACGCATCGAAAATGGGTATTGATTTATATCGTAATACGATATATTATCCTCCCGGTCGCCGTGAGCGGCTATCTTTTGGAGTGAGCCATGCCTGAGAAAGCAAACAATAATCAACTGGAATGGAATCAAGCGCGGGGTAGCGACGGCAACCGGCTGGTGATGCTGTCCTTAATGGCGACCATCATCGGCATCGCCGCCGGCTTTGCAGCCTACCTGCTTATATCCCTCATTGGCCTCATCAGCAATCTCGTTTTCTTTCAACGAGTTGGGTTCGACATACCCGATTTGCAGAATCATACGCTGGGGCCGTGGATCATCATCGTGCCGGCCCTCGGCGGGCTGATCATTGGCCTTATGGCCAAGTACGGCACGTCGAAGATCCGCGGCCACGGTATCCCCGAAGCGATGGAGGCTGTCTTGACCAACCGCAGCCGCATTTCCCCCCGGGTCGCCCTGCTGAAGCCGCTCTCGGCGGCCGTCGCCATCGGCACCGGCGGGCCGTTTGGCGCGGAAGGGCCGATCATCCAGACCGGCGGCGCGCTGGGTTCGCTGGTGGGGCAGATCTTCCATGTGACCGCCGCCGAGCGGAAGGTGTTACTCTCCTGTGGCGCGGCGGCGGGCATGGCGGCGACGTTCAGCACGCCCATCGCCGCCGTCATCCTGGCCATCGAGCTGTTGCTGTTTGAGTTCAAGGCTCGCTCGTTTATCCCTCTGGTGATCGCCAGCACGCTGGCGACGACGATCCATTTCGGTCTGATGGGGCGCGGCCCGATGTTTGTCGTTGGTCATGTCGATTTTGGCATTCCTGCCAACCTGCCCTATTATGTCGTTCTGGGGTTGCTCTGTGGCGTCTTCGCCACCGGCTTCAGCGGCGCTCTTTACTGGGTAGAAGACCAGTTCGACCGGCTGCCGCTCGACCCGATGTGGTGGCCGGCCGTGGGCGGGCTGGCGTTGGGTGTCATTGGTTTCTTCGTGCCGCGTGTGCTGGGCGTCGGTTACGACAACATCACCGGCATCCTGAACAATGAGTTCGCTGTGGCTGTGTTGCTCAGCATCGTCCTGTTCAAGAGCCTGGCCTTGTTCCTGACGCTTGGCTCGGGCACGTCGGGCGGCCTGCTGGCGCCGACGTTCATGGTAGGCGCGGCTTTCGGGGCGCTGTTCGCGATGGCGATCAATGCCGTGGTTCCCGGAGCCAACCTGTCGCCGGGTGCGTTTGCTCTGGTGGCCATGGCCGCCATCTTTGGCGCAGCTTCGCGAGCGACATTCACGTTCATCATCTTCGCCTTTGAACTGACGCGCGACTACACGGCTATCTTGCCGCTGATGCTCGTCTGCGTCATCGCCGATTTGATCGCCCTGCGCTTCATGCGCAACTCAATCATGACCGAGAAGCTGGCCCGGCGCGGGTTGCGCATCCACCAGGACTATGAAACCGACATCATGCAGCAAGTTACCGTCGCCGAGGTGATGGATACGAACCCGCCTCACCTGCCGGCGGCTATGCCGCTGACCGAACTGGCGGACCTGATCGCCCGTGGCGATCCGCTTATCGGCCAGCGCAACGGGCTGCCCATCCTCGACGAAGACGGCCGGCTGGCGGGCGTCATCACGCGGGGCGATGTGTTGCGCGCGCTGGAGCGGGCTGACAAGTTGACACTGACTGTGCTGGAGGCCGGAACCCCTCACCCGCTGGTGGCGTATCCCGATGAACTGATGCACGACGCTATCGGCAAGATGCTTCAGCATAATATCGGCCGTCTGCCCGTCGTTCGCCGCGACCGGCCGCAAGAGATGATCGGCTATCTGGGGCGCACCGGCATCCTGGAGGCACGGTCGAGGCGACTGAAAGAAGAGAGCGAGCGCGAGCCGGGCTGGCTCCATCAGATGCGCGATCGAGGGAGCCGCGACGGCAGCATTGCCGGCGCCCCGGAAAAGTATTGATCGATCCCGCGTCAAGATATAACATTCCCCCGGTCGCCTTCGCGGCGGTTTGGCGGAGTGAAGCATGCTTCAAAAAGCGCAACGTAATCGTTCGAACTGGAGTGGAAGATCCGGCAGTGACGGCAACCGCCTGTTGATATTAACCTTGCTGGCAGTCATCATCGGCATCGCCGCCGGCTTTTCCGCTTACCTGCTTCTAACCCTCGTGGGCCTCATCAGCAACCTGGTCTTCTTCCAGCGAGTCGCGTTCCATATTCCTGAATTGCAGGATCATACCCTGGGGCCGTTTGTCCTTATTGTGCCGGCCATCGGCGGGTTGATCGTCGGCCTGATGGCCAAATATGGGTCGCCCAAGATTCGCGGCCACGGCACTTCGGAGACGATGGAAGCAGTCCTTGTCAATCACAGCCGCATCGATCCTCGCGTCGCCGTGCTGAAGCCGGTCGCGACGGCCATTGCCATCGGCACCGGCGGGCCGTTCGGCGCAGAAGGACCGATTATCCAGACGGGCGGCGCCCTGGGCTCCATCGTAGGACAGATCTTCTATGTGACCTCTGCCGAGCGTAAGGTGCTGCTGTCCTGCGGCGCGGCGGCGGGCATGGCCGCCGCGTTCAGCACGCCGATCGCCGCCGTCATCCTGGCCATTGAGCTATTCCTCTTTGAATTCAAGACCCGCTCGTTTATCCCGCTCGTAGTGGCCAGCGTATTGGCGACGACGGTCCGCTTCCAGTTGATTGGTCAGAGTCCATTGTTCGAAGTCGGCCAGATGGAGTTCGGCATGCCCGGCAACATCCCCTTCTACGTGCTTCTGGGGCTGGCGTGCGGCGTGTTCGCGGCGTTTTTCAGCTGGTCGCTCTACCGGGTCGAGGATCTGTTCGAGCGGTTGCCGGTGGACCCGATGTGGTGGCCGGCTATCGGCGGCCTGGTCATCGGCGTCATCGGCTTCTTCGTGCCTCGTGTGTTGGGCGTCGGTTACGAGAACATCACCGGCACACTGAACAATCAGCTCGCGGTCGGCGTCTTGCTGAGTATCCTCGTATTCAAGAGCCTGGCCCTGTTTGTGGCGCTTGGCTCGGGCACGTCGGGCAGTTTGCTCGTGGCGATGTTTATGGTCAGCGCGGCGCTCGGCGCGTTGTTTGCCATGGCGATCAATGCCGTCCTCCCCGGGGCCAATCTGTCGCCCGGCGCGTTTGCCCTGGTGGCCATGGCCGCCGTCTTTGGCGCGGCGTCGCGCGCCACGTTCACTTTCATCATCTTCGCCTTTGAGCTGACGCGCGACTACACCGCCGTTTTACCTCTGATGCTCGGCTGTGTCATCGCCGATCTGATCGCCATGCGGCTCATGCGTAATTCGATCATGACCGAGAAGCTGGCCCGGCACGGGTTGCACATCGAGCAGGATTATGAAGCCGATATCATGCAACAGGTCGCCGTCGCCGAGGTGATGGATCCTGATCCACCGTACCTCTCGGCATCGATGCCGCTGGCCCAACTGGCTGCCCTGATCACCAGCGATGACCCGTCTATCAACCGGCGGAACGGGCTACCCATCCTGGATGACGACGGGCGCCTGGCCGGCATCATCACGCGAGGCGACGTATTGCGCGCGCTGGAGCGCCCCGACCGTGACACATTGACGGTTCTGGATGCGGGAACCCCCGACCCGTTGGTCGCTTACCCTGACGAACCGATGCACAACGCCATTGACAGAATGCTCGAGAACAATATCGGCCGCCTGCCCGTTGTCCGCCGTGACCGCCCGTGGGAGATGGTCGGCTACCTGGGCCGCACCGGTATCCTGGAGGCGCGGCTGAAACGGCTCAGAGATGAGAATGTCCGCGAGCCGGGCTGGCTCCATCAGGCGCTTGATCGTTAGGCGGAACGGTATGTTCTTGTGGCGAGGGACGGCTCAGAGAAGCCCTGCTCAGGGTTCCAGCGCCGAGAAGTAATCGCGAACGAGGTTTTGCAAATTGACGGGGATGTTGCCGCCGCGGAGCGCTTCAAAGGCGGCGTCGCGGTAGTCGCCGAACACCTGATCGTAGGGGACCAGCTGGCCGCCGGGCGCCTGTTTATTGGGGTCCGATGGCGTCAGGCCGCCGAGCGGGCCACATGCCTCGGGGTCGATCAGGCATCGCGTCTCGAGTTCGAATTCCTGCCCCTCTCCGCCCAGATCCGGCCGGCTGGGCACGAAGATATCTTCGACGTGGCCGCCGCCCGGGCCGGGGCCACCTGCGCCTGATTGTTGCTGCCCCCCTTGTGTGCCTCCCTGGCCGCCCGGTGTTCCGTTGCCCTGCCCGCTACCTGACGTGTTGCCCCCGCCGTCGCCGGGCTGCTCGCCCGAGCCGGCCTGGGCTATCTCGCCCCGCGACTGCTGTAATCGGTCGGCGGCGTTGCCGGCTTGAGTAGCGGCAGTGGCCGCGGCGCTGCGCTCGCTCAAAGTTGAAGACGTGCTGCTCAGAGCGCTCTGCGCGGCAGTCGTGTCTCCGTTTGCCAGAGCGCCGGCCGCTTCAGCGAGCGTCCCGGCCAATTCGGGATCGACTTGCGCGAGTTGCGCGGCGAGTTCAGCCAACTGGTCAGTCAGCGCGGCTAGTTCCTCGGCGCTCAATGACGCGAGCGAATTGGCTAACTTTTCAAGCGCCGCTGCGGTTTGTTGGGGTTGCCCGGCCTGCAAGGCCGCGGCGACTTCGCCCGCCGGTCCGGCGCTATCCAGAGCTGCTCCGGCCTGGGCCAGGGCCTTGCGCAATTCGATGTCGCTGGACGCTTGACTCAAGCTTCGTAGTTCGGCTTCGGCGCCCGAGAGCGCGGCGACGGCCTCTTCCCGGCTGAGACCCGGCTGCTGCAGCGCAGCCAGCGCTTCTTCCAGCGGCTGCAACAAGGCGTCCCGCTGTTCGGCCGTCAGATCGTCGTTGGCGGCGATCGTCTCGGCCAGTTCGCGCAAAGCCTGCGACTGTTCCTCGATAGTTTCGGCCAGGGCGCGGCGTTCCAGCAGGGCGGCCTCTTGCGGGTTCGGCAGCCAGAGCGCGACCGCCAGCAGGAGCAACGCCGCCAGTGGCGGCAGCCAATGATCCGGTCGCATTCGCAATGGCATCTCGCGCGTCGCGTCGACGGCGGCCGCTGCGCTAATGGCGTCCTGTAGTTGCCGCGCGGCGATTTCCGGTTCGGCGGCGAGCCGGCCGGACTGTATCTCCACGGCGGCCGTCGCGCGCTCGCGAAGGCTGAATTGCCGGTCGGCGAATCGCGCCTGATCGAGCGGCGAGCGCCGCCGCAACATGACTATCAGACCGGCCGCCGACAACCCGATCAACGACGCCGCGACAGCCAGCAGCGCCAACTCGCCCCGCGTCAGCAGCGGCCGCGCCCGGCTGAGCAAGGCCACGCCCAATGCCAGCAGCAATCCGGCCAATAACCCCAACGGGACGCCACGCAGCAACTCCTGCCGGCGACGCCGTCCGTCCCATTGGG
>WBZO01002169.1_pt1 | contig 26655 bp, 23 predicted proteins | sample 5204261 | NCBI WGS metagenome assembly WBZO01 (sample SAMN12412400, study PRJNA552823) | activated sludge metagenome | isolation source: activated sludge from anammox sidestream of wastewater treatment plant... | place: USA: North Carolina | collected 2017-09
GTCGCCCCCGCTACCATCAGAGCGGCGTAAGCCAGGACGTAGTGGCGGAACAGCCGGTCGGCCTTCCAGGTCCGGGCCGCTTCCTGAAAGATTCCCCGCAGCCCCCGCCCGATCGGGGGGTGCGGCTCGGCGACCGGCTCGCGCAGCGCGCTGAACAAAAGGACGCCGATAATCACACAGATCATGGCAACCGCAAAAATCGCGGCGAAATTGGTCGGGAAGGGGAGCGGCGGATCCTCCGCAAGCGCCCGGTTCACCAGCCAGCCAGCTCCCAGCGCTACGACGCCGCCCAGCGCCTGTCGCCAGCTAAAAAGCAGCCCGCGCAGGTGGGGCGGGATTGTCTTACCCACGATTTCATAGAAGATCAGGGATGTCACACCCGATAACAGCGGATAGGCCACCAGAAAGAAAAGCAGGTTCACAACCAGCCAGGCCGGGTCGCGAATGAACAGCGTCCCGGCCACAAGCCCGATCCACAGGCCGATCCGGGCCACGCTCGCGCCGCGATAGACAGGCAGTATGCGCGCCCGCCGCTGGATATAACCGCTGGCCAGAAGCTGGGAAAGCATATCCCCGCCAGACCAGAGCGCCATCGGCATCCCCAGGATGATAGGGTTATCAGTCAACTGCGAAAGGAGCACCACCAGCACCAGGCTGGGGTGAACCAGCGAATCCACCTGCCTGAACATAACCCCGTTGAGGACGCCCAGCGAAAAGTTCCAGCGCAGGTTGGGATCGCCGGATGAGGCAGCAGAGAGAGGCAGCGCAAACCGCCGCATATTATGAGTGTCCCTTTCGTCCCCTGAGCTGCTCCTCGGAGCCGCCCCGCCCGGCTCCGACCGTGGCATAAATATCTTCTATGTCCCTGTTTTCAGAAAGCCACCGCCAGAATCAACCGTACCGGATTATTGGCGAAAACAACATCAATCAGCTAGAATGGACGTGAAAAGTCGAAAATACTCTGTCGGACTTGCAGGGAGGTCCTATGTCTTCGCTCAGTATACGGCGCATCATCACAGGCGTGTTATCTGTTGCCGTAGGTTTTATTGGTACTTTTGTGATCCTGCTGATTCTGGGGACCGATTTTGCCGAATTCGGGATTGAATCCGTGATCGTCGTGGTCGCCCTGTCGCTCGCCGCCATGATCTGGCTGGATTACTTCCTGAGCGCGGAAATATTACCCGAATAGCTCACCAGCCTGCCCCCACAAAATTGAACACCCCGCCGGGTATTGAAAAGCGGGGTGTTTTTGTTCACTGGCGCAGGCCGAAGCGTGGGCGAATATTACACACGCCCCCTGCCGCACGCCTGCTCCCGAATGACACGAATCAGCTCGTCGGTCTGGATATCCTTCAGCAAATACTGGCCAATGCCCAGGTGGAGCAGACTCAGGCGCTCATCCTCATTGGCAAAGCTGGTCAGAATAATGATAGCCGGATGCAGCGGGACTGCGAGCACCCGCTGGCAGAACGCGAGCGCCGTCCCGTCGCGCCGCTTACTTTCCAGAATCATGATGTCGGGTTTCTGATCGACAATCATGGCCAGGGCGCTGTCGAAGTCACCGGTGTCGCCAACAACCTGCAAGTCCTGGGCGCGGTTCAACCGGAGCACCAGGGCGCGTCGTACTGCCGCATTATCGTCCACCAACAGCAGGCGGACCGGACGTCCGGTCATGCGTCCTCCAAAGCCGACAAAGAAAACACAACAGGCACGATCGTGCCATGCTGTGTTCACTATAACAGGCCACTAATTCACACGGTCAGTGACGTTTATCCCCGCCTATACAGACAGGAATCATCGTAGCTATATTACCGGAGGGTGCCCTTTGCGGAGCGGCACTGTCGCCGTGAGCGTCGTGCCTTGCATCGGGGCGGATTCAACTTCCAGTTTTCCGCCAACAGACTGCGCCCGCAGCGACATATTGGAAAGGCCGTGACCGAGGAGCCGATCAGCCTGCCCCGGCTCGAATCCAACGCCATTATCGCTCACCTTCAGGCAGGCCTGCCGGTCAGCGCGGCCCAGTGTCACGTGAAGCTCGGTCGCGGCGGCGTGCTTGGCGGCGTTCGCCAGCGCCTCCTGTGCGATATGGAAAAGAGCCGTCGCGATTCCTTCATCCAGGAGCATCGCCACCTCAGGCTCCATCTCCAGCTTGATTTCTACCAGCGTGTTGGCCCTGAATTCATGCACAAGCTGCCGCAGGCTCTCCCCCAGGTCCTGGACCTTCATACGCTGTGGGCGTAAATCCATGATGTAGTTGCGAATATCGCGAATAGTCTGGTTCAGCGTATCAATCGCATAGCGCAGGCGTATCTTCGCCGCCTCGGAGTCCTCCTCCAGCAGCAGGCTGCTATGCTCCAGGGTGAGGCCGACCGCGTAAATCGACTGGATGATGCCGTCATGCAGGTCCATGCCGATCCGCTCGCGCTCCTCCAGGACAGCCAGCCGCCGCACCTGCTGGTACAGGCGCGCATTCTCAATGGCAACGGCGGCATAGGCAGCCAGCGACTCAATCAGCGCCTGATCCGACTCATCAAACAACGTGCCGTCGGTCTTGTCACAGAGGTACAGGCTGCCCAGAACTTCCCCGCGCGACACAATCGGCACGCCCAGGAAGTTCACCATCCACGGGTGATTTTCGATAAAGCCCACTGAAAACGGCGATTCGTGAAGATTATCCAGCCGCATGCTGGTGGTTTGCTTGAGCAACTGGCCGAGCAGCCCCTTGCCTTCCGGCGGGTGGGCCATCGCCTGGCGCTCTTCCTCCGTGATGCCCTCGGTGATGAACTGCTCCAGCGAGCCGTAAGAACTGGGGACGCCCAGCGCCGCATAGCGGGCGTGAACCAGATCCCGGGCAGTCACGACAATCGTCTCCAGCACACGGGGCAGCGACAGCTCCGAGGTAATCGCCAGCGCTGCCCGATGTATAGATCGCAGTGCCTCATCAACCAGAATACCGGATTGTTCAGTCACAGTACCTCTCTCCCGATCATATTCCGCCACCAGCTCACTCCTCGCCGGGCTGATGCGACTCCTGAAGCAGGAGACCGTCGTCGGCCCGATACGTAATATCGTCGGCCCGATACGCGGCGTTATCGGCCCGATACGCAGTATCATCGGCCCGATATGCAGTGTTATCGGCCCGATACGCAGTATCATCGGCCCGATATGCAGTGTTATCGGCCCGATCCCATTCCCAGCCAAGCAGCGCAGCAAACATCGGCAGATCAGTCTCGCCGCTGATGCGCACCCGCCGCAGGAGATAAATGCTATCTGTCGTATGCTCAATACCGCCTTCGGTAACGACAGCGGCCCAGATTCCCACTTCCGGGAGTACCGCCAGAACATGCGCATCCCACCGGCCGCTGGGGTAAGCCAGCATGTGCGGCCGGTGGCCGGTATGCGCCTCTATGCTCTCCACGCTCCCCAGTATCTGGTAGATCAGAAAGTCGTTGTCGCGCTCGCGCAGGTTCGGATGATCTTTGGTATGACTTTCGATGCTCATCCCTGCCGCCGCCATCTCAGCAGCCTGGGTCCAGGAAAGATAGGCCGGGTCACCCACATCCAGCCGTGTCGTGATCACGAAGAATGTCCCGGTGAAGCCGAACTCCTTCAGGACGGGAAAGGCATTTTCGTAGGCATCCCGATAACCGTCGTCGAAGGTTAGCACGACCGGGTCGGATGGCAGCGGCATCCCCTGACGGAGCGCGCGGGTGAGATCGTACAGGCTGATCGTGTGATAGCCGTTATCGGCCAGATACTGCATCTGCTGTCGGAAGGTCTCCGGGGTAACTGACAGGTCCTGACGGTAGATATCGGCATCTTCCGGGGGCGTGCTGATGTAGTGGTACATCAGCAGTGGGACCGCGATCCGCCGCAGCGTGCCATCGGCTTCTACGACTGCCGTCTGCGCCCGGACATGGGCCGTAAGCGCAAGGGCGCTGCCAATTATCAGAAACAACGACGCGATCGCCAGAGCGCGAATGAACTTCGAACGGAGCTGATGAGGGTGCAATGAAACAGCCATATTCATCAAAGGCAGCGAGCCAGGAACATGTTACACTGAACGAGTCTGGCCGGGCGTATTAAAAATCGATTATAGCCGACTGCGCGGCATGTCACCAAGGGGCCGGACGATGCTCACGCCGCGACAAGGAGAATCTCCCGCACACTGCCATGCTGAACGAATACGACAGATCCGATCCCAAGCAGGAGCGTCCTGCCGCCCCTTCCCCATACGAGCCAACGATTCCCTCAGAGTCGCCAGCGCCGGGCGGCGGCGCCAGGCCGCCCGCTCCGCCGCTCGTCGTCCGCCAGCCGATCCACCCGGACGCCATGGCGCGCCTGGGGATCGCGCTCGGCATCGCCATGATCCTGATAGCCATCTTATGGGTCAATATCCTGACTGGCGACGATATCTGGGCGCTTCTGCAGCCCGCCGACATCTGGCTGTTGCTGCCGGGGCTGGCTATCGGGGCTGCCTTCGCCCTGGTCATCTGGACTGCCGGCAGGCGCACCACGGCCAGCCGCGAGATCGTGCGGATGCTCAGCCAGACGCTCAACCTGAATGCAGTCCGCTTCTGGCATGTTTTGCTGTTCAGCCTGACAGCGGCGATCCCGGAAGAAATACTGTTCCGGGGGGCCGTGCAGATGCAGATCGGCCTGGTGCTGGCCTCGATCGTCTTTGGTGTCCTGCATGCTCTGACCCGCGCCTATTTTCTCTACGCGACTCTGGCCGGGCTGATGCTGGGCGCTCTGTTGATTATCAGCGGGAGTTTGTGGCTGCCCATCGGGGCCCATTTCGCCGTCGATCTGGTCATGTTCATGCTCCTGCTGCGCCGCCAGCCGCGCTCCCTGGATCGATCGGACTCGTGATCAGGGAGATTGCCCGGCCTGCGCCGCGAATCGTTGCCAGTCGGTGGAGAAAAGGGTATCCTCTCCCATCACTTATCCGTCGCAAGTACAGACAAGAGAGAAAACGAGCTGATGAGCAAAGTGCGTGTCGCCATCATCGGCGTGGGCAACTGCGCCAATGCGTTAGTTCAGGGCGTCCATTTCTATCAGAATGCCGCTGATGATGAGATCATCCCCGGCCTGATGCATGTCAACCTGGGCGGATATCACATTCGCGATATTGAGTTTTCCGCCGCCATCGATATTGACGTGGAAAAGGTCGGCAAGGATCTGGGCGAGGCCATCTGGGCAGGACAGAACAATACGATTAAGTTCGCTGAAGTGCCGCGCAATCTCGGTGTCCCCGTCATCCGCGGGATGACGCATGACGGCCTCGGCCCTTACCTGTCGCAGAAGATCACCAAAGCGCCCGGCTCCACTGCCAACATCACCGAAATTCTCAAGGAAACCCGGACCGATGTCGTGGTGAATTTCCTGCCAGTGGGCAGTGAGCAGGCCACAAAATGGTATGTCGAACAAATTCTCAATGCTGGCTGCGCCTTCGTCAACGGCATCCCGGTGTTCATCGCTCGCGAGCCGTACTGGCAGCAGCGCTTTGCCGAGCGCGGGCTGCCCCTGATTGGCGACGATGTCAAGAGCCAGGTCGGCGCCACGATCGTGCACCGGGTCCTGACCAGCCTGTTCAAGGATCGCGGCGTCAAGCTGGTGCGCACCAGCCAGCTTAATGTGGGCGGCAACATGGACTTTTACAACATGCTGGACCGCACCCGCCTGCAAAGCAAGAAGGAGAGCAAGACCAATGCGGTCACCAGTATGCTCCCCTACACCCTGCCGCCGGACAACGTCTATATCGGCCCCAGCGATTACGTGCCGTGGCTGACCGATCGCAAGTGGGCCTATATCCGGCTGGAAGGGGAGACCTTCGGCAATGTGCCGCTGAATGTCGAGCTTAAGCTGGAAGTCTGGGACAGCCCCAACAGCGCCGGCGTGATTATCGACGCTATCCGCTGCGCCAAGATCGGCCTGGATCGCGGCCTCTCCGGCACGCTGGAAGCGCCCAGCTCCTACTTCATGAAGTCCCCGCCCGTTCAGCGCCCGGACGATATCGCCCGCGACATGGTGGAAGCCTTCATTCGGGGTGATATAGGCAGCAGACTGCCGGACTGACACAGGCGGGCTGGCGGCTGGCTTAAGCTGCCCGATGAATAACAAAACGGGGGCGTCCATCATCGTGAACGCCCCCGTTGTTCATTCTTACAGCGCTGGCCCCGGCCGGGCTAGTCCAGCGTGTTCTCCTGAGGAATGAGGTCCAGGTTGTGCCCCACCGTCTCGAACGCCTTGAGCGCCCGGTCGAGATGCTCTTTCTCGTGGGTAGCCATATAGCTCGTGCGCAGCAGACTCCCGTTCGGCGGGACGCCGGGCGGGATGACCGGATTGGTGTAGACGCCTTCTTCCACAAGCGCCGCCCAGGTCAGCACTGTGCGATACTCGTCGCCGATGATGATGGGGATAATCGGGGTGTTGCTCTTGCCGGTGTTGTAGCCCAGCTTGTGGAAGCCGGCGCGCATATATTCGGCATTGCGCCAGAGCTTCTGAACCAGCTCCGGCTCGTTCTCAATGATTTCCACAGCCGCGTGCACCGCCATTGCGTTCGGCGCGGGCAGCGCGGCGCTGAAGATCAGGGAGCGAGCGTGATGCTGAATGTAGTGAACAATCTCGGCGTTCCCGGCGATAAAGCCGCCAATGGAGGCGAAGCTCTTGCTGAACGTCCCCATGATGAGATCGACTTCATCGGTGACGCCAAAATGCTCCGCCGTGCCGCGGCCATTCCCCAGCACGCCGATGCTGTGCGCATCATCAACCATAATCCGCGCCCCATGGCGGCGACAGATCTCAATGATCTCCGGCAGCGGGGCAATATCCCCCGCCATGCTGTAGACCCCATCCACGACCACCAGTTTGCCCGCGTTACGCGGCACTTTGCTCAGGACATAAGCCAGGCTGTCCAGATCGTTGTGGTTGAAGCGCTTCATCTCGCCGCGCGACATAATGCAGCCATCGACAATGCTGGCGTGATCCTCCTTGTCGATGATGACGTAATCCCCCTTGCCCACCACCGCTGTGATTGTCCCGACATTCGTCTGGTAACCGGTGGGGAAGACCAGGGCAGCCTCTTTGCGGACGAAGTTCGCCAGCGCGCGGTCGAGGTCCAGATGTAACTGGAGCGTCCCGTTCAGGAACCGCGAGCCGGTGACACTCGTGCCGTAGCGATCGATGGCGTCCTTCGCAGCCTGACGCACCCGGGGATCGGTCGTCAGCCCCAGATAGTTATTAGAGCCAATCATGACCACTTCTTTGCCTTCGAAGCGCGCAATAGTGCCCTCGGTATCGTTGAGCGCCCGGAAGAACGGGTACAACCCCAGCTCCATCGCCTCCCTGGCGCGGGTGAACTTGCTCGCTTTCTCAAAGATATCGGGCATCGGGCCGGCGGTATCTTCCACCGGGATGGTGGCTTCGTTGGTGCTGGCAGGAACGTCAATTGAGTCAGTCATCAGGTATCCCTTCAACTCAGTCTCTCAGCAATGAGGACAGGGTCAGGTGGCTGGCGAAAATAAGAATCGCAAAAAGTCCAGGACAAGAATGAGAACAAAGTGCAATTGTAACAGCTTGCTGCCCAAACAGGCAATTCGAATTCGTAATTCCGGGCCGAATTTGTACAAACTGTCACCAGGCCGATTCGCCCATTAACCGGTATCCGGCCAGGATTGCGGGCGAGGCCAGATATAGGACCACACCGATCCAATCATGCTGTATCCGAGCGACTCGTACAACAACAGCGCCGGATTGCCCACCGTCACGCCCAGCAAAGCCTCAGTCAGGCCGTCGGCGGCGAATACAGCGTGCGCCTGATGCATCAGGGCACGAGCCAGCCCCTGCCGGCGATATTCCGGCAGCACACAGATTTCCGCCGTGAACCCCTGCCCGCCGCGCCGCCGGGTCGCCAGACTGGCGGCGACAACCTGTCCATCAGCTTCGACAATGCCGCTGGCCGCCCGATCAAACGCGCCATAGCGGCCCTGCAGCGACTGGCGCACGATGCACAGAGTGGAATCCGGCGTGCTCAATTCCGGGATGATCAGGGCGTCCAGCGTCCCGATATTGGCGCGATAAATCACCTGAGCAGCTTGCTCTACTCGCTCGTCGCGCCACGCCGACAGGGTATAGCCGCAGGGGAGCCGCATCACAGGCCATTCCCCCCGCCCCACCAGATCAATCTGCATCAGCCAGCGTTGCACCCCGACAAAACCTTCCGCAGTCAGGGCTGCATCCACAACTGTCTGCACTGGCGGCAGCTCCGCATAGATGCTGTCACCTCGCCCCCTCCGGCGCAGATCATCCATCGCATAGCGCAGGAGGGCGTGCGCTACCTCCGGGGATACTTCCGGCAGAACGTAAAGGAGGTCGAGGACGCCGACGCCGTGTTCCGGATACCACGCCGCCACACCGACCGCTTCCCGGGATGTTACCGCGGCCAGCGCCTGAACAGCGCCGCGCCGCGCCGCAGCTTTCAGATATTCCAGAATCCGCCAATCTTCCGGCAAGCTCATGCCGGTTGCAGCCCGGTAAGCCGCCAGGCCCGCCGACAGGCGGCTACAGGAGACGGTCTGCATATCCTCGAGGGGGATGAAATCGACCACGGGAACTCCCCGCCTAATCGCGGCGGAGCGATTCCAGCGCCATGACGAGGCTGAAAGCCGCCAGCGCGACGCCATAAGCACGTCGCAGCGCCAGCACTACCGCGGCCAGCCCTCCCAGTACCACGGAAGCTCCCAGGCCGGCTGTCTGCACGACCCGCGCAGCCCGGCGCAGATCCCCGGTCCGGGCGGCGACGGCCCACTTCAACAACGCCCCACCGTCAAAACTGCCGCCGGGCAGCAAAGCAGCGCCGCCAACCAGAGCGTTAAACAACGCGAAGGCATCGGCCAGATCGCGGCCAAACGGCCCGGGGGGAAGGATGCGCCGAAGCAGTTGGGCGAACAGGATACCGGTCAGATTCGCCAGCGGGCCGCCCGCCGCGCGCCCGAGATGCGATCGCGGCGACACGCCGTCGTTATAGTAAAGCGTGATCCAGTGCACGGCGTTGATCACCAGGACGTCCATAGGAGCGCCGGCGGCCCGCGCGCTGATAACATGCCCGGCGCTGTGCAGAACAAACACAGCCAGCAGCAGGATCGTCCACAGGAGACACACCGGGATGCGGAGCAGCAGCGATCGCCCCGGGTAGCGCCCCGCCACCAGCAGCCAGCACAGCACAAGCGCGCCCGCCCCATTCAGCGGCGCGGTAACATCGGCCTGGACAGGCGTCCCGGCGACGATCAGCAGGGTGCGGGGTGGGCGCGGTACAGAAATTCCCAACGTGAGCTTTCACCAGTAACCAGAAGTGCTGCGGTATCAGAGAGCAGCTTATCCGATCATAGCACAGAAAAACAAAAGCCCCACTCAGGCAAAGTGGGGCGTCAGTTCAGCCGGCCAAAACTCAGAACCAGAATCCTTCCAGCCAGTCCAGCAAACCCGTCAGGACATCAGGCGTCATCCGGGCAGCCGCTTCAAAGCCATGTGCCGAAAATGCATATGCCCGGACGTTGTACCGGCGCACCACGAAGATCATGTAGTCGCGCTCCCAGCGGGCGCGGCTCCACAGGAAAGCGATGCCCTGTTCGCGGCGCATCAGCTCCAGCCACCGGCGCCGATCGACCTCCGGCAGATTATTCAGCTCAAACCGCAGCGACAGCATCGATCCCAGGGTGAAGCTCAGCTCAATCACGCCGTTGATCTGGTTGATGTCCGCCGTCAGCGTCGCATTGCCGTCCTGCGAGATCATCTCCGCCGTGCCGCGCGGCGACGACCCGGCCTGGCCGGGGCGGTAGCTAATCGAGGAGAGCAGCGGCGCGTTGTTGAAGCGCTTGCTCAGCTCGGCATCCAGATCAATCTCGCCGGTGAAAAAGCGCTGTAAGACCACCGGCGCCGAATTCTGAATGGTGTACTGATGCCCGGACAGAGTCAGCTCGCGCTGGAGAAGCTCCAGATTTTGTTCCGTCTGGCAGACATGCACATCAACTTCCTGTGTGCCAGTCCAGAACAGAGACGAGTCCTGCGTGAGTGCGGTAATAAACAGATCAGTCATGAGATAGACGCATCCGCGCTATTTCGGTTTGTATCCATTATACGCCCAAACCGGTTCCACGAAAGTGGACAATGTTCCTAACCGGCAGCCGGGGGTTGCGCGCCAGGCGCTTCGCCGGAGGCAAGGTCACCCTCACTGGCGGCCGCCGGCTGTCCCCCGAACTGCTTGTCGTACATCCGGTAGCGCTTATAGATTTCCGCTTCCAGCATAGCCCCGATCTGATTCATGGCCAGATTGTTATCCAGAATCCAGCCGAAGTCCGCCACCTGGATTCCATCTCGCACGGCCGGCTCAACAACCGACATATAGAGCATCGGGTCGATCCCCAATCCCTGGTGCTGGGGGACCACACCGAGCAGCGGGACGCGAGTCCGCGTGATCTTGGAGCGGATTTTCCAGTGCCAGAACGTCTTGAGCAGGGTAATCCATTCCGGCGTGTCGGGGTGAGGGCGGGCGTGCGCCAGTGCCTGATTCAGATCGGGCAGCAGCGCGATAAAGCCCGCCGGCTCCCCGTTAATCTCGGCGATCGCCACATATTCAGATTTCACAAATCGCTTGAACTGCGCGATCATCGCGTCCGCCTCAGCCCGTGTCGGTGGCACAAAGCCCCAGTTGTCCTCCCAGGCAGATTTATACAGCTCAAAGAGGACATCCATATCCTTCTCAAAATGCTTCATGTCAGGGTTGCGGATAGTGATCTTGCGGCGCTGCCTGACTTTCTCCATGACGCGGAGAATCTTGGGTGGGATATTCTCGCCAACCACCCGTGTCGCGTTCATTCGGTAGGACACCATATCCATCACGCCCACAAACCCCGCCTCTTCGAGATATGTCTTGTAGTACGGCGGGTTATAAGGCATCAGGATGACATGCGGCGCGCCAAAGCCTTCCACCTGCAGCCCGAACTCATCCAGGTCGCCGAAGCTGGCCGGGCCACGAATGCCGTCATACCCCTTCGAGCGCACCCATTCCTCAGCCGTCTGCAGCAAAGCCAGCGCGGCCTCGCGGTCATCCAGCACGTCGAACAGACCAAACCAGCCGATATGTTCGTGGTGAAACGTGTTGTGGTGGTGGTTGATATAAGCCGCTATGCAGCCCACCGCTTCTTCACCGCGCCAGGCGATGAAATATTCCAGGTCCAGATGCTCATACATCGGGTTCCCCTGCGGTTCCAGCTTGTCCCGCCGGGAAGAAACCAGCGGCGGCACCCAGTCGGGGTCATGGGCGAATACCTTCCAGGGCAACCGCAGAAACGTATCTTTATCTGCCCGTGAGGACATACGGCGAACGGACACACTTGCACTCATAGATAGCCATCCTTTTTCCTGAAGGGCAGGGCGTCTGGCTGCCCCTGGCAGCGCCCGTGCGATACCAGCCTCTGAAATTATAGCAGCAGCCGGCCGGTTGGGGCGCGCAAGAGTGTCAGAAATACCATCTCCCATTATAAGTGAGACTTAAAAGGTGTAAATAATCCTATTATAGATCACTTAAGACTGCCATTGACACAACAAAGGGGAAGGGCTAAAGTAAGTTCTCCGCCGGGCCGTTTTATTATCAAAGAGTCCTTTTGGGGGTGCCTTATGAGGCCGCACAAAAATCAGATGTATCGCATGCCGTGGTCGTTGAACGACAACCCGATCGGGTGGCTGGAGATCACGGATAAGTGCAACATCTATTGTCGGGGCTGTTATCGTCGCAACATATCAGGCCACAAGCCGCTCGAACAGATTAAGGAAGAGCTTCGCTTCTTCAAGGAATGGCGCAACTGCGACAACATCTCCATCGCTGGCGGCGAGCCGCTGATCCACCCCGATATCGTGGAAATTGTCGCCTTCATCCGGCAGTTGGGCATGAAGCCGCTGATCCTCACCAATGGCGTCAAACTGACCGATAACCGCCCGCTGATCGAAGAACTCAAGCAGGCCGGAGCGCTGGGCTTCACCCTGCATATCGACAGCGAGCAGCAGCGCCCCCACTGGAAGGGCAAAACAGAGGAAGACCTTCTGGACCTCCGGCTGGAATATGCGAAGCTCATTCACGACGTGGGCGGGTTGCATTGCAGCATCGGGGCTACTGTGTACCCCTCCACCCTGCCGGAGATTCCCAAGATCGTCCGCTGGGCCAACAAACATATGGATCTGGTTAACGGCCTGATCTTCATTGCGTTCCGCGCCGCGCCACAGGACGGCACCTTCGATTACTACGCTAACGGCCAGCGGATTGACTCGGTTGAGGTCAGTTATACCTCTGAAGATGACACAGAGATTCACACCACCTCCACCGACATCTACAATGTGATCAAAGAGACGCAGCCCAGGTACGAGACTTCCGGCTACCTGGGCGGATCGCAGACTCATGACGCGATCAAGTGGCTGCTCAACGTTCAGATCGGCGACAGTGACGAAGTTTACGGCTCGCTCGGCCCTAAAGCGATGGAGCTGATTCAGTCCGGCCATCACTTCTTCTACAACACCTACATGGCCTATACTCACATCCGACATTTCCCCAAGGTGGGCTTCCTGCTCGGCCTGTTTGACAGGAGCGTCCGCCAGGCGCACAAGAGATACTGGAAGGCCATCCTGCGTCATCCGGGCAAGTTCTTCAAACCGCTGAACATCCAAAGTATCGGCATTGTTCAGGCGCCCGATATCCTCGTCGATGGTCGTCAGGATATGTGCGATAGCTGTCCGGACATGACAGTATGGGATGGGCGGCTGGTTCACTCCTGCCGTATGGACGAGTGGCGGTTATACAACACGTATATGGTGGCCCAGCCGCACGTGGAGATGGCTGAAGCTGCCTCTGGCAATGGCCATACGGCATCCGTCACCGCTGACAAATAGGGACGCATCTGCCAGGCAACCATAGAGCGCGACCGGAGGGCACAGCGTTTCGTGCCCTCCCGCTCTATCTGCCATCCTGAACGAACGGGTGAGCGGCGCGGGCTACCAGTGACAGCATCCACACCGGCAATTTCTGGCGCATCCCCCATTCAGCCAGCGACTCGCGAACACCCAGCGGCACCAGCCTGAGCAGCGAGCTGGCGTTCTGGTCCACCAGGCTGACGGCGCCAGGCTGGTCAAAGACCTTGAAGCCCAGGTAAGGATCGAACTTCCAGGGGTATCCGTCAGGGCGCTGGCTGGGACGAAACGGGTGTGAATACCAGTTCTGGGCGATTACCGCTCCTGCGCCGTCTACCAGCGCCAGATCAACCCGCTCACAACTGGCGGGCGAGGCGCGCCATCTGATCGTGAGAATCCGCTGCGAGGCGTTCCGCCCCACATCGCACGGGGCCTGTCCCGACTCCACCACCCGCCCCTGGGCATCAGAAACGCGCCAGGTCACATTCAGTCCCGGGTACTCATGGGGTGTATCATTGAGCACCCACAGGGCCACCGGCCGCCTTCCATCGTGCTCCAGAGACACCTGCAGCGGCTGCGATGCCCGCTGCAGCGCGCTGTACCCGCCTTTAGGCTGGCGGTCGGCGTCCAGCACGCCACATCCGACCTGCGGCACCAGATCGACCAGCCAGAAGTGCACATAGCCCGCTGTTCCACCGTCGCGCGTGCGCCGAAGATGCTCAACATGGTACTGGACCAGCTCCGCCTGGTACGACCACAGCATCTCGATCTGGCTCTCCAGATGCTCCAGGCGCTTCCAGGCATCCGGGTAACGCCGGAGCGTCGGCAAGGCGGCCGGGGCCTCAAAGCCGAACTCGGTGTTCAGGCGCATCTGATGCCGATAGACATCGGTGTAACGGCGGCTCCATATTGCGCCATAGTAGGTGTGAATATCCCCCGCCCGCTCCCAGTCGTGCTCCATCTGGCCGGAGCAGATGAACACCGGGCGCGTAGGGTCCTGCTGCCGGGCGTCATCATACAGCGCCGGGTCCGGGCGCTGTTCGTAATTCTCGCGATGGGCAAAAACCATTGTCGGCTCGTTGTGGCAGGTCCAGGTGATCACCGAGGGGTGGTTGAACAGCATGGCAATCATGTCCCGCTGCAGCCGAATCGCCCGCTCCTCAAACGCCGCCGACGCATCGTGCGTCCAGTTAAGCTCGAAATCCTGCCAGATCAGGATGCCATCACGATCGCATATATCGTACAATTCCGGCGGCGACACGTGGACATGCACCCGCAGCAGATTGAGATTGGCCTCGCGCGCCAGCGCCACGTCGCGCGCCAGCAGCTCCCGGTCAACATGCCCCAGGTACAGCCCCGGCATATAGGAGGAGCCGCGCACAAACACCGGGCGGTCGTTGATCCAGAATGTGAAGTAATCGCGCGTGCGTTCCAGATGCACAGTGCGCACACCAAAAGTTGTGGTCAGCCGTCCCGTAACCTGGCCCGCTTCATCCCGGAGCGTCGCCTCCAGCCGATACAGATTCGGATCCCCCTGATCCCAGGGCCACCACAGGCGCGGCTCCGATAGCACCAGCGCCTGTTTTATCTCATGCGTGCCCGCCTCCAGATCCAGCGGGGACGAGCTGCTTGCCGAAGGCCCGTCGTGATTCTCCGCCGTTACATTCAAGGCCAGCGTCCCGCGCCAGACAGCGCCAGTAGCGTTGGTCACGGCCAGCGTGACACGCAGCCTGCCGTCGAGCGCGGTCTCGACACGGGCGCGATCCACACTCACCCCGTCATCCAGCAGGAGGAAGACAGGTCGCCAGATTCCGATCGGGTTGACATTCGGCGGGATCACCCCTTCACCATGCTCATACTGCCCCTTGACCAGGCTGCGAATCACGTGGTTGATCGGGTAGCTGCCCCGGGGGTTGGGTTTGTCCCACGGAGAACTCACTTTCACCAGCAGCGTATTCAATTCCCCGGGGCGGAAGGCGTCCGTAGCATCCAGGGTGAACGGAGCAAAACTGCCCTCGTGCGTCCCCAGGCAGGTCCCGTTCAGCCAGACCTCAGCAAAGTAATCGACCCCTTCAAAACGAAGACGCGCGCGCTTGAACGGCACAGCCGCCGTTGTGAACGTCTTGCGGTACACCCACGCCTGATCGTTCAAGCCGCGCAGGTGGTCCCCCCAGAAAGGCCGGTCCGGGAACAGCACCGGCTGCAGATTCGCACATTCCGGCACCAGCAGCTTTTCCTCAAACACGCTTGTGTTAGGCAGGATGCTGGATTGAAGAGGTGTCGGACGCACCTTCCACTCCCCCTCCAGGCGCAGTGAATGTGTCGGAGAATCGAATGAAAGCATGAATCCCCCTTACGAAACTCCCAAATTGATTGCAGACCATCACTATCCAGTCGCAAAAAGGCGACTGCCGCGTTATGATGCCTGTCTCAGGCAAGCGACACACGTTTAGAAAATGTCGCCTCGTGTTGATCATACGCGATAGCTACTCCGGTCACAATGAGAATACCGGCTCATGCACGAACTGGGCATCACACAGAATCTGCTCAAGCTGGCGCTCCAGTACGCTGAACCGGCTGGCGCCACTAAAATCACCGGGTTATATCTGGTCATTGGCGAGCTTTCCAGCGTCATGGATGATTCAGTCCAGTTCTACTGGGACTTCGTCAGCCGCGACACCCTCGCCGCCGGGGCCACCCTGCATTTTGAGCGCGTCAGGGCGACATTTGAATGTCAGGAATGTCAGACTGTATTCGGCCGCAACGAGCACTACATCTGCCCGGCCTGCGGCAGCAGGCGGGTGCGTATCGCAAGCGGCGAAGAGTTCTACCTGAAAAGTATCGAAGTCGAGGAGTAATCACCATGCCTCAAATCCCCGTCATCAAAGATATTATGTCCGCCAACGATCAACTGGCTTCGGCTGTTCGCCAGCAGCTTGACGCAGCGGGCACGCTGGCGCTCAACATAATGGCGTCGCCGGGGGCCGGCAAGACCAGCATCCTGACGCGCACGGTTGACGGCCTCAAAGACGAATTCAATCTGGCGGCGCTGGATGGCGACGTCGTGATGGTGGATGTCGAGAAGATCGCGCAGACAGGCATTCAGGTAGCCCTGGTCAACACAGGGGGCAACTGCCATCTGGACGCCAACATGGTCCACGCGGCGCTGCCGTCGCTGGACCTGACCGGCGTGGACCTGCTCCTGGTGGAGAACGTGGGCAATCTGATTTGCCCGGCGGCTTTTGAGCTGGGCACACATTACAACGTCGTAATCGCCAGCGTGGCGGAGGGCGATGATAAGCCCTACAAGTATCCGGCCATGTACCGCGGCGCCGATGTCCTGATCCTCAACAAGATCGACATGCTGCATTACCAGGACTTCAATATGGACTACTTCCGGCACGGCGTCGAGGTGCTGAACCCGGGGGTGAGCTTCCTGCCGCTTTCCGCAAAAACGGGCGAAGGCGTTGATGCCTGGCTGGACTGGGTCCGCAGCGCCATCATCCAGAAGCGAGGGCGGTAGTTCGCCGGCTGTATTCCGGAGCACGACCAGTCCCGGTCGAGAGTGGCCCCGCCCCGGCCATCTTCCGTCACACCTTCTTGTCGGAGCGCGGGTCCAGCGCGTCGCGCAGCCCGTCGCCGACGAAGTTGATACTGATCACAGTCAGGATGATCAGCAGTCCCGGGAAGAACCATAGCCATGGCGCCTGCTCGATATACTGGTAGGCGCCATCCAGCATGGAGCCCCAGGTCGCCGTCGGCGGGCGCACTCCCATCCCCAGGAAGCTGATATACGCCTCTGTCAGAATCGCCCCGGCCACGCCCAGCGTCGCGGCGACGATAATCGGCGCCATTGAATTAGGCAGGATATGCGCCAGGATGATCTGGCGATCCCTGACGCCCAGCGCGCGGGCGGCCAGCACGAACTCCGACTCTTTGAGCGACAGAAAGCTGGCGCGGACAATTCGCCCCAGATACATCCAGCTTGTCAGCCCGATGATGATGATAATGACGAGCACACTGCCGCTGAACGTGCGGCCAAAAATCACCAGATCGGGAATTCTCCCGCTAAAGAATTTAGCCATCACCAGCAGCAACAGCAGCGTCGGGATGCTCAACATGGCTTCCGTCAGGCGCATCAGAGTGCTGTCCACCTTGCCGCCGTAATAGCCCGACACCGCCCCTACCGCAGTCCCCATCGACACAGCCACGATAACCGAAAACAGGCCGATAATAATCGAGATCTGCCCGCCATAGATAGTGCGGGCGAGGATATCACGCCCCACGGTATCTGTGCCGAAGGGGTGTTCCGCCGACGGCGGCTGCAGGCGGAGCCTGGTGTCGTTGTGGTTGGCAAAAGCCTCCGTAAAAATCAGCGAGCCAACGCCTATATACAGAATAATCCCCATCAGGGTGAACAACCCCACCATCGCCATACGATGCCTTCTGAAGCGCCGCAGTGTCATACGCCACAATGACTGCGGCGGCAGGGTGTCCTCATCGAGCTTGAGATTGACGGGCTGGGCAGAAAGTTCAGAAGATGACACGGCCTTCCTCTAGGTGTATCGAATTCGCGGATCGAGCCACGTGTATACGATGTCGGTCATAAGCTGAAAGAACACAACCGCCACCGAGATCATCATCAGCAGCCCCATCATCACCGGGATATCAGTCCGGTTGAGATGGTCCAGAAACAGCCGCCCCATGCCCGGCCAGGCGAAGATCCGCTCGGTCACCACCGCTCCGGCCAGCAAGAAGGGCAAATCCAGCCCGATCAGGGTCACCAGCGGCAGGGCGGCATTCTTGAAGGCGTGGATAAACAGGATGTAACGTTCGCGAAGACCCTTGGCGCGCGCTGTGCGGATGTAGTCCGAATTAATCACTTCCAGCATATTGGAGCGAATGTAGCGGCTGTACCGGGCGATATCGATCAGGGCGATGCTCATGGCAGGGAGCACCAGATGCGACGCCACCTGGGCAAAAGTCCGGCCCACAGCCGGATCGTACATACCGCCCGTCGGGAAAGATGGCAACCCCCAGGCTTTGAATCGGATGGAAAACAGGTAAATGGAGAAAAGGGCAATGAAAAAGATGGGCATAGAGAAGGCTGCGAACGAACACCCCGTCAGCACGTTATCCATCAGGGAGTACTGATGCAGCGCCGAATAAATGCCCACCAGGAGCGCGAAAACAATAATCAGCGCCTGTGCCGTCAGCATCAGGACCAGCGTATTGGGGACGCGCTCCATAATCACTTCCATGGCCGGCTGGCGAGTCACCAGAGAATTGCCGAAATCGCCACGCAGCACACCTTTGCGCGTGCCTGGCTGATCCGGGATGCCATCCCCATCACTATCCATCATCGCCCAGTCATTCCCCACCAGCCAGTATAGATACTGGACCAGAACCGGCTGGTCCAGGCCCCACTGCCGGGCCAGACGCGCCCGATCCTCAGCGCGGGGAGGCTGCCGCCCGCCAAGCGTCGCCAGCGGGTCTCCGGCAGCCTGCATCAGAACGAACAGCACCAGACTGATAATAAGCAGCAGAGGGATAGCCTGAAGCAGGCGGCGGGCAATATAACGTCCCATCAAAAACCCCATTTACACAAAGAAGGCGGGGCGAAAGCCTTATCCGCTTCGCCCCACCCCACAGTATATAGAGACTATCCGGCCACGTCCCATTCGTTGATGTTCCAGAAGGGCGAAGCGCCGTTGAGCCGGACATTCTGGATGCGCGTATTGTAAATCCAGGAGTCGGCATCATACCACACGCCGATCCAGATAGCGTCATCCTTGATCACCCGATCCATCTGATGGAAGATCGCCACACGCGCGTCATAATCCATCGTGCGGGCCTGCTCCACGAACAGCGCGTCCAGATCGGGGTTGCAGTATCCCTGCCAGTTATCACCGATCGGATTTTCGGGCGTGGGGATCTCGTTGCACATGAAACGCACGATATCCGGATCGGGGAAGCCATCCGGGCTGGAGGACCACTGGCCGATATCGTACTGGCCGGTCGCCATCGGGCCATTATCGGCATAAGTGTTCCAGAAGATATCCGAGGGGTAATTCAGCAACTCAATCCCAATGCCCAGATCGGCGAAATCCTGCTGCACCACAACCTGCACGTCCATCCGGATCTGCCGGGTATTGGTGGCATACCGGAGGGTGAGCGGCTGGCCGTCCTTATCGCGGATGCCGTCACCGTCGCTATCGACCCAGCCCGCCTCATCGAGAAGCTGGGTGGCCATTTCTGGATCGTAGGGGTACGGCTCCAGATCGGGATCGGCGTAGGGCGTGCCCTCCCAGTAGCTCGACGGCGGATAGGTGTAGCCCAGCAGCAGGTCATTATCGATCTGCGCACGGTTGAAGGCGTAAGCCAGCGCGCGGCGGACGTTCACATCCAGCATGGCCGGATGGGCGGTCTCCGGGTTGGCATTCATGAACCAGCCTTCGTTGTAGCCAGAAGCGTAAATTCCCACATCCAGGAAGCCGGTCGCTTCCAGTTCCGGCAGGTCCGGGAACGCCACAAATGTGCCTACATCGGAGTCGCCATTCTTGAGCGCTGCCAGATAGGCTTCAGGATCGGGGACGAAGCGAATGACAATCGTGTCGAGGAGAGCGGGCGCGTCGAAGTAGTTCTCATTGCGCACGCCGCGAATAAAGCTGCCGACTTCCCACTCCGCAAATACGAACGGCCCGGAGCCAACCGTCGGGGCGCGATTCCATGCGGCGTTATCCAGCGAGCCATCGGCCTCATACACGGGGCGCAGGATATGTTCCGGCAGGATATACCTGAACAGGCCCAGCCAGGGCGCAAACGGTTCGTCAAAGTGGACGACGACCGTCCGCTCATCCGGCGTTTCAAGGGAGGTAATGCGGTTGTAAGGATCGCGGGTGAGCGGCGAATTGGCATCGCTCACGAACATCTCGTGCGTGAAGGCGAAGTCCGCCGAAGTAATCGGCTCGCCATCCGACCACTTAATGTCATCACGCAGGGTGATAGTTATCATCCTGCCATCTGCGCTGAGACCGCCGTTTTCAAGGCTGGGGATTTCAGCCGCCAGCACGGGATGAGGCAGCAGCTCATCATCGAAGTTCCACGCGCCGGACAGGAAAATCGCATAGACATATCCGGCAAAGGTCATCGTGGTGTACATCGGGTTCAGGTTATCCGCCTCTTGATCGAAAGCAATCGTCACCGATTTGCTTCCCTGGGCGCCAACCGGCCCCACAATGCCGGCTGCGACAACAACAACCAGCATAAGCACCGTCAGGCGTTTGAAGATCATTTTTCTCCTCCTGAGACAGACAAAAACAAGATGGAAAGCGGCTATTTCTCGATCTGAAGCAGGCCGATCCCCTTGCTCAGCCTACATTTTTAATCATAAAGCGACAATGAGATAAGTCAATTACTTAAGTGTCCAAAAATGTCCGTGATTCTCCTACAATAAGCCGCCAATCAACCGTTGAAATCCCCTTCGATCATGCTATAATCCTCCCGTGCGCGACCGCCCAACGGTCGCTCCTGTTTGTGTAAGTTCAATCAGTTATGTCTTATCTGTATAGGCCAGAAGGGCACACAGCCATGAGCAACTTAATCAAGGCCCTGGAGAATCCGGCGCCCGAACACCCTCAACTGCACCCTGGCGATACCGTCAAAGTGCATGTCCGCATTGTGGAAGGGAACCGCGAACGTATTCAGATTTTTCAGGGCACGGTGATCCGCCTGCGCAAGGGCGGCAACGACGCGAACTTCACTGTGCGCCGTATCGCCAGCCACGGCGTCGGGGTGGAGCGTACCTTCCTCCTCCGCAGCCCGCGCGTGGAACGGATTGAAGTTCTGCGTTCGGCGAAAGTGCGCCGCGCTCAGCTTTACTACATGCGCAACCTGCGCGGCAAGGCCGCACGTCTGAAGGAAAAGCGCTAGGACCTGCCGGAATGCACCCGCCTGTGGCGCCCCTGATTGGTGTTGTCGCCAGTTACCATCGGGTAACCTCCAGCAGCCCGGGCGGTGAAGACCGCCTCTTTGCCGGCGCCTACGAGGCGTACCTGCGAAGCCTGATTCACGCCGGCGCTCTGCCCGTTATAGTCCCTCTGGAACTCGCCCCTGCTGCACTTCGGGGCCTTTTTGATCGTCTGGACGGCATCTTGCTCGCGGGTGGCAGCGATATTGACCCCATCCTGTACGGAGCACCCGCTGTCCACAGCACAACCAGCGCAACGGAGCCTGAGCGCGACCTGACCGAAATAGCGATAACCCGGTGGGCAACAGAAGAGGGCCTGCCGTTTCTTGGCATCTGCCGGGGGCATCAGGTCGCCAATGTCGCTCTTGGCGGCACCCTCTACCAGGATATTCCCAGCCAGCTCAGCACCAACATCCAGCATGACAATCCCGGCCGCCCGCTCGACTACCACGCTCATCACGTCCGGCTGGAACCTGCTTCGCGGCTGGCGCAGATCGCGGGATTGACCGATCTCCCCACCAACAGCCGCCACCATCAGGCCGTCGAACGGCCCGGGCAGGGTCTCGTCATAACTGCCCGGACAGCCGACGGCGTCATCGAGGCTACGGAGCGACCGGCATCCCCCTTCTTTCTGAGCGTGCAGTGGCACCCGGAGAATCTTTATCCGCACGACCCGGCGGCGCAGGCGCTGTTCAAGTCCTTTGTAGAAGCCGCCGCAGAGTTCCGCCATGAACGGTTGAATATCCTGGCGGATTAACCACGCGCCATGGCCCGGCCGATGATTCCAGCAGCGTATGACGGCCCGACTCACGACGGCCCAATCGGCATCCTGGATTCGGGGGTTGGCGGGCTATCCGTCCTCCGCGCCCTGCGCCGCGAGCTTCCTCACGAAACCTACCTGTACATCGCCGATCAGGCTCACCTGCCTTACGGGCCGCGCCCTCTGGAGGAGATCCGCCTGTTCGCCAGCGGCATCACCCGCTTTTTGCTCGATCATGGCGCCAAAATCATCGTTGTCGCCTGCAACGCAGCCAGCGCTGCCGGCCTGCATTACCTGCGCGAGACTTTCCCCGGCGTCCCGTTTGTGGGGATGGAACCGGCCGTCAAACCGGCGGCGCTGGCAACGCGCTCCGGCGTCGTCGGGGTGCTGACGACGGCGGCAACAGCGAATGGGTCGCTATACGCCAGCGTGAAGGATCGCTTCGCCGCCGGCGTTACGGTGCACACAGTCGTCTGCCCGGAGCTTGTCCTGGCTGTCGAGAGGGGAGAGATCACGCTGGAAGCGCTCCGGCCTCTGTTTGACCGGGCGGTGGCGCCCATTCTGGCGGAGGGAGTCGATCAAATCGTGCTGGCTTGCACGCACTTTCCGTTCGCGATGGAAGCGCTCAGCGAATACGCAGGCCCGGGCGTCTCCCTCATCGATCCCAGCCCGGCCATCGCCCGCCAGACCCACAAAGTGCTGGAAGAGCGCGCGCTGCTGCGGGGAGAAGGCGAGGTCGCCCCGCCGCGTCTGGCGACCACAGGCGACCCGGATCGGTTCGCCGCGCTAACAACTCTCTTGCTGGCGGAGCGCATGGACATCCGCCCGCTGCTATGGGATGGCGACACCCTGATCGCCGGCGAAGCATAACGCTGTCCGCCCTACTCCGAGGCAGCCTGGTCCTCCTGTAGCGGAGGCTTGACAGGCGGAGTCTGGCTATCTTCAGCTTCCGCGCCCCATTCAGCCTTCAGATCAGCCTGAGCGCGCTGCACCTGTTCCATGAACTCTCGCCGCTCACCGGCGGAAATGGACAGCCTGGTCACCTCAAAGGGTGTCACCTGGTACGCCTCTGCCGGCGGGCGAACAGGCAGGACGACATGGAACGTGCTGCCGGGCAGCTTCTCCATATCGCAGCCGGCACTTTCAACCCAGATTCGCCCCCCGTGCCCTTCAACTATGCCTCTGGCAATCGTCAATCCCAGGCCCGGCCCCGCGCCCAGGAATTTGGTCGCGCCGGACGAATGCAGGCTCGGGTCGCCGGTGCGGTAGAACTTCTCAAAGACCAGCTCCTGATTGGCCGGGTCTATGCCGATGCCAGTATCCTTGATCGCAATATGGACGGAATCAGTCCCGGGGCCGTCCGGATGCGGCTCCATCTCAGCCCGGATATCAATCAGGCCGCCGTCAGGGGTGTATTTGACAGCATTGACGATGATATTCCGGAACGCCTGCACCAGCCGCTGCATGTCCGCCTCAATGGGAGACAACTGGCGCAGCCCACGTGCGGACAGGCTGAGCTTGCGTGCGCGGATCGCCTCCGTCAATGGATCAATCGCCATACGGACGATCGCCTCCAGCGTGGCCGGGGCGAAATGAAAATCCAGCGCGTCCACGTCGATTTTGCTGACGTCGAGCATATCGCTGATCAGCTCTTCCATGCGCTCTGAGGCTTTGCGCAGGTTATGCATCATGGCGCTCATCTGCTCCGGCTGGAGGACGCCCTGCGTGCTGAGCGATTCCAGGATATCGGCGTATCCTCGCACCTGGGCAAGCGGTGTGCGCAGCTCATGGCTGGCGATGGTGATGAAATCCGTCTTGACGCGATCCAGCCGCTCGAAATCAACATTGGCCATTTCCAGTTGTTTGTTCAGCCGGCGGAGATCGGTCACCAGGCGGGCGTTGCGGAGGGCGAATCCGCTGTAGCTGGCGATGGTGGCCAGCGTCTCCAGATCGGCGGCGTAGTAAGGCTCATCGTTACATTTTGCCCCGCCAGCCAGCAGGCCGATAGTGCGCCCATCGACGATGATCGGGGCGTAGGCGCTCATCCGCAGATCGGTGAAGAAATCACGCTCGGCGGCTGAGACTTCCGCATACGCCTGGCCGAACTCCAGATCATATTGAAGCAGCGGCATCTTCCTGACGAACAGCCGGTGATACAGGGCGCCTTTCTGGCCCAGTTGACCTTTCCGGGCCGGCAGGGCGCCAGAGTCTCCGGCGGGCGCCGGTTCCAGCATGACCCGCCCCTCCTCACCAAAGGAGGCCAGCACTACGCCTCCGGAACGGACATCCAGCACACGGCTCAGCGTCTGCACCGCCAGATGGATAACCTGTTCCAGATCGATGACGGTCGTAATCTGCTGGCCGTACAGGCGCAGGGCCGGCGCGGCATCGGCGGCCGGACTGAAAACCCGGCGAAGGACCCACCCCGCCAGTTCGCGCAAAGGCACGTAAAACGCCGCTGCCGCCAGCGCCACAACCACCAGCACCAGTGCATCCCCTTCAGTTTCCCGGGTAAGGATGGATGCGACCAGCAGCGCCAGCAGGATGACCGCCGCTGTGATGAGGATAACCGCCAGGAGGCCCATGCCCCGCCGTATTGCCTGGCGCACATGGAACGGGTGCTGCGTGGATACGCCGTAGGCTGCCCCCAGAGCGCCGCTGAACGCCGTGATCCACCCGGCGCTGATCAGCGCCGGCGTGCCGCCAGCCGCCAGAAACAACCCGAACCAGAGGAGCGGCACAACCAGCGCCCAGAACAGCGCCCGGTTAGCCACCTCCGGCAGGTGAGCGCGCCAGCAGGCGGTCAGAGGAAGCGCGAGCAGAAGCAATCCGCCGGCTGACCAGCCAGCCAGGGCCAGCGTGATCGCCAGATCGGGCGGCGACTGGCCCAGCCCTGTCGCTATCCAATCCGGATGCCCGAGCATCGGCGATCCGCTGGCCAGGTCACTCCCGACCAGCGCCAGCCACCACAGCCCGCCCCCGATCAGCCAGATACGCCTGCCAGGGCGTTTCAGATCGCTCAGAATCAGGGCGCCAGTTACAACCAGCGCCGCGGAATACAGGTAAAGGCTGGCGGGGACGGCCAGGGGCGACTCGCCAGCCAGGCGGAGCGTGTTGCCCGCCAGCAGCAACGCCACCAGCGCAACCAGCCAGCGGTAAACACCTCGCAGCCGCAGAGCGTCGCGCCCGGCAACAGCCAGCAGCAGCGCAAAAAAGATACTTATACCCAGGCCGAGGATGAGCGAAAAAAACGACACAGGCCCGCCATTCCAACAGTCTACCCGGACAGATACAGCCGAAGGGTTTCTGGCTTTACTTCAGAATGTAATACGTGCCCTTCTTGGAGCCAATCTTCAGGAGCAGGCCGCGCTCCACCATTTCGGCCAGGTCCAGGCGCACCGTCTCGGCGGAAACTTCCGGACACAGCGTGCGGTATTCGCGATTGGTGATCGAGCCGTAATCGCGGACGTACTGCATGGCCCGGGCCTGGCGGTTATTGAGTATCTTGCCGTCGCCGCTCATCAGGGCCGGCGCGCGCTCCCGCGCGTTGTAGAGGGTGACCGTGAAGGCGTAGGGCCTGGCGTCAAAGCTGGGAGGCTTGTGGCCGGCCTGGACCATCTCCTCAATCATGCGATCAATGCCCAGCCCCAGCTCCTCAATATAGCCCCAGTGGAACAACGATCCAACCAGGCGCGGATTGCGGCTGAAATGTTCCGCCACGATATTATCAACAGTGATGTAGCCGGGAAGCCCGCCGGGCGAGATAACCTCCAGCCGATCCCGGTACATCCGGACCTCGATCCGCCTGCCCCGCAGACGATAATCGCGGTGACAGACGGCGTTCACCAGCGCTTCGCGGACGGCAAATGCCGGGTACTCGTAAGTCTCCTCGCGCTCCAGACCGCGGACGACGGCGCTCACCGCCATCTCGCCCCATGTCAACTCCCACAGGCTCTCAATCATGCGGGCCAGCGGGCCAACAATCTCCTCCCGACGCGCGTAGCCGGCCATGCCGTCCTCGCCGCGCGGCTCCGTACCCACGAACCTGACAAACACAATGCCGCTGTGGGGGAGCCACTGCTGCGGATATTTACTGAACAGCAGGAGGCCGGCTACAGTGGGTTTGCCGTCCTCGTTGAGCGCGCCGATCTCGCGCAGCAGGGCCTTGCGATCGCCGACAAAAACGCGCCGCAGTCGTTCCTCGCGCTTGGCGAAGTATTCATCCAGGATTGCCGGGTCAAAGTCCTCGTATGTCGCGCCGGGCACAGCTTCGGCTTCAAAGTCGCCCGTGGTCTTGGTGCTGGCCAGCCGCCGGATTTCGTCGCCGCCCAGCGGGCGATTCTCCGCGCCGGTCCGTACCAGGACGCGACCATCCTCCAGGGCGTGCAACTCCAGGCTGCGCGGGACGCGGATGGCGACTACCGCCCCCTCCTCCGTCTGGAACTGTTCCCAACTGCCCAGCACAACCGGCGGATGGCAGCGCTGTTCCGCCTCCCGCAGGATGCCTTCCAGATCGTCGCTGTATACGCGGCCCACATACTGACCTTCCGGGTCCAGCCCGACGATGATGGTGCCGCCGTCAGTGTTGGCAAAAGCCACCAGTGACTCGGCCAGCCCTTCGACGGTCGGCTCAGACAGGAACGCCAGTCGGATGCCCGGTCCGTTCTGCAAAGCGTTAGGGTCTAACATGGCTCACAGTGTAATCGGAACGTCCTGTGAATGCCAGCCAAAAAACGCCCGGCTCCGAGAAGCGTTGGGCGTCCTGGCGATCCGTTGCGAGGCCAATTACTCTTCGTCAATCTCATCGAGATCGGGATAATCGTCGGCCTCATCAGGGTCAATGCGGCTGGTCAGCCACTCCTCCCGGCTGATGCCAGCGGCGACAAGCACTTCTTCCGTCTCGACCACATGCCGCGTGGCTTCCTCGCGCAGGCGCTGCTGGCGCTTCTCCAGAATGGCGATCGAGGCC
>WBZO01000625.1_pt1 | contig 26635 bp, 18 predicted proteins | sample 5204261 | NCBI WGS metagenome assembly WBZO01 (sample SAMN12412400, study PRJNA552823) | activated sludge metagenome | isolation source: activated sludge from anammox sidestream of wastewater treatment plant... | place: USA: North Carolina | collected 2017-09
GTAATGCCGCCGTCTTCGCTGATAAACATGCCGCCATTGACGCCGTCGAAGATCACTCCGGCGTAAACCCGCCCGCGCTCCGTCCTGTCGGCCAGCACGGCTCGGACCTGACGATTGATGAATCCCGCATTGCTTGCGTCATAACTTTCGCCGCCATCAAGGCTGATCAAAACGCCGTTGTCTTCGGCGCCGATGAAGATGCGGTCGGGCCGCGCGGGATGAATGGCGATGGTGTTGATCACCGTTCGCACCGAGGTCATTCTCCGCCAGCTATCCGGTTTGCCGCCGTCGGTCGAAAGCCACAGCCCTTCGGTCGTTCCGGCGAAGATCACTTCGGGCCTGGTCGGATGCTGGTAAATGACGTGCGTGCGCCGGCTGGAATAAGGAATGCCTTGAATCTTCGTCCACGTCGCGGCGGCGTCGTGCGAACGATAGATGCCGCTGCACGCGCTCATCAAAATGGTGTCCGGGTCCGCTTCGTCAATGTGAATGGCCATGATGTCCGAATCGTCAATCATTCCTTTTTCTTTCGATCCGGCCAATTTCCAGGTTTTGCCAGCGTCAGTCGTCTTCCAGGGCAGGTGATGGGTGCCGACGTAAATGATGTTCGCGTCGCGCGGATCAATCGCCACTGAGTGAAAGCCTTTGAATTCGGGATGATTCGCCGGAGTAATGCGATTCCACGTCTCGCCGCGATCTTTGGTGAGATAAAGGCCGTCGCGCGCGGCGGCGACCAGCACGTTCGGGTCTTTCGCCGCCTGCGCGATGTTACGCACCGAACGCCCGCGCATCCCTTCGAGCATACGCCAACTCTGGCCTTCGTCCTCGCTGACGAAAACGCCGCCGCCGTCCGTCTCTTCTTTCAAATCGAGCAGCGGCTTCAGGCCGGCGTAAATCACGCCCGGTTTTTCGCTGTCGAAAAGAATGACCGTGACGACGAAGCCGGGAGCCTTAATGCCGGGACGAATCCGCCGCCAAACGCTTCCGCCATCGGTCGAGCGAAAGATATGGCCGTCGCTGGTGCCCAGCCAGATTCGATCGGCGTTGCGCGGGTCAATGGCCATCGCGGTCACATCGCCGCCGAACGGGCCGGTCATCTGCCACACGCGATCATAGGATTCTGACGGAATGCGCGACGTGAATAGATCAATCCCATCAAGCCTCGCAACGCTAGCGGCGGCGCTGACAGCGGATGAAGCGCGGGACGAATCATTGTCCTGTGAAACCTGCGCGATTATCGCGGGGGAAAAAACTGAAATGATAAAAAAAACCGTGAGGAGAAGGCGTCTCAATTGTTTGATCATCATAACTCCATTGCTGTAATCCCAGTTCGGCGATCAGTATTCAGCAATCATCAGCGTCTGTATCGGTTGCCGGTCAACTCGCCTGCTGGTTGGGGGCAATCGCAGCAAAAAACTGAACGGCAGGGATTCTACAACAAATCGTTCCTGTTTTGCGCCTCGCAAATTCGGCGCCTTGCGGGTTTGTCACAAGCGCTGTTGGCGCGGCTGGAAAATCAACTTACGATGGCCGACAATGAGCGCCATGATTCCGCCGGCAGTACCGAGGAGAAGATGATGAAAAAAAGTTTCGCCGTGATTATCGCGTTTTTTGCCGTCGTTGTTTGCTCCCTGCCTTTAGTTTCGGCTAAAGGCCAGAGCAGAGATCAAGGCGTGGTCGAGCCGCTGACCTTGCAGGCGCTGAACCTGATGCTGCGCCGCGAAGTCGGGCGAAACATGACCGAAGCCGATCTGGCGGTGCGCGTCGAACGATTCGGCGTCGCATTCGACCCAAACCCGGACGCGGTTAGCCGCCTCAGAGCTAACGGCGCGCACCAGAACCTGATCAACGCAGTCAAACGAGCGGCTGATAAACTCTCCGCCCCGACGGGCAAAGTCGTCGCAATCGGCGCCCAAACTCCCGACCCGTTCATCGAAGAAACCCGCAAAGTCGTGCGCGATTACCTGGACGAACTGCCCGATTTCATCTGCCAGCAGGACATCCAGCGCTATTTCGATTACGAAGGCAGCGGAGCCTGGGACAAGGCCGACACGCTGGTTTATGAACTGACCTACAACCGCAAACACGAAACGTATAAGCCAATCAACACCATCGGACGGCCTGTCACTCGCGCGCTCGAAGATGTCAAAGGCGCTTATTCGACAGGCGATTTCGCTTCGGGGCTCGCCGCAATCTTCGACGCGGAATCGAAGGCGGTGTTTAAGCCCGCAGGCAAGGAGCGGCTGGGCAATCGCCAGACGTTGCTTTACGACTTCACCGTGCCGCAGGCTTCATCAAAGCTGGTGGTCAAGGCTGAAGGAGCCGAACAGATCATCGCGGGCTACAGCGGCACGGTCTGGATTGACGCGGAGACGAAGCGGGTTCTGCGAATTGATCAGGCTGTTGACGATCTGCCGAAGGGCTATCCCGTCACGCATTCCGAAAGCTCGGTGGATTATGACATGCTCAAATTGCGCGGGCTGGACGTGGATTTCCTGCTGCCGATCCGCGCCGAATTCATCATCGGCGACCGCCGCCAGAAACACTATTTCCGCAACCTGATCCACTTCAAGTTCTATCGCAAGTTCGAGACCGACATCAAAATCGGCGACGATGTCTCCACACCGCCGCAAAAACCGCCGCAGTAAGCATTCAGGCAATCCGGTTCACGCCGATTACAAATTGATCGCGATGTGACCGTGCGCTGAAATGCGGTTCATACTCGACCCATCGAAGTTCGTTCGCCAGCAACCGTCCAGGCATCCGGCCTTCCATTTGGATGTCGTGAGCGGCTCAATCCCGTGTCCAGCTTTACGGGCTTTACAGGCTGAAACTTATGCATAAAACGGCAAAACCAATCCGATCCCTTCTGTTGCTCATGGCCGTCGCGGCTTTCGCCGTCGAGATCAAAGCTCAACAGGTCGCCGATCCCGATTTCAAACCGCCGATTGAAAAACCGGCGTACGCCGAAGGCAAAGGACCGGTCGTTTTGATTGACGAAGCCCATTTCAATTTCCACAGGGCGGCGGGCCGCTATCAGAGCTTCGCCGATCTGCTGCGGCGCGACGGTTACGTCGTGCAGGCGTCGAAGGAAATTTTCAGCAAAGAATCATTGAAAGCCGGGAAGATTCTGGTCATCGCCAACGCGCTCAGCCAGCGCAACGGCTTGAACTGGAACCCGCCTTTCGACCCGTCGTTCACCGATGAAGAGATCGCCGCTGTGCGCGAATGGGTGAACCAGGGCGGTTCGCTGATGCTGATCGTTGATCATTTCCCGATGCCCGCGACGGCGGGCAAACTGGCCGAGGCTTTCGGCGTGCGGATTCATAACGGCTACGCGGTTGATCCGCAGGCGCCGCCGGGGCCGCTCGTTTACAAACGCGCCGACAAATCGCTGGCCGATCATCCGATCACGCGAGGCCGTTCGGAGAAAGAGAAAATTGATTCGGTGGCGACCTTCACCGGTTCGGCGTTTCAGATCGAGCGCGGCGATCCGATCCTGACCTTCCTCGGCGCCGGAGCCGTCTCGTACACGCCTAAAGCTTTCGGCCAACCGCCGGATAAAGACACGCCGCGCGTTTCAATCAAAGGCTGGCATCAGGGCGCTGTGATGCAAGTCGGCAAAGGCCGCGTCGCCGTGTTCGGCGAAGCCGCGATGTTTTCGGCGCAACTGGCGGGGCCGCAGAAAGCTCCGATGGGAATGAACGCTCCCATCGCCCAACAGAATCCGCAGTTCCTGCTCAACGTGATTCACTGGCTTTCCGGCTTGTTGCGGTAATGTCTGTTTTTTTGCTTTCCCTGCTCACCAAACTGAATTACCCTTCGCTTTCGACAGGCGACGCTCAGCCGCCTCGATGATTCTGAAACTGACTCCAAAGTTGAGGTCAACGAATGCGCAAGAATTCATCACCCGCCCGCCGTTTATTGCCCCGGATTCTAGCCCTCTCGATTCTGATCGTCAGCGTTCCGGCGGCGTTCGCGCAAAGCGAGGCCAGGGCCGCGCGCGCGGCCCAATGGGACGGCTATCAGCTTCCCGATGGCAAATTCACGCGTTTTGTTGACCGGCAGAAGGGTTTTTCATTCCGGCTCCCGCCGGATTGGAAAATGGAGACGAGGCCGAACGGAGGAGTCATTTTCAAGCCTGCTTCGGAAGTCGCCAACCTGCTCGTGTTGACTGAAGACATTCCTGACGGATCGGGCGTCGCCAATTACGTCAGCGCCGTGATGCAGAGCTTCCGCAACGAGCCGATCAAGCCCGAATCGGCGACCGTGCGCCGCGTGATGTCCGGCGGCCTGGAATGGCGCGAAATCACGCACGACATCGAGACGCAAGGCGGCGGGATCGTGCATCAGACTATGTGGTTCGCCGCCGCAGGCCCGCGAGCTTACGGACTGGCGCTTTCGGTTCAAAACGCCGAACTGGAAAATTACGAACCCATCTTCAAACGCATCGTCGCGTCAGCCCGGATCGGAGCGGCGGGGCATTGGAACGAAGAGTTTGAAGTCCTGCGCGCGAATTTCACGAACGGATCGAATCCGGAAACTGGGAGCGAAGTCGAGGCGACGGAGACCGCTGAAGCTTTGCGAGCCGGGCGCGAATCTTTGACGGCGGCGGCCAACCGCATCGCAGAGCTTTTCGCCAAATCGCCTGACGCCGCAATTGACCTGATCACCGACGCCGACCCGCAGGCGCGAACGGCGGCCATCATTGCGCTTGGTAAGTCAAACCGCCCGCAAACCATTGACCTCCTGATCTGGGCTTTGTCCGACAAAGATGTTTTCGCAAGCTCAGCGGCGGCTCAGGCTCTGGCCGCGCGCGGCGAGCAGGCGATGGCGGCGATCAAGAGCAAGCTGGCGGCTCTCGCTGAAAATCCCTCGGCGATTGTTCGCGCGGGCGCCGCGATGGGCGAACAGGCTTCGCGCGAATTGATCATGGAGATGCTCGGCGGCGAGAGCGCGAAACAACACGTGGCGGCGTTGCAGCTTGCGCTCACGCTCGAAAAATTCGATCTGCGGCTTCCCTACTCGAAACTTTTCGCTTCAACCGATCCGGGCGCGCCGCATGCCGTCGTGGCTGTTCTCGAACGTCATCGTCCAACCGAAGCCGTGAGCGAACTCGTAAAACTTTTGCGAGCCGATAACGAAGTCTGGGCGGCGCGCGCGCTCGCCGCTATCGCTCCCGTCGAAATCGCCGGGGAGTTGAGCAAACGCGTGGCCGAGATTGACGCGCAAATCGGCAAGCTGGGCAAGGCCGCAAACCAATCAGCCGCGCCTGGGAAATCGGAATCGCCTCCGCCAGCGCTCATCGCCGAATGGAAGAAGCTGCCCGAAGATGTCCGGCTGGCGATGCTTCGCGCAGAGATGGACAAGGCGGCGCGCAAGATCAAATTCCGCGACCAGTGGAATCAGGCGAAGTCCGACGCCGAACGCAGCCGGATCAAATCAGAAATCAACAAAGATCACAGCGACCTGATCGAATGGGCGCAAATCTCGCTGACGGCGCCGCCGCCGCAGGCAAACGTCATCAATCTCGCTCCTGCGAAACTGCCAAATCTAAAAGACGCTCCGGCGACCGGCGAAACGCTTTTTCCAAAAGAGACGTTCAGCTACGCGATGGCGCCGGATTTCGCAGCGACAATGGACAAACTCGATTCCGCGCTTTCGGGCGTGCAAATGGCTACCGTCCGCGACCAGATGACATTCGCCTTGATTTTGAAGGCGCTGAAGGCCGCGCTCTCGTCCAGGCTCGGCGCGGACGTGACAGGCGACGCGAGCAAGGCCACCGGCATTGATCTGAAATCGCCGATTGCGATGGCTTCCTGGCAGGCCGCGAGAAACAGTGACATCACGCGCAACGCGGTTACGGTTCACGTCACCGACCACGCGCGATTCGAGCGGCTGCTGGCGGCTTATCAGGAAGGCTTCGGCGACTTCGATCAGTTTTTCACCGTGACCGCAGCGCTCTCGCGCTTCGCCGGAATCATCCCGGCGGCTGTGCCTGTGATCTACGCTTCAATCGCTTCGGACGAGACGCGGGGCATCGTCGCCAAACGCGCGCGGTCTTCCTCTAAAAACTCCGGGGAATCAAAGATTCCTTCGCTGAAGCCTTTCACCTACGCGCGCCAGGAAAACGTGGGAGGACTGCCGGTCACGACGCTCGTCAAACCGGTCATCTCTGAATCAGGCGGCGTGAGATGGGAAAGAATCTTCATCGCTTATCTGGGCGACACCGCCGTCGTTTCCCCATCGCGCGAAGCCATCGCCGATCTGCTCGCGGCAGGCGCTTCCGGCGAGACCATCGCGCGGAGCGAAGCTTATGCCAAAGCCCGCGCGTCGTCAGGCGAAATAATTTTCTTCAGCCGGCTGGATACGCTGATCAAACCGCTGTTCGATCTGGCCGAATCAACGGAAGAGGCAGGCGAGGCCGGCGCGTTCATCAAGGCTTTAGGTGTCGAAAGCGGCGCGCTGCAACTGTCGCAAAATTCGTGGGAGACGGTCTTCAAGATCGGCCTCGCCGACAACGAATTCACGAAGAGCTTCAAACCGTTCCGGGCTGATGCGCTGGCCGCTCCGCGCGAACTGCTGCCCCGCTCGACCATCCTGTACGCGGGCGCGGTTGTTGATCCGCCGAAATTGCACAACGTGTTGAAAAGCCTGGAGACCGCAAACGACAAGGAGAAAGTCAGCCAGCGCGACAAGGAGATTGACGCGGACATCGAAAAACTGATCGTCCCGAACATGCAGGGCGAAATCGCCGCCGCGCTCGTCAGCCTCAAGCCGATCTTCAACGGAGCCGGTCTTCCCGCGATGGCGCTGGCGTTGAGACTCAAAAGCGCGGAACTGGGCGAGGCTCATCGCGCCGGAAAGCTCTTCGCCAATTTCCCGCGCGTGCCGAACGCGACGGCGCTTGGCTCTCCGGTCGCGGCGCTGGGCGAAAAGGCCGGCGCGCCGTTCGTCGCGGTGACCGGCGATTATTTCATCCTCGCCGACAGCGTCGAGACGTTGAGGCTGCTCGAAGCCAAAGAGAAGTTCGCTTCATCGCGCGATTTCGCGCGTTCGACGAAAGACCTGCCCGGAGATCTGGCTCTGTTTGCGACCTACGGCCTGGAATCTGCGTTCGACGAAGCGAGCAAGGCGCTGGCCGACAGTTCGTCGCAACAGGCGCTGCCGTTCATCAGCGCGGTCATTCACGCGTTCCACAGCCAGCGCGCTTACTTCACAGTTGAAAAAGATGGACTGGCCGGAAGGCTCTCCGTCGCGTTCGACCGCGAGGGGCGTTATTCGGTCGGCGAACTTGCGAACGCGGCGGGCGATTTCGACCTGGCCAACGCGATGATCACGCCGAAGGGGCTGACCGTAATCCAATCGCCCCGCGTCGAGGCGATGACGATGCGCGTTGCGGCGAAGACGCCCGGAATCGCGCCTCGCGTCCGCGACGACCTGGCCAAATTCAATTTCCAGCGCGTTGAATCGAGCGATGATTCGGCGGTAGTCGTCACAACATCCGCGCGCCACATTCCCGAAAAACTCACCGTTCATTTGCCAGTGACCGGCGCCGAACACGCCCGCTTCCTCAACCCGACCGCGCGCATCAACTCAAAAGACCCGCAAGTCGTCGCGCTCGCCAAACAGATTGCGGGCGACGACAAAGACGGGCGCAGCGTCGCGCGCAAGATCGGCGAATGGACGTACAACAACCTGAAGTGGAAAAAAGTCGAAAGCGACGCCGCCGACACGCTGGCTTCGCGCGAGGCCGATTGCCTGGAGCATTCGGAATTGTACGTCGCTCTGGCGCGCGCGCTGGGATTGCCTGCGCGAGTAGTGACGGGCGCGGCTTTGAGCGGCGGTTCGTTCGGCGCGCACGCCTGGGTTGAAATCTATCTGGGCAAATGGGTCGAACTCGATCCGACCTGGGGGTTGATGGATCACGTTGACGCGACGCATTTGCGCTTCGACGGCGACGCGTTCACCAGTTACGCGATGCTCAACCAGATCGAGCTTGAGATCACCTCGGCGCGCCGCGCGGTCGCCGATTACCAGCGCGACCCGATCAGGTTGGTCAAAGAATTCAGTCTCGACCCGTCGAGGCGCGACTTGGCCTTCGATTTTCCGCTGGCCGTCGAACAGACGCTGGGCCGGAGCAAATGGGAAAAGCTTGACGAAAAGCAGCGCGCAGCCGTGATCAGCGCGTTCGAGAAGACCATCAACGAAATGTGGGAGACGTGGAAAACGGAAATCCCTTTGCAGCCGCGTGTGCTGCGAAGCGAGGTCAAAGCCGGTCGCGCGTCAATCACTCTGCTGCGCGGCGAGGCGCTGCTGCGTTTGACGCTGGCGTCGCGCGACGGCGCATGGTTCATCACCGAGCACGAGATCGTTGACGACGCCTTGCCGGAATTCGCCGACGCGCTGCAAGGCGCGCTCGAACCCGCTGGCCGTCGCGGCGTTGTCTTTGAAACTTCGATAGAAAACGCCGCCAGGCAGATCGAAAAACTGATCGCCCAGGAAGGCGCGAAGCCCGAATTGCTGCTGTTGAAATCGCGCGTGCTCAGTTCGCAGCAAATCGAAGAAGCGGCGAAAACTCAGGATGAGCCTGAACCGAAAAAAGCCGAGCCAGGCAAGGATTCACCGAAATTGGCGAAACCGGATCAGCAACCCGCCGATCCGTCCGTCGAAGTTTTGAAGGAGCTTGCCCGACGCTGGCCCGATTTCGCGCCCGGCCGTCTGGCGCTGGCGCGCGAGCTTCTCTATTCGGGCAGCGGCGAAGACGCCGTCAATCCGCTCAGCAAGGACGCCGAGCGCGCCATCGCTGAACTGCACGCTTACGCGCGGCTTGCGCCTTACGACCCGCGTCCGTGGCGCGATCTGGCGTTCGCTTACGAGCAATTCGACAAGCTGGAAGACGCCGAGTCGGCTTTGGAGAAGGCCGTCGAATTAGACCGCGAATACCTGGATCATCACACCGCGCTCGTCAATTTCCATCTGAATTACGACAACCCGGAGAAGGCCAAATCCGCTTTTGCGCGAATGCTCAAAGTCTCTTCGGATATTAATGACATATTCGAGCAATTCGCCAACGATGACGGTTACGATCCGGATTACGCGAAGGCGCTCGAAAACCTGTTGCTGGCGTTTCCAAAACAACTGGAAGGCAGCGTGGCGGGATGGGTCGTGCTCGCCGGAGCACAGGACGCGCAGAACAAAACCGGCGACGCGATCAAATCAATGCAGCGCGCTCTGGCGATTGAGCCTCTGGCCAGCTCATACGAATACCTGTCGCAGTTGTACCGCTCAGAGCGCCGCTTCACTGAAGCGTTGAATGCGGCCAATCAGGCCGTCAAGCTGGAGGAGAAATCGGTTGACGCGCATTTCGAGCGCGCCTGCTCGCTGGCCCAATTGGGCCGCAAACGCGAAGCGCTGGCCGCGTTGAAGCAGATGTTGGAGATTGACCCCGAAGCCATCTTCGATCCCGATGAGCCTGACCTGCAGCCGCTCGCGGCGATGCCTGAATTCAAGGCAATGAAGGAAAAACTCAAGGAAGCGTCCACGCCAACCAATGAGGCAAAGAGCGAGACGAAAAAAGAGCCGTGACTCATCGCGTGAGTCATCGGCTCTTCCGCATCACGGCGTTCAGGCCATATCGCTTATGAGATCGGATCAAGCGTCATCGAGCTTCGATCGCCTGCTGCATGATCGGCGGACACTTCTCTCTCTTCTCTTTCTCTCGCCGCTTCATTTCTTTCTTCGACGGCCACTTGAGCTTGCCAAGCTGATCGTCTCCGTAATAGGGGACGGAGAACACGCCTCTATCAGATCGGAGAGCCTCGCCTGATTGCGGGTCAACAATCACCCAGTCGAAATTCACCGAGACAGCTTTCATATTCCTGCTTCCATCGGGATTTTGCGGATGTCCGATTTTTGTGATGATGAAAGAAGGAAGTTCGGACGCGGCGGCGGCGGCGATGTCGCCTTTTTCGGCTCCAAGCCAGCCGCTCGGGCCGGCGAATTTGTCCTTGGTCTTATCTCTGGAGAAGAAGCGGGCGAAGAATCCTAGATAGCGCTGCGCGAATGTGTCTTTGAAGGCGTGGTTGTGAAACAGCGCCAACGACGCGGGCGCGCGAGTCAGGTTGACCGGACGATAGGCCCGATTGTCTCCGGGCTGTCCGGCCACCATCGTGACCATCGCCATATCTTTGTCGTAACCCAGATAGCCTCCGCCTTCACTCCGCTCGTTCTGAAGGTCCATCGAAACGTTCCATCCGACCGTATCGAGAAATCCCGGCATTTCAATGGAGCGGTGGAAGATGAGCAGGCGGCTGAGCTGGATATTGGTCAATTTATTCGGATCAACCCGCTCGGTGTACGCCAGCTTTTCCTCTTTCACCATATTCATCAGCCGCCTGACGGAACGGTAGAAACCATTCCTGTTCGCGGCGTCAATCTCACGCTCCAATTCCTTCACGAGGTCGTTGTGACTTCGCTCGACAATCCGATCAATATGGATGTCTTTTACAGACGCGAGCAGAGCCGGGCGGTCGAGCAGCAGCTTACACTCTTCTTCGTTGCCGGAGATTTCGGCCAGGAACATGATGTCGGCGACTTTCACTTCTTCGGAGAGTTGACGAACCAGTTGCGTAATCTTCGCACGTTTTTCCGGGGTGAGCGTCTGCGCGAGGACTGCGATCCGCTCCATATTCCAAACGTTCGTAGTGACCGGCGTTCCGATGCTCTTCAGAAACGCTTTGGTCTCGCGGTACTGAGGAGACAGATACGATTGGAGCGCCTCGGCGTCATCCTTGAACTCCCTGAATGAGAGCAGGAAAAGCCGCGCGGATTCCTGATTGATGTCGGCCCCGAATTCATCGAGCGTTCGCCGAAGAAACATGGCGAATGTCGGGCATTTGATTTCATCCGCCAGCCTGTAAGCCGCCAGGTTGTAAACGGTAGCGCTGAAGGGCACAAAATCTTTCGGATTCAGATTGAGCTGCTCCACAAAAGAGTCGAGAGCTTTGAATGGCAGTTTATGTTCGGCGCCGAGAACCAGAAGTTGCAAGGCGGGAGCGAAGGCGTTTCCCGATCCTTCGCTCGATGGAGCGATTCGATTGAGAAGCTGCTTGAACTCCTGAGGCGCCGTTTTGCGGAAGAGAACCTGCCGAAGCCAGAAAGTGTCTCCCACGCTCGCGAGCATCGGGCCAATGACGTGATTGGGCACCTGGAATCGGGAATTCAGGATATTGGCCGATTGCTTGAATTTCGGCGCCGCAAACGGGCCGAACCACATCGAACTGCTGATCTTGATAAGCGATTGGCTACCGATCCTGCCGTCCCGAAATACGCCGGCAAAATATCGTTTGATCAATTCCCGGTTCTCCATCAAGACGGGATATTTCTGGATCAACTCCGGGCCGTATTCGCTGAGCGTCTCGAAAGAGTCATCAACGACTCTGCCATTGCGATCTTCGAAGCCGCATCCGAATTCCTTAACCAGCCTTTGGTACTGGCGCGCATTCGAGCCGTTGAGGAAGAACGTCCGAGCGTCCATTCCGTCCTCCGCCATCAGCGATTCGATGTGGCGAGGCCGAACCTCAGGGAATTTCCAATCCTCGGTCAACGCTTTCTCAATCCGCTTTCGCATCGGCGGGAGATTGAAAACCCTGGCCCAGAATGACCTGCGCTCTTCCTGTCCGGTCTGCTGCGATGCAGGCGCGCTTTGTTCTCCCTTCGCTTCCTTCGGTTGAGCCTGAGACTCCTGACTGGAAGGCTTTTGTTGTGGAGGAGGATTCTCCGGTTTTTTGTCCGCAGGCTTTTCCTGAAGCTCTCCGGCAAGGACGGCGCCGGAGAGTTGCCCGGAATGAATGACAGGGAACGCCCCTTCCGGCAGTTCAAGTCGAGAGGCGCCAAAGAACACTCTCTTCTGACCTGTCACAGCGTAAGCCTGCTCAAAAGCTGATTGAATCGGTAAAGATGCTGGAGTGACAATCACGGTATAACCCTCCACTTAAACGCCGGGCGGGCGCCTGGCAAAAGAGTCTTGCTCAGCTCGCCGGACAGACCGGCTACACCGAGCGCATCATACCCACGATCAAATAAGAGGAAGATGTGGCGTCGAAGAAGAAAATGTGGGGGTCCGAGCGAGTACTCCGGTTAGAGCGGTTTGCGATTGAATGCGTCCATGCTCCCTGGCCTTGTGATTAAGCCCTGTGGTTTAGCCCAACTGAAAACCGCTATACAAGAGTGCGCGGCAGCCGTTCAAATGCTTCTTCTGAAAACGCCGTTCGGATGGGGCAATCCATTCTGCGTTTGGCTACCTGACGCCGCAGGAGATTGCGGCTAAGTGGACAACCACCAGCAGGAAGCTGTCCGTACAAAAACTCTTTCTTTGGTGTTCAGAAAACCAGAATCAATACAGATTTATGAAGAAGGGAAAACGCGCACATCCTACTTTTTCAGGCCGGGTGAGTCAACGGAGAGAGCGTTTTTGATTGTAAAAATATGGCGAGGCGAAAGACGGACAGGCTGAAATTTTGGTCGCCGCTACAAAAAAGATGATGGACAGGCGGAATAACTCAACGCGCGCGAGCCATCGGCCCTTCGGCGCCTTTCGGAGCGCCGCTGCCGCCGCGCCGCGTCAGCACGATCTCGGCCAGAATCGCCAGCGCGATCTCTTCCGGCGTCATCGCGCCGATGTCCAGCCCGATTGGCGAATGAACGCGGCGGAGATGCTCGCCCGCCACGCCATCGCGCCGCATGTGTTCACGGATAGTGGTCGCGCGGCGGCGGCTGCCGATCATCCCGATGTAGCGAGCCGGTTTCTCGATCACCTCGCGCAGACAGATTTCGTCGTGCCTGTGGCCGCGCGTGACGATCACCACGTGCGACACCGGCGTGATTTTCAGTGACCGCAGAGCCGCCAGGAAATCATCAGTGATCAAGCGGACGTTTGGATCGGGAAATTTCTCCCGCGATGAAAACTCGGCCCGGTCGTCAATCACGGTGATCTTGAAGTCGAGCAGCGCGCCGACTTTCGCCACAGCCTGCCCGACGTGGCCTCCGCCGCAGATGATCAATTCCAGCGGAGGGCGCGAAATTTCAAACAGCAGCCGCGCGGCGCCAAACCGGTCTTTGACTCGATCCTCTTCAATCCCGTTTTCGAGCGTTGTGATTATTTCGCCCACAGGCGCGACGACTATCTCCTGCCGCTCATCTTTCATCAACGCCACCGCGTGACGCGCGGCGATCTCATCCAGCGCCCGGCCGCCAAGCGAGCCACCGATCAAAGCGCCGCCATCTCTGACCAGCAAACGCGCGGCTTGCGCCACAGGCCGCCCGTCCATTTCCATCAACGAGACGATGCACATCGCCTCGCCGTCAGCCAGCGATTGTTTCAATGCCAATGAGATTTGAGTTGCGGAGAGCATAGTTGGTGGTTGGTGGTTGGTGGCTGGTGGTTGGTGGTTGGCGCCAGGATTGATAACCAGCTACCAACCACCAGCCACCAACCACCCTTTCAATTCCAGACTTCGATGAACACTTCCATATCGCCGCCACAGATCATCCCCTCCTCATCGGGAGGCACATCCGGATTGTCGCGCAGGCTGAATTTGCACAGACGCGGTTTGTTTTCGGCCAGCGCCTCGCGCGCTTCGGCCCATACGTCGGCCTCGACGCAACCGCCGCCGACCGTGCCCATCATCCTGCCGTCTTCAAAGACCAGCAGTTTCGCGCCCGTGCGCTGAGGCGTCGAACCGGAAGTCGTCACAATTGTCGCAACAGCCAACTTCCGCTTCGCGCCCTGCGCCTTCGTGATCTCCGCGTAAACCTCGCTCTGCGTCAACAAACTCATCGTTATTCTCCTTGTCCCCTTCCCCTTGTCTCCCTGTCTCCTTGTCTCCCTCTCTTCTTCACGCTCGCTCCAGCGTGTAGAACGTGATCTCCGGCGGGCAATCGAAACGTGAAGGCAGCATCACCGTGCCGATGCCCCGCGTCGTGTAAACCTGCATCGAGCCGTTGCGGTTCAGACCCATCGCGTAACGCTGGCCGTAGCTCGACGAGATTTGCGGCGCGCCCAACAACGGCAGCCGAATCTGCCCGCCGTGCGTGTGGCCGGACATCATGAGATCAATGTGTTGCCGTTTGACCGCGAACTCTTCGATGAAATCGGGGTTATGCGCCAGCACGATCTTCGGCGCTTCTTTCGGAACGCCGCGCATCAACCGGTTAACGTTGGTGTCGCCGTAATACAAATCATCAACGCCGATCAGACAGAGTTTCGACCCACGACGCTCGATGCGATCCTGCGCGTCAACCAGCAGATTGAGACCGGCGTTCCTGAGAGCGCGCGCGACGTGCGAGGCTCCAGCGTAATAATCGTGATTGCCCAGCGCGGCGTAAATTCCGACCGAAGCTTTCAACCCCTTCAATAATTCGGCGCACGGCTCGATGTAGCGCCTTCCCCCGTAAGTGAAATCTCCGGTCAGCGCGATCACGTCCGGCTTCAAATCGTTGGCGATTTCGACGCAGCGGTTGATGTAATCGAGTCCGGTGTAAACTCCGTGATGGATGTCGCTCAACTGCGCAATGGTCATCCCGGCGAATTCGTCCGGCAGGTTCGTGATCCTGACCGGCACACGCGCGACCTCGACATGATCGCGCACCGCGAAACCATAACCCAAACATCCCAACCCGACCGCCGCCACTGAAGCCGCCGAGAGCTTTATCCAATCACGCCGTGTCCATTCTCCGGGCGGTTTCAATTGGCGTTTGAATCTCTCGGACAACCTTGCTGAAAAATCACTCTGCCCCGCTTCCATCGAATTCAAAACTTCTCTCCCTGGCCCGTCCGGGCCAACTCGGCGGCGCCGATGTAAACAGTGACCTTCTCCAGCTTGAAGCCGAAAACAATCTGCGCCTGCGCGTCAACATCTTTTCCGTCAAGCTGCGCGGGGAGAAATCCGATGCGTTTGACAGCTTCAACCGCCCGTTCGTCCAATCCGAAGCCGAGTCCATTCTCGACTTTGACGCCCTTGATCTTGCCGTCGCGTTGAAACAGCGCGCGCACAGCCACGTCGCCTTCGATCTTTTTTTCGCGGGCTTTGCCGGTGTATTCGGGCAAATAGATGTGCAGGATGCGCGGGCCTTGCAGACTGGGCTTTTGCGCCGCTATCGGCGCCTCGATTGTAGTTTGAACGATCTCCGTGTTTGCGCTGTTCGTTTGCTGTGGCGGCGCAGCGACTGGCGGAGTCTCTTCGGGAATGATGATGGTTTCGATTACGTCGCGCGGGTCAATAGTCTTGCCCAGCTTGCTCTCGCGCACGCCGCCCGCTTCCGCCCGCTGCGATCTTTCAATGACCAGAAATCGCGTCAGCTTGCGCTCTCCGGCGAATTGAACGCCGACGATTCTCCACTGTCCTTCCAGCTCCGCTCCGGCGATCAATTCATCGGTCTTGAATTCCCTGCCGAGTCCCAGCGTGTTCAACTCGTCTTCGGCCAAAACCTGGTATTCGGGCACAATGTCCTCGCGGCTCTCCGCCGCGTAACGCTCGACGAAACGGCGGAGGATCGTCAGCCGCTGTTTCGCCCGTTCATAATCGGCGCGGCCTATCTCCTGATGACGCAGTTGATACTCAAGCTCGTTCAACTCTTCGCCAAGCCCGGTCAGATACGCGCTGACGACAGGGCCGTAAGACGCTTGTTTCTGCTGCGCGGCGGCGCACAAGGCCGCAGCCAGTATGATCAGCAATATCGGCGTCAACCTGGTTGAAAGCTTGAATCTGAACATTGAAACTTCATCAAGGGAGGAGTTTAAATCCGCAGCGATTATCGCGTATGCTTTCGAGGACGGTCAAGCAAGCTATCTTTCGACTTTGAACGTTGTTCACAATGACCATGCGCGATCAAAACCAAACCATCATCCGTCCGGCGACCAGCGCCGACGCCGCTCAACTCTCTTCGCTGGCTCATCAATTACTGCTGCACGAACGAGCGCTCAACGAAAGCATGGGGGAATTGACGCGATGGGCCGCCAGCCCCGAAGAGCTTCGCAAACAGATGCGGCGTCCGGCCACCCGATTTTTCGTCGCCGATAAACCGGGCGAAATCATCGGCTACATCAAAGTCGTGATTCACGGGCGGCGATTGACGCTCGAAGAGGCTGGCGCAGTGAAATGGCTGGTTGACCTGATCGAACAAGCGGCGCGCGGCGTTTTCAACTTCATCTTCCGCCGCCCGCGTCCCAACGTCGAAGCGATGACAGGTTACATCGCCGGAGTTTTCGTCCGTCCCGATGCGCGCCGCGCCAGCGTGGGCCGCGCGCTCATATGCGCCGCCGAAGAATGGCTCCGCGCGCAGGGAGTCAAAACCTGTGAACTGCATGTGCTGAGCGCAAACGAAGCGGCCTGGCGTTTTTGGGAAGAAGTCGGATACAAACCGCTGACGATAGGGATGAGGAAAAAGCTTGAATGAAACATCGGCGCATCAGGATGCGCGCCGCGCCGCATCGAGCGTTGTTCTCGCAAGGCTGATCTTGTCCTCCAAACCGCGCATTACCGTGCCGGTCACGCAGACTTTCAAACCCAGTTTTTCAATCTCATCTTTCGCCGCTTCGTCCTGAACGTCGAGAATGAAAACATCGGCGATGCCGGAATAGATCCGCGCGACCTGGGCCGCCGAAACCTGCATTCCAAGATCGGCGAGCATCCGATCAGTTGGGCCTTTGAGCGACGCGCCGCCGACAACAGGACTGATCGCCGCCACAATCGCTCCGGTCTGTTTGAGCAGATCGCGCATTCCAGGCACGGCCAGAATCGGGCCGATGCTGATCAGCGGATTGCTGGGGCAGATGATGACGGCGTCTGATTGCAGGATGGCTTCGGCGACTCCAGGAGCGGGCGCCGCCGATTCAATGTTTTCAAAACGGATGCCGGTGACTTTGGGTTGAGCGCGGCGTTTGATCAGGTACTCCTGAAAATGCATCTCGCCTTCGTCGGTGATGATCGTCGTGGGCGTGTGCGTGTCGGTCATCGGCAGGATGCGCGATTTGACGCCCAGCGCTGTTCGGATTCGCTCTGCGACTTCGGAAAGCGAGCGGCCTTCGCGCATCTGCTCCGTGCGGAAAATGTGAGTGGCCAGATCGCGGTCGCCCAGATTGAACCAGCGTTCGGTCTGCGTGTAATCGAGAAGCCGTTCAAGGCAATTGAAAGTTTCTCCGGCCAGTCCCCAGCCGGTTTCGCGATTGACGACGTCAGCCAGCGTGTAAGTCACGATGTCCAGATCGGGTGCGATGTACAGCCCGAACATTTCAATGTCATCGCCCGTGTTGACGATGATCGAAACGTCTTCGGGCGCCGCGACCCGGCATAACCCGTCGAGGAATTTTGACGCGCCGACTCCGCCGGCCAGTGCAGTGATCATATGACAAATCGCAATTCGCGCGATTGGGGGATCAGACCGCAATCGCGGGCCAGATCGAAATAAAGCCGCATCCCGGCAAGGTTCTCCTTGTCCAAATCGTAATTGACGTTTTGCGAGAGGTAATCGAGCAATTCGTTTTGAGGCAACTCCAGTTCAGCGGCGTATTGCGCCGCGATCTGCTCGATGCGATCAACGCCTTCGCGTTTCGCCGCCAGAAAATCACGCGCCAGGCCGGGCGCATCAACGCAGGCGTCTTCACGAACTGCCCAGACTGCGAAGACGAACGGCAGGCCAGTCATCGCCCGCCACTCTTCGGCCAGATCGTAAATCTTCAAATCGAGCCGCCGGGCCGATGATTCCAGCCTCATCGCCGGATCGCCGATGACCAGCGCCGCGTCGGCGGAGTCGAGCGTGTTCCGGCTCACGACTGAAGGTTCGGGCGCTCGTTCGGTGAAGTCAGGCAGAATGCCGTAGCGCCGCTGGAAGAGTATTTTGACCAGCGCCTGCGAAGTGCGCGACGAAGGGTCGAGCGTCATCGTGCGAACTTCTTCAAGCGGGCGACGCGAAGCGATCAGAACGCTGCGAACGCGGTCTTTCGAGGCTACGGCGATGTCGGGAATAATCCGCAAATCAGGTATGCGCTGGCACTCGATCACCGGAATCAGGGCGATTTCACATTGCCCTGACCGCAGCATCTCGGCGCAACGCGAAGGCGCTTCGTCGCCGATGAAGTCGTATTTACTGCGGAAAAGACCTTGAGTGAAGCTGTAAACCAGCGGCGCGGAGTTGAGGTAAGTCGAGGCTGCGATACGCATAGACGAATGATCTGCCAGCGATTCGATTTTAATGTTCTCGGTTGAAATTCATTCTAGCATGCCGCTTCAGCAACGGGTTGCCTGACCGCGCACGGGCGAGAAAATTTTCTGGACAGCCGGGAAAACTGTGCTACACTGCGCCCGTTCCTTCCTACAAGTTCTAAAAAAACAAGGAATTTTCACTACAAAACCGAAGCGAAAGGACTGGTGTCTCTTCTATGAAGCTTTCAGCACATGCCCTGCGTGCGCTCCAGGAATTGGACGAAACGGGGCGCGAAGCCGTCGAGCAAATTGTCCGCGCGCACATTCGCGCGTGCCGTCTGAACGGGTTCCAGCCTGAAAATCTCGAACGAGTTTATCAGGAAGCCATTGAAATCATCCGGCTCGAAGGCCCGCCGAAGAAAGATCCGGCGATGTCTTCCAATAAATACGAGCCGACCCGCCGTTACGAGCAGTACCGCAGCCCTAGAGCGTTGTAATCTGGCGCCGGCTTTTATTCGGCTTGCCGTTCTGAGACAATATCGGCGGCTCCGATCTGGAGCGATCAAATCCGAAATCGCAAAATCGGCAACAAACCAGCATTGGACCTTAAACAGACTTGTAACAGAAAGGATCAGAAAGATGCTCAAGAAATTCTGCTTTTCGCTGATGGCGGTCATGGCTTTGAGCCTTGTCGCTATGGCTCAGGGGAACAAATCGGTCACGCTGACCGGCAACATCGTTGACAAAGCCTGCTCGGCTCGCGTGTCCAAGAAGGAAGATGTGCAAGCCGCCGCCGCCGGTCACACCAAAAACTGCGCTCTGATGGAAAATTGCGCCAAGAGCGGATTCGGAGTGTTCGCTGGCGGCAAGTGGACGGAGTTTGACGAGAAGGGTAACGCAATGGCCAAAGCCGCGCTCGAAAAAAGCAAGAAGGACAAAGGCGCCACATTCAAAGTCACCGGCAAGGTGGCCGATGGCAAGATGGCGGTCGAGAGCATTTCGGAAGTCGAATAGCTCGGCCACAGCTATAAATTTTAAGGGCGAGACCGGGTGACCGGTCTCGCCCTTTTTCATTGGCGCCCATCGCTTCCAGAAGCTATTTCTTCGCAGCGTCAAGCATCGCCGGGACGTACATCCGCTGGGTGTATTCCTTAACCATCCGGCGCGCGCTGAAGATGGGCGCGGCGGTGCGGATCGCCTCTTTGACCAGATGCGTCCAGCGGCGCGGGATGCCGTCGCTGTCGCGGTCGAAATAAAGCGGCACGACTTCTTCTTCAAGCGTGCGATAAAGAGCTTCGGCGTCGGCGCTGTCGCGGTCGTCGTCGCTTGCGTCTTCGGGCACGCCTGCTTCAATCGCCCAGCCGTTGGTTCCCTTGTACCCTTCGTACCACCAGCCGTCGAGGATGCTCATGTGCGGCGCGCCATTCAGCGCGGCTTTCTGGCCGCTGGTGCCGCTGGCTTCCATCGGCAATCGCGGATTGTTGAGCCAGACGTCAACGCCGCGCACCAGATATTTGGCGACGTGGATGTCGTAATTTTCGACGAACGCGATCCTGCCGCCGAAGCCGTGTTCGCGCGCCAGACCGTAAATTTCGCTGATCAGACTGCGGCCCGGAGCGTCCGCCGGGTGCGCCTTGCCTGCGAAAATGACCTGCACGGGGCGCCACTCGTCGTGGAAAATTTTCTTCAACCGTTCGATGTTCCGAAACATCAGCAACGCGCGTTTGTAAGTGGCAAACCGGCGCGCAAACCCGATGGTCAGCGCGTCGGGATTGAGCAGCGTCCCACCGGTCAACACTCGCACCGGCCCCGCCGCTTCGTTGATCCAATCGCGCCGCACGCGTTCACGCATGAAATTCAACATCCTGTGCTTGAGTTGCTGATGCGTATTCCACAATTCCGCGTCGGGGATATCGTGAACCCGCTCCCAGAGCGTCGGGTCGTCGTGATGATTGAGCCAATCGTGTCCCAGATATTTCGAGAAGAGCCTGTTCATCTCCGGCGCGACCCAGGTCGGCGTGTGGACGCCATTGGTCACCGAATTGATCGGGACTTCATCCTCCGTCAACTCAGGCCACATCGAATGCCACATCGCGCGCGAAACGCGTCCGTGCAACTGGCTGACGCCGTTGCGCCTGCCCGACAGCCGCAGCGACAGCGCCGTCATATTGAAATTCGCCCCGCCCTGACCGTCGGGGTAACTGCCAAGCGCCAGGAACTGCTCGCGGTCGAGGCCCAGCGACTCCCAATAACTGTGAAAATGCTGCTCGACCAGTTGGAAAGAAAACGCGTCGTGCCCGGCGGGAACCGGCGTGTGCGTCGTGAACACAGTCGTCGAGCGGACGAAATCGGCGGCCTCATTGAAGCTCATTCCGTTCTGCACCAGCCCGCGAATACGTTCGAGCATGAGAAACGAAGCGTGCCCTTCGTTGGCATGAAACACAGCAGGCCGTATCCCCAGCCGTTCGAGCATGCGCACGCCGCCGATGCCCAGAATTATCTCCTGCCGGATGCGCGTCTCCTGATCGCCGCCGTACAACCGCGCCGACAATTCACGATCCCAGGGTTCGTTCTCTTCGACATCGGTCGCCATCAGATAGATCGAAACCGAACCCAGTCGCACGCGCCACACCTCGACATAAATCACACGTCCGTTCAGGTGCAAAGCCAGCAGCCCGCCTTCGCTGTCGCGCGTGATCACAGGCTCCATCGGTGCGGCGTCATAATCGAACCGGTCGTAACTGGCCTCCTGACGCCCTTCGGCGGTGATGCGCTGCTGGAAATATCCCTGTGGATAAACGAACCCCACGCCGACCAGCGGCAATCCCAGATCGCTGGCTTCCTTGCAATGATCTCCGGCGAGAATGCCGAGACCGCCGGAATAGATCGGCAGCGAAACGTGCAGCCCGAATTCAGCCGAAAAATAGGCGATCGCATTTCCGGCCAGTTCGGGATGCTTTTCGATGAACCACGCGTCTTTCGCCGACAGGCATTTGTCGAAAGCCATCATGATGCCGTCGTAATGGCGCAGGAATGCGGGATCGGAAGCGGCGGCTTCCAATTTGGCGGGAGAGATTTGTTGCAGGAACTTGACTGGATTGTGATGGGTCAACTCCCACAAAGTTTTGTCCAGATGCTGAAAAAGCCAGCTCGCGTCAGGCTGCCAACTCCACCACAGGTTATAGGCCAACTCGGTCAGACGGCTGATCCGAGCGGGCATCGCACGATCAACAGATTGAGCGCTCATCTTTAGATAAATTCCGTTTTTAGGATTAGGGGGACGGCTAATAGATTCGTGAATGCAGGGTTAAACACCAAAGCCGTTCACCTTTTGTCCGTGACCGCAAACGACACGGAAAGTTTTGTGAAGGTCATACACAACAAGCACTCTACCTAACCATCCCGCAGCCCGTCAACCACGCGAGCAGTTAAAATAATCGGCGCGCGCATGGCTTGATTAGCGTGATTCTCTGCTATATTCGCCGCCTCACACACCGATCAAAACAAGCAAAGGACACGCGGCTATGCGGCAATATTTGGATTTGCTGGATCACATTCTCCGAAACGGCGTCGAGAAAAACGACCGCACCGGCACGGGCACGATCAGCGTCTTCGGATACCAGATGCGGTTCAATCTGCAAGACGGCTTCCCCTTGCTGACGACCAAGAAGCTCCACCTGCGTTCGATCATTTACGAGCTTCTCTGGTTCCTCGGCGGCGACACGAATATCAAATACCTGAAAGACAATGGCGTCAGCATCTGGAACGAGTGGGCGGATGAGAGCGGCGATCTCGGCCCGGTTTACGGCAAGCAATGGCGCAAGTGGGAAACAGCGGATGGGCGCGCGATTGATCAGATCAGCGAGGTCATCAATCAAATCAAAACCAACCCGGATTCGCGCCGCCTGATCGTTTCGGCCTGGAACGTCGGCGAGTTGGACAAGATGGCGTTGCAACCCTGCCACGCGCTGTTTCAGTTTTATGTCGCGGGCGAAAAACTCTCCTGCCAGTTGTACCAACGCTCAGCGGATACTTTTTTAGGCGTTCCGTACAACATCGCCAGCTACGCGTTGCTGACTCACATGATCGCCGAGCAATGCGACCTCAATGTTGGCGACTTCATCTGGACGGGCGGCGATTGCCACATTTACCTGAATCATCTTGAACAGGCGCAACTGCAACTGAGCCGTGATCCGTTTCCGCCGCCGAAGCTCGTGATCAAACGAATGCCGGAATCAATCTTCGATTACCGGTTTGAAGATTTCGAGATTGCGAATTATCAAGCCCACCCTCACATTTCGGCGCCAGTGGCGGTGTAAGTCTCGGACGCTGACGATTCGGAAACATCTGTCTGCGTCAGCGCGCGGAGTTTTGCCAGCGCAGCCTCGACGGCGTGGCCGTGTGTGGCGATGGATTCTATGATTTCTGACGGCATGCGAGTGTCACGTTCGACGCGCGCACGCGGATTCACCGCTTTCAAGTCGTAGACAGCCGCATCAATGGCGTCGGCTTTTGCCTGCGCTTCACGAGCGGCCTTCTCGGCGGCCGTCAGAGCCTCTCGACAAGCATCGAGTTCTGTTTCACTTGCGTTGGCTTTGCGCAGCGCAGCCAGTTTGTCTTTGCAAACCACCGCCTCGGCCTTGCGCTTTTCGACTTCGGCCAGATGCGGCGCCATCTCTTCGCGGGCTTTGGCGCGGCGCGCGGCGAAATCCACCGCCCACGAAAAATCGCTCTCGCCCGCCTCGGTTCCGCGCGTGCTGAACATCCTGGCAAAACTCGGAAAGGGCCTGTCGGCGTTACCTCCCTGCTCGCGCCAATCGCCAACCAATGTTGCTGGTAATTTTGCGTCATCCAACACTTCACCTTTCGGGCCGAAACCAAAATGAGCCAGCGTCAGCGGCGATTTCTTGCCCACCTTGACGTGCGACAGGTCGTAATACCAGATTCGTTCGGTCTTCTTGCCTTTAGTGAAAAACAGCAGGTTGGTTTTGACGCCCGCACCCGCCGTCGAAAACACTCCTCCCGGCAAACTGACGATGAGCCACAGGTCGCACTCGTCCAGCAGCTTGCGTTTGGTTTCGACAAAGGCGCTCTCGTTCGTGCGGAACAGCAAGCCTTCATCCAACACCACGCCGCAACGCCCACCCGGTTTACCGTCCAACGCTAGTTTCAATTCGGCCAGGATGTGTTGCAGGAAAAGCACCTGTGTCGAACTCGTCTCAAAACTGTAATTCTTCTGCGCGTCCTTGCCCTCTTTGCCGCCAAAAGGCGGATTGGTCATGATCACGTCGAACGTCGCGGGCGCTCCCTCGAACAGCGCGTCGTAAGCCGCAGCGCCGGTCAGCGTGTTGCCGTGCCAGAGGTTCGGCTGATCAATTCCATGCAGCACCAAGTTGGCCAGCGCGATGGGAAAGACGAGGTTTTCTTTTTCGCGGCCATAGAACGTGCGCGTCTTCAGCGTTTCCAGATCGGTCGAGGCCGCCGCATCTCCCAGCTTCCGCGCCATCAATTCATACGCCTGCGCCAGAAACCCGCCCGTGCCGCAACCCGGATCGTAAACCGTTTCGCCCGGCTGCGGGTCAATCACGCGCACCATCGCGCGGATCACTTCGCGCGGCGTGAAGAACTGCCCGCCGTCCGAATTCTTCTCGCCCATCTTCAACAGCAAATCCTCGTAGACTTGCGAGAGCGTGAAGAAATGCTGGTCGTCAATATGATCAATGCTGATCTGATGCACACGGTCGAGAATGTCGCGCAGGTTGGTTTCCGAATCCACCCGCGTGCGCTCCACCGCAGTCATAATCCGCCCGATGACGCGCTGTTTCGGCGACGCCGCCGGGTTGGGCCGTCCATCGGACATCACGTCCAGTCTGTGCAAATACGGCAACAGATCTTTGTTGATGAAGGCGAAGAAGTCGCCGATCTTGGCGGCTTCCAGTTCCGCCCGCTTCCAGCCCGCGCGCTTGCCTTCGGGCGTGAAGGCAAAGTCTTTCTCGTTGTAAGGCGCAGCCCAATCCTGCCAGCGGTACGGTTCGCTGAGCGCTGGCGTGAACGTTTGGCCGACCGCGTCTTTGCCTTCGCGTTCTTTCTCTTCCTGCGCGTCCAGAATGCGCAAGAAGAGAATCCACGTCAGTTCGGGCACGTATTGCAACGCGCTCGCGCAGTTGGAGCGGCGCATGATGTCGCAGATGGATTTGACGAAAGCCGACAGCGATTGCGTGGAGGCAATCGCTCGGGGTTGTCCAGCGGTTTTGTTCGGCTTGGGTTTAGGCATATTTATCAGGCGCTGCGTTTTCCCGCTCCATAGGAGCGCAATGTTTATGGATACGCGGCGCATCATTCACCCAAGCTCCGTAGGAGCGGCATCTGCCACATTTCGCTCCTACGGAGCTTGGGGAATGTTGCTCACGATTACTATAAACATTTGGCTCCTACGGAGCCGGAAGGCGTGCTACTCATTGTCTGGCTCATCTTCGATGAAATCGAAAACATATTTGTCCTCGAATGTAATGTCGAATTTCCGCAATAGCGCAAGATATTCATTCTTGAACGAATTCTGCTGGTGATGCTTCTCCTGATCCTGGATGTATTGGATGATCTTGTCCAATTGCGAATGGCCATAGGAGAACGCGCCGAAGCCTTCCTGCCAATTGAACTTTCCTCTGATCCAGCGATTCTCGTTGATGAACTTTGACGAACCGGCTTTGATGTCTCTGACCAGATCGGACAAGGCGATATTGGGTTTCATGCCCATCAGCAAATGCAGGTGATCGGCCACACCATTGATTTGCAGCATCTTCTGTCCCTGGTTGGTGACAATGCCGGTGATGTATTTGTGGATCTCTTCTTTGTGTTCTGGCTGAATCAGGCATTGCCTGCCTTGCACGGCGAAGACCACCTGAATGTATATCTGAGTGTACGTGTTCGCCATTGTCGCCTCCTGTTCAAATGGTTTTCGAGCAAGCGAACCGCCCTAGCGGGACGCAATGTTGATGGATAACAAGCGCCACATCCCCAAGCTCCGGAGGAGCGAAATGTTTATAGAACCACGAAGACCCAACACCCCAAGCTCCGTAGGAGCGACATGTTTATAGATCACGGAGAGCAAAAATCCCCAAGCTCGGTAGGAGCGACATGTTTATAGATCACGAAGAGCAAAATCCCCAAGCTCCGTAGGAGCGACATGTTTATAGATCACGAAGAGCAAACATCCCAAGCTCCGTAGGAGTGGCAGATGTCGCTCCTACGGAGCTTGGGTGATTCTCTTACGCCCAATGCTATAAACATTCCGCGCCGCTGGCGCTTTCAAACCGGATCAGCAACGATTATTGACCTTCAAACGCCTGAGCGAGAAGGCGCGCGGGCAGCCGCTCGACCTCTTCAAGGCTGGCTTTCGCTGCAATGCGCAGTTGCTCAAAGACTTCAAGTAGTTGCTTCAGGCGCCGCACGATACGCTCCTGCTCTGCTCTCTCCGGTAAGCAAACATGAAAAGATTCCAGCGTCGGCATGTAAATCGTTTTGTGCGTCGCGCCGGTCGCTAACGCTCGGAGTTCGCTGCGCGAGCGAATCAGCGCGTGCATCAGGAATTCGGGATCAAGATCATCGCCGCAGACCCAGTTGGCGAAGTCCTGACTGGTCGCCATTGGCTTGGCCATGATCGTGACGAAACCTACGGAAGCAGTTCGCGAAAAACAGACTGTGCCGCGAGGCAAGATGCGAGCCGCTGAATTGGCAATGCCAGCCGGGTTGGTTTTGATCTGCGTCTCTTCCGTCCAACGGCCATCCAAAGCGCGAATCTCGGTCAGCGAAACCCACGAGACATCACCACCCCACCAATCAGGACGTAAGCGACTTGGCGTATGGCCACTTTCCAGCCGGGCCAAGTTCGGTGCGATCCGTTCCCAGCGCCATTCGGCAGGCGCCGTCTCGAATTCCGGCGGAACGCCAACGGGCGCAATTTCAGCAAAGGCATCGCGGTAAATGGCTGCCCACAACGCCTCAACTTCCTTCACCTGCGCTTGCGCCGCCTGCCGCGCTTCCTCGACGGCGGCAAGTTGGGCTTTCAGGCGGGCGGCGATGCGGCGTTGTTCGTCCAGAGCAATCCAGGGAATCTTCTGAGCGAAGACCTGCTTGTCAGTAACGGCGGGGTAAAGCGCCCCTTGAACCAATTCCGCCAGCGGTTGAACAAATGACTCGGATTGCACATACGCAAACAAATAATCAGGATCAAGCTCCGGGCCTGCCCGCAGCACGCAAAACCCAGTACTGCAAACTTGTTTGTCATAATCCTCAGGCACCAAAGCAACTGCGTTCAGGTTTGGACGAGTTGTCGCAACCAAAACATCATTGGTTTGTACAACCTGCCGCGCCCGTACTGACGCAAGTTTGCCTGTCACTTGCTGCGGAGCAATGATGCGCTTGACCTTGTTATC